>WNFO01005000.1_pt1 | contig 22846 bp, 20 predicted proteins | sample 5400251 | NCBI WGS metagenome assembly WNFO01 (sample SAMN13153354, study PRJNA577476) | soil metagenome | isolation source: 100 cm saprolite under Madrone tree | place: USA:California | collected 2016-06-14
CGCAGGTCGTGGCGCTTCCGGGAGCTCGCATCATCTCGGACGACGGGCGCCGTTTTCTGGAACGTACTTCGCAAACTTTCGATTCCATCATTGTTGATCCTCCGCCCCCGGTGCCCGCGGCAGGTTCCAGCCTGCTGTATTCGAAGGAATTTTACGCACTGGTTAAAGAACATCTACGCGCGGGAGGAATTTTTCATCAGTGGCTGCCGGAAGGCGACCGTGCCACGGAAGCCGCTGTCGCGCGCTCCCTTAAGGATTCATTCCCGTATATTCGCGTGTACAGCTATGTACGCGTTCCGGGTCTGCACTATCTCTGCAGCATGAGCCCGATGCCGGTGCGCACGCCTTCGGAGCTGGTTGCCCGGATGCCTGCCAAGGCCCTCGCCGATTTGGTGGAATGGGGACCGTTCAAAGATCCACAGCAGCAGTTTGGGATTGTCAATCCGAACCGCTACTCGCTGGACGACCTGATCGCGCTTTCGCCGGACACCCCGGCTCTTCAGGACGATCGCCCCGTGAACGAATACTACTTCCTGCGCACCCCGTGCCCGGACTGTATCCCAGGAATGGAATACATGCGCCAGCGTTTGTATTCGGGATTCGGCAAATTCCTGCACCCTGGCACAGTCGTCGCCAGCCGCTAACGGCAATTGCATCGTTATGGGTCGTTATTAGCTGTCGGTCGGCCAGCCAGCCATTGCCGCTGCGCTGGACCCATGTACGATGCCGGGACAGCCGGGACATCTGCGGGTTGACTTGAAGCGCGAGGTGGCCTAGTATCCGGCACACTCCAACGGGCAAGGGGCAAGCGGATGAGCGAGTGGGTTTACCTGCAAGGCGATCCTTCCGAGCAACTTACGCAATACCATTACTTCTCCATGGTCAAGCGGCAGGGAACGGGGGACGTGACGTTTGAGATTACTGTGAAGGAGTTCGCAGTGCCGCCAACCGGACAGCGCATGCGTTTCTACGCGGAAGCGGACAAACCTTTGAACCAGAAGACTGCGTCCTTCGTGCCGTGCGGCTGGGGCAGTACTATTTTTGCCGCGCTGGGCGATTGCGTCCGCTTGATCCGCCAGTTTCCGTTTGAGGGAGAGGATGGAGCCACGCCATGATCCTGGAATTCACCAAACGGCAGATCGAACCCGGCGTGACGGCGCTGATCATCAAAGGCAGCATTCATTGCGGCCCGGAGTGCGCGCGGCTGGAAAAGCAAGTTGATGAGCTGATCGGCTCGAGCGAGTATCGAGTAATTTTCGATATGGCCGGCGTCACGCACATGGACAGCGCGGCGATCGGAGCCCTGGTGCGCTGCCTGACTAAACTGAAAAAGGCCGGCGGTGGACTGCGCGTGGCGTGCGCGCAACCGATGGTGGATTACAGCCTGAAACTTACCAAGCTGGATAAACTCATTCCGAATTTCGCGAGTGTGGGCGAAGCGGCCATGGGATTTTCCGCGAGTGCGCAGGCCTAGGACTTGTCCTGCGGCTCGAATTCTCCGGCCGGGTTGGCGCGCGGCGCGACCGACGAAACCATTTCGTCTGGAGCCCTGCGAGAGTAAACTACTGCGAGCCATGCAACTTAGCAGAAATGAAATCGGGGACGGAATGACCGCAATCGCGATTGCGGGTAGCGTGCATTGCGGCGCGGAGTGCACGCAACTGGAACACGAAGTGGATTCACTGATACAAGAGAAGCAGAGACGCTTGATTCTGGATTTGTCCGCAGTTTCCACCATGGACAGTGCGGCGATTGGCGCGGTGGTGCGGTGTTACCGGAAGCTGAAGAGTGCCGGCGGAGATTTGCGACTGGCTTGCGCGCCTCCGGTGATCACCCGCATTCTGGACCAGACCAAAGTGAATAAAATTGTTCCCACGTTCGCAAGTGTGGCGGACGCAGCGTCGAGTTTCGCTCCTTCCGCTCAGTGAAGAGAATTTCCACCCAACGCTGAGCCCGCAACAGACCTACGCCGTGCAAGAGTTGAGATCCTTCGTGGATCCTTATGGGATCGACTCAGGATGACAATTGTTGTACTTGAAAAATACACAAGCTAGCGCGGCTGTGGAAGTGGGAAGAGCAGCAGGTTGCGCTTGCCGGGAGGGACCACCGCGAGCGTCCCACCATTGGGTGAAATTGCGAAATCGCGGAAGGTCAAGCCGTGAAGAATCGAAATGGGGTCCGGCTGGACGACCGGGATTTGATCGGAGTGTTTGCCGGAAACATTTTGCAGTTGCGGCAAGGGAATCCAGACCAGGTCGCCGGATTTGCGCTCCGGCGAACGTTTGATGAGCAAATAGGATTCGTCGGCGGACCACTGGATGGCGCCAAGGCCGATGCGGACACGCGCGAGACGGTTGGGATTTTGCAGGTCGCGAACTTCCAAAACCTCCTTGTCAATGAAATAGGCGACGCGCTTGCCGGAAGGCGAAACGGAAAGACCCGTTTCGTAACCGTCGAGGGTGGCGAGCTCTTTGTCATCCTGGGCGAGCATTTCCAGGCGCTGTAATCGCGGCGGGCCGGAAAGACTTTTGTCGCGCTCGATGCCAATCGCCGAATTGCTATGCGGAATGGGAACGGACGCGATGAAAGTGCGGCCTTCAAATGCCGGACCGGCTGGGCCGGTTTTTACGTTGGCGAACTTGTAGGAAAAAAGCACGTTGGGCTTCAGAATTTCCGTGAGATAGACAATCGTGGCGTTGTCGTTCAGCCACATCGGATCGGCGGCATCGTGGATCACCGCGTTGTCGCCGCTGAGCTTGATTTCGCGGCCCGATTCATCTAGCACCAGAGTCATGCGCTCATCCTGCTGGTGGTCCGATTCGGTCAGGATTGTGCTGGTGAGCAGCTGCACCAGAACCATGCGGCCATTTGGCGAAAAATCAAATCCCGCCACGATATAGGTGAATGGAGGGGTGAGTGGCTTGTCTTTTTCACTCGGGGTCTTTTTGTGCTTTTTGCCTTTTTCGCCCGCGTCGTCGGAAGAGTCCTCGCGGTTGACGGGAGTTATAGGGCCGGCGACGGTGAAGTGTTCGCCGGTAAAGATACGCTTCCGCCGACCGCCGTTGCCGTCGGCAATCCATATGTCGTCGCGTTGCATGTCGTATTTCTTATTTCTGAACATGCGGCGGACGGAGTAGACGATGCGGCCGTCGGGCGCGAAGGCGAAAGAGGTGATGTCTTCATCAATGGTAGTGGTGGGTTTGTCCAGCGATTGCGCTGGGGAAGAGGGAAGAAGAAGAAAGAAAAAGACAACGCAGAGACACAGAGTGCGCAGAGGAGCGCGGAGTCTGGAATAAGAATTAAGCGGCGTGGCGGATCTATCCTGAACGCCGTCAATCGAAGAAGCAGAGAGATTCCTCGCTGCGCTGGGAATGACGCTTGGTCGTTGTGCTTCTCCAGGATGCGAAGCCGTGCCGCTCTGTCGCACGAGATCGGGGAGGGGGAGGAGACGCGGCTGAGGCGGAAGGATCACAGTCAGATTTTTTGAGCAGGGCGAGAGAGGGCTCATGGTTTGGGGTGGGGACCAGTGTACGCGGAGCAGCCGGATTTTTCGACGGGAGTGAATTCCATCAGCTCGACGCGGGTGTCGTCTGGATCGTAAAGATTGAGCTGCCATTTGCCGTCGCGGCCAATTTTAGGTTCTTCGGCGAGTTTCATGCCGTTGGTTAGAAGCTGTTTGGCGGCTGCATGGATGTCTGGAACGCCGAGCGCGATGTGATTCATCACGCCGAGGGTGTGTTTGTCGGCGTTGGCGGGAACATTCAGCATGAACTCGATCCAGTCTGTTCCATCAGGAACTTGCAAGTCTAGCCAGTCAGTTTGGTCGTCTTTCATTCCGCCATGCCAGTAAGGACGGAAGCCGAGAATATCCTTGTAGAAATGATCCACAGCTGGGCGATTATGCACTACAAATCCGACGTGGATCAGGTGGCTGCTCACTTGAGACCTGCTCCAGCTATTGGAGTCGTGATCGCGCCGCTGCACAAAAGCGATGCGATGATTTTCCGGGTCAGTCGCTTCAAATCCATCGGTTTCGTCATCCACAGGAGTGATTTTGCCCGTCTTGACTCCATTAGCCGCTAAGTAAATCTGAAGGCCGTCTGCACTCGTGGTCGTGAAGGCTATCTGGGTCACGAGATTCGATGAGCCGTCGTTATTCGGACGATCGAACTGAATGGTTTGGGAGCCCACGTTAACGCAGGGCACGACGATGGGGTGGCAGGCACCTGAGTTCGATCCGAATCCGAGATTCTTTGAGTAAAAGCCGGGTGAGCTTTCGACATCGGACGCCGCTATGCGCACGCTGGCGATTCCAGTAATCGCGGGCCGAACCGGCGGATGTAGCGCGACCGCCCACGCGCAGAGAGCTAAAATCACGAACGAGCTTAATATCCATTTCACAGCTGCACCTCACGATCCCGCGCGAGACTTTATTTTACGAATTTCGTCTAGGCGTTGGCGGAGGCGTTGCTCGAAACCCTGGTCGGTGGGTTTGTACCAGGTGCGTCCGGTTAGATTCTCGGGAAGGCATTGCATGCTGGTGACTTTTTCTTCGTAGTTGTGGGCGTATTGGTAGTCTTTGCCGTAGCCGAGATTTTTCATGAGGCCGGTGGGAGCGTTGCGGAGGTGGAGAGGCACGGGATCGGCTTCGGTTTTCTGGACGTCTTCCTGGACGTCGCCGTAGGCGGTGTACAGGGCATTGGATTTTGGCGCTAGGGAAAGATACACGGCGGCTTGTGCTAACGCGAGATGGCCTTCTGGCGCGCCTAGAAAGTCGAATGCGTCTTTTGCGGCGAGAGTGATGGCGAGGGCGCCGGGTTCGGCTAGGCCGATATCTTCGCTGGCCATGCGCACCATGCGGCGCGCGAGATAGAGCGGGTCCTCGCCGGACTCGAGCATGCGGGCTAGCCAGTATAAAGCGGCGTCGGGATCGGAATTGCGTACGGATTTGTGCAGCGCGGAGATCAGATTGTAATGTTCTTCGCCGGATTTGTCGTAGCGGAGGAGTTTGCGCTGCAGAACGTCTTCCAACAACTCGGAAGCGATTTGCAGCGCGCCGTCGGGGCCTGCCTTGGCGCTGCGAACGCACAGTTCCAGCGTGGGTGCGAGAGAGCAACGGCGAGATGACCTCGAAGGACGGATTTTCCGTGGTGGCGCCGATAAAAATAATATGGCCGGCCTCGACGTAAGGAAGAAAAGCATCCTGCTGGGCTTTGTTGAAGCGGTGAACTTCGTCCACGAAAACGATGGTGCGACTGCCGGACTTGGATTTGAGTTCTGAAGCGGCCATGACTTCCTTGATTTCTTTTATGCCGGAGAGCACGGCGCTGAAAGAAATGAAATCGGTTTTGGTGAGGCGCGCGATCAAACGAGCGAGAGTGGTTTTGCCGCAGCCGGGCGGTCCCCAGAAAAGCATGGAGCCGATATTGTCGGACTCGATTTGCATGCGCAGCGGTTTACCGGGGCCCAGGAGCTTTTCCTGGCCGATGAATTCGTCGAGTGTGCGCGGGCGCATGCGCTCGGCGAGTGGCTGAAGCGCGGAGGGAGTTTCCGGCTCGACAGGAGAGGGGAGTGTAGGGAAGAGGCTCATGGCAAAGAATAAGTGTAGAGCGTGAGGCGGGTGAAAGGCGAGAACGGGTCGACAGTCGACAGTTCAAAATTGAAAGTCGAAAATCTTGGGACGGCAGGGACTGTGGATGGCGTTGTGCACGATTGCGAAGAGGGAGGTACCCGGGTTGTGCCCGCGGTACGTTTGGTAAGAGTGGCAAATACAGGACTTGCGTACGCAAGAGTGAAAAAGAGCGAAGGAAGAGTTTGCAAAAGAATTGAAAGCAATGAGCGAGGAATCTGCACTCTTGAGAAGAAGAATCGCAAAGGGCGAAGATAAATGTAGAGCAGCGGAGTGTAACGGGAGTTCCCAAGGATCGGCAGCGGAAGGGGTGCAGCCGTTCGAAATTCGCGAAATTCTACGGGCACCGTGCGACGGGTAACGCGCTAGCCCCGCCTACAGTCAACGATAGGAGATTTGGCACGCCGAATTGCTTCGTGAACCGTCAGGAGAGCGGTGCATGAGAATTCTGGAAAGCGGAGCGCCACAAAAGCGCTCCGCTCCCATTGTCCCGATTTCGGCAGAGTTCAGTGATCAGCGGTGACCGCCTCCTCCTCCTCCAGCATGACCGCCACCTCCACCGGCGCCCATTCCGTGCGAGCCGACAGAGCCGCCTCCTCCATGGAAACCTCCGCCACTATTTCCCGCGTGGAATCCCGCGGCCATAGCGCCGGGATGACCAGCGAAGCCGCTGTGGCCGGAAGAGCCAGGACCGCGGTAAACGCCGTGATCGACGTGGGCATAGTAGTGAGCTTGACGATCCCCAATACCGAAGCGCCCTCTATCGCCAAAGTGATGAAAATCTCGATCATCAAAGCGATGGTTGAAATGGCCGAAGAAAAAAAACGGCGCGAAGCCCACGTCAAACGGTGAGTAGAAACCCCAACCGAATGGGCTGTAGAAGATCCCGTCCCCTGGGATGAATGTATAAGAGTCATAATACGGGTCCCAATCCCAACCGGCTCCGTACCAATTAGTAGCCATTTGGTAGTCTTGCGCCCTATCCAGGTTGGCTTCCGCCAAATAAGAAGATCGCAGGCTGCTCCAGCGATACAGATCGTCTTGTGTTTCTTTGTCGAACTTCTCGGGCTTCATCGACCCGCCGACGCCGAGGGCGAGCTGATGTTCATTCTTCACCTCGATGTCTTTGCCGTTCAGTTGGACATTGGCTTGCCCCTGGTAGACGCGAACGATATCGTGGTCCGCGTCAAAATCGTAGAAGCCGGTCTTGGTAAGTCGAACCTTCGCGCCGTCCTCCACGATGACAACGTTGTTTTCCGGGCGCAATTCTGCCACCTCGGCGGTGGCTTCGCCTTTGTTCAACCGGAGTTCTGTATCGGTCAAACTGGGCGAAATCATCGTTACAGAGCTGTTGTCGCCGAGTCTAAAAAAAACGCCCGGCGTCAAGAGAAGCTCCACCTTACCTGTTTGCGTTCCCAGCGACTGACCAGGCTTCAATTCTGTTTTCCCAATCGCTTCCGGACCGAGGCTATGCCCTTCAACAGAAGCCTGGCCCTCGACGTAGTTCAAACTTCCTGGACGTGCTGGAATCGCTTTTGCATTTGCTGTCTGAGCTGGGTCTGCGCCCCAAGCGGGCACAGAGAGAGCTGCAGCCAGGAAGACGCTTGCAATTCCTATCAACCTCGACTGGCTCATCTTTCTACCTCCACAAGCATTAGATGCGGAGGTTCCTGTCTTTGAGTACAAGCTGCCAGATGAGCGGAATTACTACTTCTACTTTGAGCTTAATATAAAAGTATGAGCTGCCTTATCGTTGCATTGGTGCCGGTTTCTCACTCGATTGCTGCGGCTTGGTGACATTGTCAACAAATTGTCACCAAAAACCATGCTCGAACGGAATGGTATAAGCGATGCGCTGAAGACGGGTGACGGAGCCGCAGGATAGAGGTATATAGTGAGGAAAAGATCTGTGCGCAGGAGAGGAGGACCATATGAAGAATGCAGGATTTGCCAGGATCGCGTTTGCGATGCAGTGTTTTGCGCTGACAGGAGCGATAGTGGGCTTTGCAAGTTCGCGAGCGTCGACGAACAGTCATAACAACGATACGAATAAGAGTGGCGCAGGCAAGACTCAAGAGCTCAAGGTGACGATCAAGGAGTGGGCGGTGCCTACCAAGGGCGCGCATCCACACGATCCGGCGGTGGGAGCGGATGGGGCGTTGTGGTTCACCGAGCAGATGGCCAACAAGATTGGGCGGCTCGATCCGATGACGGGGGAATTTAAGGAGTATCCACTGACGGTGACGAATTCAGGCCCGCATGGACTGGTTTCCGACCGCGACGGCAACATCTGGTTCACGGGAAATTTCGCAGGGTACATCGGCAAGCTCGATCCGAAAACCGGCGATGTGAAAGAGTACAAGATGCCAGTGGAGAAGGCGGATGATCCGCACACGGCGGCTTTTGATGCGAATGGCACGCTGTGGTTTACGCTCCAGGGCGCGAACATGGTGGGGCGGCTTGATCCCAAGAGCGGAAAAATTGAGTTGAAGGATGTGCCGACGGAGAATGCGTTGCCTTATGGCATGCAGGTGAACAGCAAGGGCGTGCCGTTTTTCTGTGAGCTGGGGACGAATAAAATCGGGAGCATCGATCCTAAGACGATGGCGATACACGACTATGCTCTGCCGGAACCTGTGCGGCCTCGACGGATGGCAATTGACGGGCAAGACCGGGTTTATTTTTCGGACTTCAAGGCCGGACACCTGGGGCGGCTGGACCCGAAAACGGGCGAAGTGAAGTTGTGGGATTCGCCGGGTGGCGCTGAATCGAATCCGTATGGGATTACGATCACTCCGAATGGGATGGTGTGGTACAGCGAATCGGGCGTGAAGCCGAATACGGTGGTGCGGTTCGATCCTAAGACGGAGACGTTTGCGAAGGCGGACATTCCGTCGGGAGGCGGCGTGGTCCGGAACATGGCGGCTACGAAGGATGGGCGCGTTTACATTGCTTGCAGCGGGGTGGACAAGGTGGGCGTGGTGCAGCCGTAATATTAGGCCGGCGCTGAGAGCGACTTGTCTGGGCAGGGCGACCATCGGAAGTTAGGGCAATATCTGTGCGAGAAACAAAGAAAATGGATTTCTGGGCTAATCCAGTATTGAAACTGAAAGCTACTATGGCTGTGCGTTTATTGGCGACCGCTCTGGCAATGCTTTTGGTGCTCTCGGCTGAGACGATCTCTTCCGCCCAAGTAAGCCGAGAGCAGTCTGTTGACAAGCAAGTTGCCGCGGTAATTGAAAAGACGTTGAACAAGAAGACTGAACGGCAGGCATTTTCCGAACTCGAAGCTCTTGGCTGTCCAGCCGTTCCAGCAATTATCCAGCGCATGGATGACAGGCGAACCTTGCCCGACCCGTACATTGCTATCAGCAATAAATCGCCAAATGCGTTCGAAGGAATAACCCACTACCACCCACAACGAGTAGTGGATGCGCTCGTCGTCATTGTTAGCCAACTCACAGGCCGTGAGTTCGGTTTCATTTCTAACGGCGCCACCGATTCCGAGCGGACGAAGACAATTCAAGGATGGCGCGATTTCTTAAGCAAGACCCCAGCGGCGAAGCTTTGTTATGGCGGATGATTACCGACTAGGTTAACGAATCAATTCCAGGGGTTCCGGCCCACACCTGTAATGCCATGTAGGCATTGAAGATCCCTCCGATGGCGTCATGCGCAAATTCCCCCAGCCAAGGAATACGGTTGACAAGTGACTTTCTGTGTGTTATAGGACACTCAGATGGGATGGTGGCGATCCCGCCGCTCGCTTGCGCCAGCGCAAGTACGCCTTGCTTCGTCGTCTCCAAATACCTCCGGACGCCCTGCCCGGCTCGCTCGCCCTCACTCACCGCCGCTGCGGTAAACCCAACTGCCGGTGCGTCGATGGAGAAGGACATCCCGTTTGGTCTCTGACCTTCCGGGCGGATGGCCGGAAGCACGTCGAGCGGATTCCCGATGAATGGGTGGAGCAGATCCGCCCTCTCGTCGAGCAAGGACACCAGTTCAAAGACGTGATTGCCGAGGTCTTTGCCGCTAACGCCAAACTGCTGGCGCTGTGGCGTCAGCAGTCCACGAAAAAGGGGCGCAAGAAAACGTGAACGGCCGACCCAGTCGGGCGGGACTCTGGAATCGCTGACGATGGGTCTCACCCTGAACGAGGATGCCTCGAACCGGGTGAGTGAGGTCGTCGTTCCGCCGCGGCTGGGCCGCAACGAGCCGTGCCACTGTGGCAGCGGCATCAAGTACAAGCGATGCTGTTGGGAACAGGACGAAGCGCTTCGCCGGCAGCTGCGCGGCGCCGTGTTGCCGGCATGGATTGATGATTCCCGTAGCAAACTCCGACAGTTTGAAAAGTACGTTTGCAATGTCTTTGCCCTACCAGATTTATTCGCCAGCCTAGTCGATACCCGGCGAGCCCCGAAAATTCCGACTTTCGATGTTGTCAACAGCTTGTTTCACACCGCGGTGCTGCGCATCCCAAGCATCAATGCGCTGGAAGGGGATCTGAAGGAGGAAGACTTCCAGAAGCTCATTGGCCGTCATCCCACACCAGACGTGAAGGCCTTCAGCGCCGATGTGGTGGCCAATGTTCTGGACAAGCTGCATCTGGATGACCTCCACGGAGCGGTGCAGGACGTGATCCACAAGGCCGAGCGGAACAAGGCCTTTCGCGATGGTTGCTACAGTGCCCTGCGCTGCGTGGCCATGGACGGATGGGAACCGTTTGCCTCCTATGATCGGCATTGCTCACACTGCTTGGTGCGCAAGGTAAAAGTGAAGCGCCGCACGGGTGAGCTCGAAGAAGTGGATCAGTATTACCACCGCTATGTCGCGGCCATGTTGCTCGGGCCGGTCATCGATGTCGTGCTGGGGATCGAACCGGTGCTCAATGAGGAAGCTCGCCGCGATATCGACAGCGAACATGTCGGCCATGAAGGCGAACTGACTGCCGCACGGCGTCTGATCGATTCCTTGCACGATACTTACGGAGGGTTCATCGACGCCTTCGTGCTCGACGCTCTCTACGCCAATGGGCCGTTGATGACCCAACTCGATGCCTACGGCTACGGCGGCTTCCTGGTGCTCAAGAAGGAAAACAATGAGCCTCTCAAAGAAGCACTCGCCCTCTGGCAGATCCAGGGACGGTGCGAGATCGACGACAATCGTGACCGAAAAGAGCACGTGGAGTTCTGGGATGTGGACGACGTGGAGACGCTCGCTACTTATAAAGGAAAAATCCGAGTGCTCCGCGCCGTAGTCAGCAAGCCGGACCAAGATCCATCGACCTGGTGCTTCGCCATCATCGGTAAGCGCGCGCGCCAACTCGGTCGCCGCACGGCGCTACAGATCATCCGGGCTCGTTGGCATATCGAGGACACCGGATTCCATCAGTGGATCCGCTACTGGAATCTTGGTCGGGTGTTCCGGCACACGTCGAATGCTCTAATGGCCATCCTGCTTCTCTGGACGCTGGCCTTCAATCTACTTCAGTTGTTCGTCTATCGCAGGCTGAGTCGTTGCCGTCGGCCGAAGGATCCCACCGATACCATCCGGCACATCGTCGAGGTCATGCTTCGCGAGGTGGCCACTCTGCCCGAGCCTATCCCTTGGGCGACTTTCCTGCTGAACACGAGCTGACACGGCGCCGGAGCCGCGCCCAATGGGCGGCGCGGACGCACCGGCACTATCACTTGTCACCAGCCCGCAGCTTTGCCTTACGGAGGTTTGCTCTCGATAAACTAACTGCCCGTTGCGCTGGCGGCCTCGTGCGCTTCAGGCATTTCCCCTGGATCGGCCAACGCCCTCGCCGAACCCGGCCCGAGCCAGAAGCGGAACTCCTGAATCCTGAGATTCTTGACCAAAGGATGGGATTCGTATAGGCTCGCGCGCATGAAGTTGTAGTTTCTCCCTTCTAGGTACACAGGCCCCCACAAAAACAAGTCCGCGTTGCAAGAGGAGAATTTAAAAAATGAGAACGTCCATTAAATTTGCAGTGGCATTGTCACTCGCGGCCACGTATGCGTATGTAGCGACAGCACAGGAGGCGCCTTCGGGTAGCTCGTCCATACCGAAGGTGTTGCAGATCACCCGGGAATTCGTGAAACCCGGGAAAGCAGGAATGGCTCACGACAAATCGGAGAGCGCGTTCGTCGAAGCGATGGCGCGCGCCAAGTGGCCCACGCACTACATTGGAATGACCTCGCTTTCAGGCAAGGCTCGCGCCTTGTATCTCACGTCGTATGAATCTTTCGAGGCCTGGCAGAAGGATACGGAGGCAGTCGCAAAGAACGCCACGCTTTCTACAGCCATCGAACATGCTTTGGTGGCCGATGGCGAACTGCTCGACTCTGTGGACCAAGGCGTATTTTATTTCCGCGAAGAAATGAGTTTGCGCCCGCGCGCGGATCTCTCTCAGATGCGCTACATGGCGGTTGTACTCTTCAAAGTGCGTCCGGGAAAGGAAAAGCAATGGAACGAAGTGGTAAAGATGGCAAAGGCCGGTTATGAGAAGGGTGTGCCCGGTGCGCACTGGGGAATGTTTCAGCAACTGTATGGAGGCGACAGCGGCACCTATCTGCTCTTGATCAGTCACAAGACGTTGGCTGAAATCGACAAAGGCTTCACGGAAGACAAACAATTCGAGGCTGCAATGGGTGAAGATGGCATGAAGAAATTCGGAGAGATGTACGCGGAGTGCTGCGAAGCTTCGCAAGATCAATTGTTTGCCTTCAATCCACATCAGAGCTACGTGCAAGAAGAATGGATCAAGGCTGATCCGTCATTCTGGAAGCCCAAAACCGTTGTCGCTTCGGCCAAAGCACCGGCTGGAGGGAAGAAAACGAATCCATAGAACTTCATAGAGTCTTTTGGTGATCGCTGCACAAGGTGTGAGAGTGAGCTTGTGCTTTGCCAACTCTCACACCGCTCCATAATCTCCGGTAACTCGCCGGAGCGACTGGACCTGGCAGGCGTGCGCCAAGACGCTGTGAATGAGAAGACGCTACGACATGGGGGCGTCTGCGAACTAACTGGGAGTTTTGCCTCAATTTTCGAGGTGTAACGCGGCAGCCAGTTCTGGACTCAGTCGGTGCTGATCTTTCCACTCTTTTACCAATCGGTCTGTTTCTCGAATCTGTGCGACTGACAAGTGAGATTTGGCGTTAGCGGTATTTCGTTCAGAGCCGTTCAAACTGAACCGGAAATACGCCTGTGAATAATCCTGAGGAACTCCTCGCCCTGTCATATAGAGGAGACCCAATTGATTTCTTCCTTGGCCTGCGCCACCCAAGTTTGGAACGTACTCTGCCGCTTTTCGATACCATTCGGCGGCGAACTTAAAGTTCTGTTCAACGCCTTCAGCGTCTTCGTATTTTTGTCCGAGTTCAACTTGGGCATCGGGATTACCACCTTCAGCGGCCTTCCGATAGCACTTGACTGCTTCTTTCACATCCGTAGTTCCAAACCAGTTCCGTTCATAGGCGACGCCCAGCCAAAACTGAGCCTCCGCGTCGCCTTGCTCCGCAGCCAGCAGCATCCGCCGCCGAACAGGGCTATGCGCCCGCACAAAGGCTTCTTGGGACGCGGAATCCCAATGTTGGCTGAAGGTCGGATGGTGTCATGGTTTTGACTCGTCACACACGGCGGTTCAATGCGGTAATCGGATCATCGATTGCGGCAGCGAGGAGCACGACATGGTGTGCACCTGCGGGAAAAGAATCTATTTGCCGCGGAAGAGGAAGAAGAATTCGATGATGAGGATGATGACTACGGCGAGTTCGAGGATGAAGCTGCGGGTTTGGTTGAACTGGTCGACCATGAAGCGGTAGAGCTCGCCGGCGGTGCGGAGTTTTTGGTCGACGAGTGCGCGGTAGTCCGGGACGCCGACTTTCGCCGCGGCCAGGTTGTAGAGGCGGGCGTAGAACATATCACTCAGAAACTTTATCGCGTTGTCTACTTTTTCCGTTAATTCCATTACGTCGAGGCGAATGGTGTTGAGGCGGGCTGCTTCCTGGGAGAGGCGCCATGCGGCGGCGATGCCGCTCTTGCGCTCGAGGGAGCGGTAGACGCCGTCGAGCAACTGGGTTAGTAAACCGTCGTAATGGCGGAACTCCAGCAATTGGGTGTTGGCGTATTCGAGCATCTGGATGGTCATCTCGGCGACTTCGGTGTTGCCGTAGACCAGAGCGCCGGTCCAGCCGACGACAAGCAGGTCGGTGCGGGAATAGGAAATGCTCGATTGCAGAACTTCCTGGCGTTCGGCATCCGAGAGTGGAATGGAATCGCCGCGGACCAGTTGAGCGATTTCGCGGGCGTGGGATGTGAGAAGCTCAGCGGCGGTGAGCGTGGAGCCATCCTGCGCGGAGATTTCCGGCAGGTGGACGATGAAGTAGTCCTCGCGCAGCCAGGTTTTATAGGGACGAACGAGCGCGCGGCTGACGCGCTTTAGAGCGACGGCGAGCAAATCGTTGGCGCGATTTTCGAGCTCCGCGGCATTGATCCAGCCGCTGGACTGCAGAACGAGCGAATCCCAATCGCCTTCAAAGGGCAACTCCAGTTCAATGCTGACGACTCCGTAGTCGTAATATTTGGTGGTGACTTCGACGCTTTCGCCGGTGTCGAGAGCCATTAGGCCGGCGGGCTCGATGGAAGGCGGGCGTTCGAAACGCAAATGATGAGGAACGGGGTGAGCGAGGCTGGAGCGCAGTTCGACGCCTTTGGTTTCGGCCATGGAGCGAAGGACGTCGAGGCTGACAGCTTCGGCTACGTCGTAGAGGAACAGCACCCGGACATGTCCACGCAGAGAAATGGCGGTCACCTGAGATTTATTCTAGCGCATGAGCAGAAGGGAGAGATTCCTTCCGGCAAGGTCGAAATCTCCGATCGCTACGCTGGGAATGAAGGGCTTTTCCTTTTGCAAGTTTGAAAAGCGGGGCGCCTTGCGAGGAATAGTGACAAGGCAGCTGCTACTTCAACAGGCCTTTGACGCGATCGGTGAGAACGGTGCGCGCCGTATTTTCGGAAATGAAACGATTGAGCAGGCCGAGGTCGGCGTCTACGGTCACGTCGTGGTCGGTGACTTCCACGGTGCCTTTGATGGGGGTGCTGAGCAGGCCCCACTTTGCGGTGAGGGCGAAGTTGAGGATGGAACCTCGCCAGGTTCTTTCCTGGACGGCTATTTTGACGGGGAGTTGCGCTGAGCTTTTGAAGAGATCGTTAAAGGACCGATCGACCGCTTCGATGATTTCGGCTTTGCGGCGATCGTGAGAAATGGTAATTCGCATGTGGGACGCCGAGGCTTAGTTCAACATAGTAGAGCTTTCTACGGAAATGCGGGAATTCCGGTATTAAGACAGGGAACTGCGCTGGCGGGCGGCTTCGTAGAAGAGGACGGCGGCGGCTGCGGCGGCGTTGAGGGATTCGACGCTGGAGGACGTGGGGATGCGGACGCGGGCGTCGGCGCTGCGCTCGATTTCCTCGGGCAGGCCGGCGCCTTCGTTGCCGATGAGAAGAGCGACGGGCTGGCACCAGTCTACTTGCCAGGGAGTGAGGAGGGGCTGGTCGTTTTCTGGAGGGCCAGATTCGCGGGAACTGGAGGCCAGAAACTGAATGCCAGTCGCGCGTAATTGTGCGAGAAGAATTGGTAGCGAGACGCCGGTAAGTAGCGGGAGATGGAGCGCAGCTCCTGCGGAGGCGCGAAGGGATTTGGGTGCGAAGGGATTCGCGGTGCCGCTTTGTCCCGAGGGAACCGCTGCGGCTGCGGTGGCACCAAATGCGGCGGCAGTGCGAATGATGGTGCCTACATTGCCGGGGTCTTGCACACCGGCGAGGACCACGATCAGAGGGGCCGCGTTGGATGGGGATGGACGGGAGATGTCGTCGAAGGTGAAAGTGCGCGGCGTAACGAGGGCGGCGACGCCTTGGGGATGTTCGGTGTCAGCGATGGATTCGAAGAGGCGGTCGGTGGTTTGCAGGGTTGGGATGGCTACTTCGGGTCGGTTGAGATATTGGGTGAGGCGCGCGCGGTGACGTTCGCCGGATTCGCTGAAGAGAACGGCGCGAATTGGTGAGGCGGAGCGAAGGGCTTCTTCGACTAGGCGGGGGCCTTCGACACCGACGGCTCCGGATTCGGATGGCAGGCCGCCGCGGAGGGCGATGCGGAATTCCTTGAGCCAGCGGTTGTCGCGGCTGGTGATTACGCCGGGTTGCGTTGTGGCGTCGCGGGCGTTGGTGCGGGGGGGCATGATGGTTTGGTCGGATTGAGCGTAGCAAATGGGTGCGGGAAAAAACAAAGGAAGGATTTCACGCAGAGGGAGCACGGAGTTCGCGGAGAATTGTGTGGGCGAAAAAGAGTTGAGAGTAATTGTTCAGGAGTGAGAGGACCGAAAAGATAGAACGGAGAAGAAAGACAGGAAAAAAGACAGAGAAGACGGAAAGAAAGACGGGGAAAAGAAAGACGGCGGGATAAACCCTGCCTGCGGCAGGCCGCCGCTACATTAAGAAGGAGCTGCGGGGCATGCGGGCTTTACATGTTATTGCATGGTACTTGGGTGTGTGGTAGCTTCGCGCGCAGAACGGCAGCTTGCGCGGAGAGCTGCGGTGGAAAGTAGAGACTTCGCGAGAGGCTCGGAATTGCCGGCGGAAATCCTGCGGATAAGTGCGCAGTCGCCTTCAGTGGACGTGTTGAAATATGCAGCGGAGCGGCTGCAGCACGGGGAAGTGATCGCGATACCTACGGATACGGTGTACGGATTGGCTGCGGATCCGTTTAATTTGTCGGCGGTGGAAGAGATTTATCGGGTGAAGGGGAGGCCGGAAGAGAAGGCGCTGCCGATACTGGTGAATTCGCTGGACCAGGCGATGCTGCTGTCGCGCGAAGTGCCCAGGAATTTTTTGCGGCTGGCGGAAGAGTTCTGGCCGGGCGCGCTGACCCTGGTGGTGAATGCGTCGCACCGTTTGCCGCTGAAAGTTACGGCCAATACGGGAAGGATTGCGTTGCGCTGGCCGCGCAGTGAAGTGGTGGCGCGGCTGATCGAAGAATTTGACGGGCCGCTTACCGGAACGAGCGCAAACCTTTCTGGATCGGAAGTTTGTTCGGATGCGCAGCAGGTTTTTGGGCAATTGGGCGGCCGGCTGAAGTTGATTCTGGATGCGGGAGAGACGAAAGCGACGACCGCTTCTACGATCGTGGAGTTGCATCAGGAGAAGTGGAAAATATTGCGGGTGGGTGTGATTAGCGTTAAGGAGATCGAGGATGCGCTGCAGTGAAAGAAAGTACAGAGTTTAAGGTTCCAAGGAGACGCCGAGTCGGGGTTTACGTTGAGATCCTTCGCTTTGCTCAAGATGACAATCGGGGGGGTTGCAAAATGGGCGGTTGGGTTAGGGTCTGTGCGAGAGTTCGGCGAGTTGGGGAGAAGGTTTTAGGGTGGTGAGGAAGTCGTAGTCGCCGGTGGGGGAGAGTTGCAGGTCGCCTAGTTCACGGCGATGGACCGAGACTACATCGGTGAACCACATGGGGATGTAGGGCAAGTCCTCGGCCAGGGTTTTCTGTACTTCGCTGCAGAGTGTTTTTCGTTTTTCCTGATCCATTTCCACACGAATCTGATCGGTTAGCGCGTCAATGCGCGGGTTGCGGTAGTGTCCGCGATTGGCGCCGTCGGGTGGGAAGCGTTTGGAGGAAAAGACAAATTCGAAGACGTCGGGATCGTTGTTTGCGCCGACCCAGCGCAGGAAAGTGAGCTGGAAATTTCCATGAATGGAGTCCGAGAGAAGTGTGGCTAATTCCAGGGGACGAAGTTCGAGGTCGATGCCGGCTTTGCGCCATTGTTCTTGCAACGCGGCACCGATGAGGCGGGCTTGTTCTTCGGTGGAGGTTTTTAGCGTGAGATGGAAGCGAATGCCGTTTGGTGATCGAGGATAACCGGCGGCGTCAAGGAGTTTTTCTGCGCGCGTGGTGTCGGCGGGATATTGCGTGACGTTTGGTTCGTAAGCCCAATGGTTGGGTGGAAGGATGCCGTTGGCTACGCGGGCTTGGCCGTGGAGGAGAAATTTTACAAGTGCTTCGCGATCGGTGGCGAAAGCTAGGGCTTCGCGGACTTCGCGTTTGGCGAGGAGAGGATCCTGAAAATTGATGCCGAGGTAGGCGAAGTTGGTGCCGGGGCGTTCGCTGAGGGCGAGCGAGGGGCGGCGGACTAAGACCGGGATTAGATCGGCGGAGAGAGAACTCATTTCAAGGTCGGCGGAACCTTTGCGGAGTTCGAGCGCGCGTACGACTGCGTCTGGGACGATGCGGAAGCGGACCGTTTTCACCGCAGGGTTTGTAAGTACAAACCCTGCAACCCGTTGGCTTTCGGGAGCGCTGGCGAAATAGTCGGGATTGCGGGTCAAAACGACTTCGTCATCTTGGGATTGGCTCGCGAAGCGGAATGGTCCGGTGCCGATGGGATGACGTGAGAAATCGGCGGCGGCGCTGGCTGGGACGATGCCTGCGGCGGATGGGACCAGATTCCAGAGGAAAGACGCGTAGGGTTCCTTGAGACGGAATATTACGGTGAGTGGATCAGGCGCCTCGATTTTTTCGATCATGCGGAAGCCGCCGCGCTTGGCGGATTTGTTGGCTGGATTCAGGATGAAATCGAAAGTGGATTTTACGTCGGCGGAGGTTAGTGGGCGGCCGTCGTGGAAGTGGATGTTGGGCTTGAGATGGAAGATGTAGGTGAGCGGATCGGGCGTTTGCCACGATTCGGCCAGGTCGCCGTGGAGATTCATCTGGGCGTCGCGGGCGAGGAGGCCGCTGAAGATTAGGCCGTCGAGGCGTTGGGATTGGCCGTCGGTGGCGAAGCGGGGGTCGAGATTGACGGGGTTGGCTTCGATGAGGAAGGTTAGCGAGGTGGGATCGAATTTTGTGGGGCGGGAGCAGGATGTAAGGGCGCAAGGAAGTAACGATGTAACGAGCAGGAAGATAGTGACGAGTGGTGAATGGAGCCGACCGGGTCGGGGCAGGTAGGCCGCAATCGAGGAGAGATTCCTCGTTGCGCTGGGAATGACGGCGCTGCCGTAGCGCAGCGTTGAATGATTAGCGCGGCGGGGCATAGGAGATTTTTCCGAGGATGGCTGGGCCGCTTGCGCCGGTGGCGGAGGGGAGATTGGAGGGGCGCTGATGGAAGGTTTCGTAGGCTAGGATGGCGAAGGCTAGAGCTTCCTTGGCGTCTGTGGGAAGGCCGAATTCGTCGGAAGTGACAACCGCAATGTACGGTTTCGTCCTTGCGGAAGGGGAAGCGGGCATGGCATGCCGTGTCCCTACGGGAAAAGAATTTAAGAGAGCGGATAGCTGGCCGATGATTAACGGATTTTGTGAGCCGCCCCCGGAGATGATCAGTTGATGGATTTTTGTTTTTGGCAGGACGAAACAATTTAGAGCGTCGACGATAGAGAGGGCGGTAAAAATTGTGGCGGTGCGGATCAGGTCGTTTGGTTTTGCGTTGAAGCGACGGCCTAGAGCCAGGATTTTTTGTGTGTAAGCGGCGCCGAAGTATTCTCGGCCGGTGCTTTTTGGGGGATTTTGGCGGAGATAAGGATCGTTCAGGAGTCGTTGCAGTAGTTGCGGGATGAGTTTGCCTTGCGTGGCAAGTCGGGCGTTCCTGTCGTAGCGCTGGCCACCGTTTGTGGAATGCGAGACTAGAGCGTCGATGAGCATGTTGCCAGGGCCGGTGTCGAAGGCGAAGACGTCGGAGGGCTTGGCGTTTGCGGGGATGACGGTGAGATTGGCGATGCCGCCGATGTTGAGTGCTACGCGGCCCAGTTTTTTATCGCGCCAGAGGAGGTAATCCACGTAAGGGACTAATGGTGCGCCCTGGCCGCCTAGTACTATGTCGGCTGGGCGGAAGTCGCTTACGGTGGTGATGTCGGTTAGTGCGGCGATTGTGGAACCGTCTCCGATTTGTAGTGTGGAGGCGGTTTTTGCTCCGAGAAAATTTACTGGCTGGCCCTGGTGGAAGATGGTTTGGCCATGGTTGCCGATGAGCGCGACTCTGCGCGGCGTGATTTTTAGTTTTTTGCAGGCGTTGAGTGCGGCTTCTGCGTAGACCTGGCCGAGGCGTGCGTGTAGTTGGCTGAATTCGCCGGGAGCGAGGCGATTTTGTTCAGCTACTCGTAGGATTTCCTTGCGGATTGCCGGCGGGAAATTTTGTTTTACGTGGCCTAGGAGTTTGATTTTTATGTTTGGTGGTGCGCCGAAGATTCTTACGAGGGCGGAGTCGATGCCGTCGGCGGAGGTGCCGGACATCATGCCGAGGACTAGCATAGGTTTTGTGGGCATGAATGGGTGACAGGGATTTTTTAACACAGAGGACGCAGAGAGCACAGAGGGGAGGAAGAGGGTGGAGTGCAAAGAGTGAATGCGCGTTCTGGTAGTGGAACAAATGGATGCACGATGATTACCGCTCGCAGCGAGCCTGGTGAGGGATCGGGGTTTCCGAGATCCTCCCGCTACACGGCCCGGCGTTCGAAAAACGAACGCAAGAGAAAGCCGGGCTACTTCGGTCGGGATAACAGATGGCCGCTTCGGTTGAGATGACACGTTGTTACCGCGCACGGGTGAGCTTTTGACATTTCGTTGGGCGACGATGGGGAATAGGACGCTGCGAGGCCGTGGAAATGAGGGCAGAGGACGTGATGAAACAAGGCGGCAGCAGGGCTGCCGCACTCCAAGGGCTGGTGTAGAGCGAGGTGAGAAGGGGAAATCTGGGCGAATCTTCAACCGCGCACCGCCAAGAATGGCTGTGCCACAAGGGCAAAGGCTAGGAGATTTGTTTTTTTAGGGCGGCTAAGAGGGTTAGGGCATCGATCGGAGTGAGTTGATCGAGGTCGGTGGAGCGGAGGCGATCGAGGACTTCGCGGTCGATGGGGGTGAAGAGGATTTCTTGAGCGGTGATGGAAGTTGCGCCGTCGGAGGCGCCGGGCGTTAGGCGTTCGCTTAATTCGTGTTCGCTTTGTTCGTGTTTTTTCAGGACTTCGCGGGCGCGCTCGATGACGCTGCGGGGGAGACCGGCTAAGCGGGCTACTTCTATGCCGTAGCTTTTGCTGGCGCTACCGGGTTCGACATGACGGAGAAAAATAATCTCGTTGGGCGTCTCCTTTACGGAGACGTGGACGTTTTTTACAGCTGGGAGCAGATCGGCCAGTTCGGTTAGTTCGTGATAGTGCGTGGCGAAAAGGGTACGCGCGCGGGTATGTTTTTGCAGATGTTCGACTACTGCCCAGGCGATGGAGAGACCGTCGAAGGTGGCGGTGCCGCGACCGACTTCGTCGAGAAGAACGAGGCTGGCAGGGGTGGCGTGGGTAAGGATGCTGGCAACTTCGCTCATTTCGACCAGGAAAGTCGAGCGGCCGCGGGCGAGGTTGTCGCTGGCGCCTATGCGAGTGAAGATGCGGTCGGTGAGAGGGAGTTTTGCCTGACGCGCGGGAACGAAAGAGCCCATTTGCGCCATGAGAATGATGAGCGCAGTTTGACGAAGATAGGTTGATTTGCCGCCCATGTTGGGGCCGGTGATGAGGAGAAGTTGCTGGTGGCGCGGTTCGAAATATAAATCGTTGGGAACGAAGCGTTCGCCTTTTTGGCGCAGGAGCTCTTCTATGACCGGGTGGCGGCCAGCGACGATGAGAACTTCACCGGCGTCGTTAAACTCCGGGCGAATGTAGCCGCGATCCGCAGCAAGCTTCGCCACGGACGCAAGCACGTCAAGTTGCGCGACGGCTGCAGCAGTGCAGCGCAGGCGCGTGGCTTTTGCGGCGATGCTGGAACGAATTGCTACGAAAAGCTGGCGTTCGATTTCGATGACGCGTTCGTCGGCGGCTAAAACTTTTCGTTCGTACTCCTTGAGTTCCGGCGAAGTGAAGCGTTCGGCGTTAACGAGAGTTTGTTTGCGCTCGTAATCCGGGGGCGCGAGATGAAAATTGGCGCGGGAAATTTCGATGTAATAGCCAAAGACCTGGTTGAAGCGGATTTTCAGCGAGGCGATGCCGGTGCGTTTGCGTTCGCGCTCTTCCATGGAAGCGATGATTTGTTTGCTGTGCTGGCTGAGGTCGCGGAGTTCGTCAAGTTCGGCGTGGAAACCGGGACGAATCATGCCGGGATCGGTGGCCAGAGCGGGGGGCTCGTCGGCGATACCGTTCTCGAGGGTTTCACGAACGTCGGCGAGTTCGTCGATTTCATCGTGTAGACGGCGAAGCAGCGCGCTGCCGCCGGCCGGAGCCGGCGTAACGAAATTTCGCAGGACGGGAAGCTGCGCCAGGGATCGGCGCAGGGCTACAAGCTCACGCGGGCCGGCCTGGCCGAGAGTGATACGGCTGGTGAGGCGTTCGAGATCCTGAATGCCGCGCAGCTCCTTGCGGATTTCGCCGCGCACTACGGTTTGTTGAACAAAATGAGCGACGGCGTCGAGGCGTTCTTCTATGGCATTGCGGTCAATCAGCGGACGAAGAATCCAGGAGCGCAGAAGGCGCGCGCCCATTCCTGTGACGGTGACATCGAGTGCTGCGACGAGCGTGGTGGTGCCGTTTTTGCCGGAGTCGTCGGAAAAAATCGGGGTCAGCAATTCAAGATTGCGCACGGAGACTGGGTCGAGGACTAGCGAGTCGTGCTGCTCATAGAAACGAACGCGATCTAGGTGGCGCAAGGCTTCTAGGGTTGGCCGACCGCTGGCGCCGGCACTACCCGTTGATTCAGTGCCCTTAGCAGCGTTTTCGCGAAGATAATGGACGATGGCGCCGGAGGCAGCGAGCGCTTGCGGGTGTCCGTCCAGAGCGAAGCTGGTGAGTTCCGCCACGCCGAATTGTTCTTTGAGAATGCGTTGCGCGTAGTCGTGCTGGAAGGCCCAGTCATCAATGCGACTTTCGACTCCTCCGGTCCCGTCGAGTAGGGAGGTCTTTGCGGTTTCAAAAAGCTGCGCTTGGCGAGGCAATAGCGTTTCGCGGGGGTGGAGGAGTTGCAGTTCGTCGCGGACCGCGTCTTCTGCACGTGAGCCAGAGAATTCAGTGCACTGGAATTCACCGGTGGAGAGATCTACGAACGCGAGGCCGATCACGTTCGCTGAAGGGTCTTGAAAGACAGACGCGAGGAAATTGTTTTCTTTGGCGTCGAGCACGGCGACGTCAGTGGCGGTACCTGGGGTGATGACGCGGACGACTTCGCGTCTGACTAATTTCTTTCCAGGGCCGGGT
>WNFO01000878.1_pt1 | contig 22845 bp, 17 predicted proteins | sample 5400251 | NCBI WGS metagenome assembly WNFO01 (sample SAMN13153354, study PRJNA577476) | soil metagenome | isolation source: 100 cm saprolite under Madrone tree | place: USA:California | collected 2016-06-14
GGCGCCGCAGTCCCCGGTATCCGTTCGTTGGATCCATCGAAATGCGCGAAGGCACGTCCGAAGACAAGAGGACGGCGCGCGTCAAGGAACTCAGCTTAAACGGTTGCTATGTGGACACGGAAAACCATTATCCGATCGGCACGTCCCTGTCGATAAAGCTTTTCACCGCGACCGAGTTCTTTGAAGCAGAGGCAAGCGTTATCTATTGCCAGCCCGAACTGGGCATGGGGCTCATGTTTCGCGAGACTAAGCCTTATTACCTGATGGTGTTACGGAAATGGTTGCTGGCGTCAATGATAGGAAAAAAGGGGTCTCCAGCCTGAAATTTTCACCGGCGGAAAATCAAAGCCGAACTCGCCGCCTCGCTCTTCGGAAGCGCCCTTAAGACGAGGCGACGAGACTTTTCGGGGAACATCATGACTTCCTTCGTCGTGGGAACGAGATCCTCTTGTTCACCGAGTCGGGGTCGGCAAAGCAGACTCCTCAGTTGTTCGTCTCGGGTACTGCGACAAATCCATGGATGTGGCCGCTGGCGGAGTATTGGCCGACGATGACTCCACCGGGATTAATTCCGAACGCGACGGTGGCGGTCGCCCCCGGAAAATCTATGTTAATGGGCGCGGAACTGTCAGGGAGTTGCTCAAATCCGTGGCGATGGCCGGTGCTGTCAACGTAAGTTCCGACGAATTGCTGGCCGGGATTGATGTCCCAAGTTGCCGTCAGAAGGCTGCCGCCGGGCACGTCATAGGATTCAAAAATGCCGTCGCGCACCAAGAAGCCGTGGCGGTGACCATCCATATCGTTCCAAAAGCCAACAATCATGTGGCCATCGGGAGTGGCGCCGTTATTCATAGACATAGGCTTTGATTGAGATGGATCATTTAGTTCGCCCCCATTTGGCGTCAAACTGGCGTGGCCAAGACGGTTCCATGCGGCACCGAACATGGAATTCATCAGGTCGAAATCGTGCAGGCAGCCGTAAATAGCCCCATCGGGCGTAATGCGCTGTGGAACCGCGCCTGGATGGCCGGGGAACAACACCGTTGAGAACTTGCCGCGACTGTACAGAAATCCTTTAATGCAAGCGGCAGAACCTGCCGCGGGACAGTAAGCCGGCGAGTCCGCCGGAGCCACATCGCTAACTCCGGGCGTGTAGGGAGCAACGTAGTTCCCGACAATATTTCCGCCCGGGCCGATTCCATTGGCACTCGTGGCCACTGCACCCGGAACATCGATCATTGTGAAACTCCCGCCGCTCAGCAGGAATCCGTGCTGGCCCCCTACCCCATCCGCGAAGAAGCCGACGATATCTCCGGCCGGGTTGATGCCGCTGGCGACGGTTTGCCGCGCGATCCCGTTCGGACAACTCGTAGGCGGTGCCGCGCTGCACGGCACATCAATAGCGGCGTAGTTGAACTGCTGCGCAGAACTGCGGCCTGCCAGCAACATCACCGCACCTAGGGTAAGAAGACTGATAGCCAAATAATGTCGTTGCATTGTCGAGGCTCCTCCAAATTGAATCTGCCATGCCAGATCAGCGAGCGGCCTTGAGTCTGGATGCGTCGCTTCTGACCCGCAATTGTTGCGAACCTATGCGGAATGTTCGCGGCATGCAAGGGACACGTCAGGCCAAGCTGAAAATGACCGCATTTGACCGTTCCGGGCCACCACGATAAACAAGATTGCGAGTATCACAGTGCTGGGATAGAATCCCCTGCATTCACGTTTGCCCCGCGCACGGACTTCTCTATGGCTCTCGAAACAGACGATTTACAGGACTACCCTTCTGAGTCTTCCCCCGCTAGTCGCCTGGATTCCTGGAAGGAAATTGCCGCGTACTTGAAGTGCAGTGAACGCACCGTGCGCCGTTGGGAAATGGAAGGTCTGCCTGTCCATCGGCATCCTCATAAGAAGAAGGCGGGGATTTACGCCTATAAGGCGGAAATTGACGCCTGGTGGCGCAATGGTCATGAGCACCTGAAACAGATCGACCAGCTCGCAGAGGAAACTTCACCGCAATCCGTGGCGCCCTGGTGGCGGTCGTCGCGGGTACGGACAGCATTCGCTCTTGGGGTTGTCGCGATCGTGGCGGCGGGGCTCATCGCTGCGAGATTGCGCGAACGCGTCCTGGCCAAAGTTCCTTCTGGGCCCATCCAATCCGTGGCGGTTCTTCCTTTGGAAAATCTCTCGCATGACCCGGAGCAGGAATATTTCGTTGATGGAATGACCGACGCGCTCATTACCGACTTGGCTAAAATTCATGCATTACGAGTCATTTCCCGGACTTCCGTGATGCAATACAAGGGCAAGCGTAAGCCGATGCCCCAAATCGCCAAGGAGCTGAACGTAGACGCTATCGTGGAAGGAACAGTGATGCGGTCCGGCAACCGCGTGCGGATAACCGCGCAGTTGATTGAGGCGCGCAAGGACCGCCACCTTTGGGCCGAGACCTATGAGCGCGATTTGCGGGACATTCTGCCCATGCAAGACGAACTGGCAAGAACAATTGCCAGCGAAGTGAAAATCACGCTCACGCCGCCCGAACAGTCGCGCTTGTCTAACGCGCGATCTGTCGACCCCGCGGCGCATGAAGCCTATCTCCGCGGGCTTTACGAACTGCACGGAATGACTGCTGAGCCCACGGCGGCCTTAAAGTCTCAATCCATCGAGAAAGCCATTGGGTATTTTGAACAAGCCCTTTCCCACGACCCCAACGATGCACCGATCTATGCCGCCTTGGCCGACGCCTACTCCAGTCTGAGCACGTTTTACAGAGCTCCTCTTGAAGTGATGCCCAAGGCTAAAGCAGCCGCCTCGCGAGCCATTGAACTCGATGACGCACTCGCGGAAGCCCATGCCTCTCTCGGCTACATCGCACTTTCGTTTGATTGGGACTGGTCCCGCGCGGAGCAGGAGCTACGAAAGGCGCTCGAACTGAATCCCAGCTCGCCCCAGGCACACGCCCGCTATGCGCAATATCTTCTCTTTGTGGGCGGCCGCCCTGATCAATCCATGCGGGAAATGCAGCAGGCATATGCACTGGACCCGCTCCTGCCTCAGGCCCACGGCGACCTGGCTTGGTTCTTGTTTCTCGCCAGGCGCTATAGTGAATCGATCGAGGCCGCTCGCAGGGTTGGGCGCGACGACCACATCCTGGCGCTTTCCTATGCAGAACTTGGCCAGTCCGAACAAGCAATTGCGGCGGCAGATCGCGCCGTAGAATCCACCCAAAATCCCGTTATCCTGTCCCAGGCTGCGGCTGCCTACGCCCTTGCCGGAAGAAAGGATAAGGCCCGTGCAATGATCGGGGGGATCGAGCGGCAAGCCCGAGAACGGTATGTCTGCGGATTTAACGTGGCCAGCTTGTATTCCGTGCTGGGCGATAAGCAACAAGCCCTTACGTGGCTCGAGAAAGCCCATCGCGATCGCTCGGATTGAATGCCCTCTGTCGGGGTGGATCCCCGACTCGATCCCCTTAGAAGTGATCCGCACTTCGTGGACCTGCTACACCGCATGGGCCTCACGCAAAAACCATAGCGTTCGCCCTGTTCGATCAATAGCTCATCACCGCGAAAGGGGTCCGTCTTGTTTTGTGGGCGACAGCTGCTGCTTCTTTCGTCAGGCGGCGGGCGAGCTACTTGATCGTGCGCTGCGTGGAAATCGTACGCGCTTCGGGATTCTTGGGTGTCCAGTCTTCTGGAGGAAAGGATACCCGCCAGAAAGTGGGGGATGGCTTTGAAAACTCCAAACCAATCTCGGCTTTGCCGCCGCGCACCGGGCCGAGGAACGCCACGTGGCACTCCTGTTCCTCTTCCGTCTTGTTGTGCCGCACATGAACCACGGCGCCGCTGATAAGACGAGCGGTAAGCAAAACCAGCGCTCCGTGGGCGTTGATCGCCAGGGTTTGCGTGAGTTCCTCGAACTCCTTACCTTGAGCGTCCTTCCCGCGTATGCGGATGCCGACTTGCATCAGCACGCGCTGGCTTCGGCGCTTGGCCCCCGTATGGATGGGTGTACTCGGCACTTGAGCCATACCACCTCTCTATAAAATAACTATACGCGGCGGAACAAGATTGTCGAGAGCATCGCTGGATGCGGTATGCAAAATGGATACCGTGTTTCCTAGCCGCGCTTATCGATAGGGACATAATGGCGCGTGTCGTGGCCAAGATAGATCTGGCGGGGCCGCGCAATTTTCTGCTCGGGATCGAGGAGCATCTCCTCCCACTGCGCGATCCAGCCGGAAGTGCGCGGAATCGCGAACAACACGGGAAACATGGTCATCGGGAAACCCATCGATTGATAAATCAGGCCGGTGTAGAAATCCACGTTGGGATACAGCTTGCGCTTGACGAAGTATTCGTCTTCGAGGGCAATCCGCTCGCATTCGAGGGCGATTTCGAGCAGCGGATTTTTGCCCATCAAATCGAAAACTTCGTAAGCAATACCCTTGATGATGCGAGCGCGCGGATCGTAATTCTTGTAAACGCGGTGACCGAAGCCCATGAGCTTCACTTCGCCGGCCTTGACGCGCTTGATGAAATCCGGAACTTTTTGAACCGAGCCGATCTCCTTCAACATGTGCAGGACTTCTTCGTTGGCCCCGCCGTGGAGCGGGCCATAGAGCGCGGCGATGGCCGCGGAAGTCGCCGAATAGGGATCCACGTGCGAGCTGCCGACGCCACGAACGGTGTTGGTGGAACAGTTCTGTTCGTGGTCTGCGTGGAGGATAAAGAGAACATCCAGCGCGCGCTCCAGTGTGGGATTCGGCCGGTATTTCGCTTCCGATGTGCGGAACAGCATGTTCAGGAAGTTGCCGGGATAGCTCAGATCATTGTCCGGATAGACAAACGGCATGCCCAGCGTGTGACGGTAGGAAAACGCCGCGATTGTCGGCATTTTTCCAATCAACCGGTAAGTCTGTTTTCTCCGGGACTCCGCGCTGAAGATGTCTTTGGCATCGTGATAGAAGGTCGAGAGCGCCGCGATCGTCGAGATGGTCATACCCATGGGGTGGGCGTCGTAATGGAACCCGTCGAGGAATTTCTTGATGCTCTCGTGGATATAAGTGTGGTGCGTGACGTTGTAGGTCCAATCCTTGAGTTGCGTGGCGGTTGGAAGTTCGCCGTTCAACAGGAGGTAGGCGGTCTCCAAATAAGTGCTCTTCTCCGCGAGGTCCTCGATGGGATAGCCGCGGTGGCGCAGGATGCCCACGTCGCCGTCGATATAAGTAATCTTGCTGATGCAGGAGGCGGTGTTGTTGAAGGCCGGGTCGTAGCTCATCATGCCGAATTCTTTGGGGTCGACTTTGATCTGGCGCAGGTCCGCCGCGCGGATGGTGTCGTGCGTGATGGGCACCTCGTAGCTCTTGCCGGTGCGATTGTCGGTGATGGTGAGCGTTTCGCGGGGCGTGGAGGAACCCTCTTGCTTTCTGGTGGTCGTTGAGGAGAGCGTGGAATCCATTGAAAAATCCTTGGAGGCCGCGGCGCATTTGCCGCACCTCCCCTATCACTCTACACCAAAGGAGGCGCCGCCGGAAACTGGCCGAAAGGGCGTTATCTTGGCCGAAAGAGTGCTCCGAGGTGAACAAATTCAGAGCGTTGAGGGAAGCGCGAGGCCGCCCGGCGCGGCAATATAGGCCTCTTGACAATTGTCGTTATAACGAGTACTATCGTTTTGCAAGAACGACCCAGGAGGTGGGCCATGATGGATATCCGCAAGAGTAACCAACGCGGGCACGCCAACCACGGTTGGCTGGATTCGCATTTCACCTTTTCGTTTGCAGACTATTTTGATCCCGAGCATGTGCACTTCCGCACGTTGCGCGTGATGAACGATGACCGGGTCGCGGGCGGCGGTGGTTTTCCGAAGCACCCGCACCGCGACATGGAAATCGTCACCTACGTGCTGGAAGGCGCGCTGGAACACAAAGACAGCATGGGCAACGGCTCGGTCATCAAGCCCGGTGACGTGCAGTACATGAGCGCGGGTACCGGCGTGGCGCACAGCGAGTTCAACGCCTCGAAAACGGAACCCGTGCACTTGTACCAGATATGGATGCTCCCCGAAAAACAGGGACTTAAGCCCACGTACGACCAGAAGAACTTCAGCGAAGCCGAAAAGCGCGGGAAGCTGCGGCTGGTGGCTTCGCCGGATGGGCGCGACGGCTCGGTGACGATCCGCCAGGACAATGAGTTGTACGCGACGGTGCTTGGTGCCGGCGAAACAGTGAGACATGAATTAAAGCCGTCCCGGCACGCCTATGTGCAGGTGGCCCGCGGCAGCGTTAAGCTGAACGGCACTGCTCTGGAAGAAGGCGACGGTGCGGCCATCTCCGCGGAAAAGGCCGTCGAACTCACCGGAGTAAAAGACGCCGAAGTGCTGTTGTTCGATCTGGCATAAGCGGATCCTAAAGCAAAAAATGCGCAAGATGCGGTCTTTTTGCTAGGACCGTTCTTGCGCATTGGTGTTTCTGGGCCGCCGGATACAATCCTCTACGACGATTTAAATACCAGCCCAAAATAGAAACGTGCTACGGCTGGCCAGGACTGGCCAGTGCACGCACGACAACATTCTTCACAAAAGTTTCGCTGAGAGGTTCGCGCGAGAACCAACGGCGATAGAAAAGTGGCCCCAGGATGGCTGCGATGATCTCAGGAGGGTCCTGGCTGGAAGAGATTTCGCCGCTTTTCTGACCTCGCTCAATCACCGAATGGAAAGCAGCCCGCATATCATGATGGATGCGCTTTTGAAGGGCCGCCAGCTTGGCATCCCGCTCTGCCGCGTCGATGACGGACGGTAGAACTCTCGTCCAAGGGGCGGTGGGGAGCCGGGCAGCAACCTGCACGGCAAGTTTTTCCAGATCACTCTTCGCGCTTCCGGTGTCAGGGAGTTGAGGCTTGGTGCCCATCTGCGAACAGGCGTCAAGCAGCAGCATGGTTCGAGAAGGCCAGTGGCGGTAGATGGTAGTCTTGGCCACGCCGGAGCGTTTTGAGACTTCATCCACGCTGACGTTGGCCAGCCCTTCCTCCGATAGCAACTCGTAAGTGGCTGCAAGGACAGCCTTTTTGGACTGCCGGACGCGCTGATCGGTTTCAGCGGATTTTTTTTGTTGGGAGCGTATCTTTCTCACGATTTGCACATCCAAAGGGAAAGCAATATCGCTACGATACTGTATCGTAGCGTAACAATGAGCTCCGGAAAGGCAGGCCTCGAATGAACCTAGCATACCCCAGAATCCTCTCCAAAGATGCTTCCGCTCTTGCGCGATTCTACCAGCAGATCACCGGATTCGCGCCGACCGGAAACCGCGTTTACCGTTGCTCGCCCAAAAGCGACGCGGCAAATTCGCAACACGCAGAAACGGAGGGAGACTGACATGATCGGGAAAACGCGCCGCATCACGGGCAGCACACTGATTGTCCTGGGGGGACTCTTGCTTCTCGGAAGTGCAACTTCGAAGCTCGCGCACATTCCGCAAGTTGTTGCGCCAATGCGCGCGATGGGTTTTTCAGGAGAGAAACTCACCTTCATTGGGATTTTGGAATTGCTCAGCGCGCTCCTGTTCTTGATTCCCGCCACTCGCTCCGCGGGATTGCTTCTCGTTTCGTCTTACCTTGGAGGTGCAATTGCCACTCACCTGCAGCACGGTCAGTCCATCCTCCCGCCTTCCCTCGTGCTGACGGTGCTCTGGCTCGGAGCCTGGCTGCGCCATCCCGTCATTGTTTGGAACGCCGCGACGAATGGGCAGCCGGCGATTGGCGAACGGCGAGCAGCCCAATTGAGTTCACAACCATGACGAACGGCAACGATTCTCCGAAGCACGCTCTGATTACGGGAGGAACCGACGGCATCGGAAAAGAGATTGCCCGGAGGCTGGCGCTTCTCGGCGTGCAAATCCTGATCGTTGGGCGCGATCTTGCAAAAGGGAAACGTGCCGAGCTCGAGTTGCGCGAATCCTCCGGTAACCGCAACGTGGACTTTTTCCCGGCGGACTTGAGCCTCATTCGCGAAGCGCAGCGTGTGGCAAGCGAGGTGCGCCGCCGTTTCAGCACACTACATTATTTAGTTCACAGCGCAGGACTGGTGCGCGGCCATCATCAGCTAACTGAAGAAGGTGTCGAATCCAACTTCGCCATAAACTATCTCAGCCGCTTCGCTCTCACCAACAGCTTGCTGCCTCTGCTGCAATACAGTGGGTATCCGGGCGAGGCCGCGCGAATATTGATCGTCAGCGGCGCCGATCAGCACGGCAAAATCTATTTCGATGACGTCAACCTGACTTCTAATTTCAACGTCATTCGCATGCTCCGCCAGGTCTGCCACGCCAACGACGTTTTCACTCTTGAACTGGCCCGCAGGCTAGCCACGCAAGGCCAGCCGCGGGTCACGGTGACAAACCTTAAGGTTGGAGTGGTGAAAACAAACACGCGGAATCGGCCCGACTTTCCGTGGTTCATGAAACTGATTGCGCCGTTGGTCGATCCGTTTATCGCCCTGACCGTAGAGGAAGCCGCCGCCCCGGCGTTGCGATTGCTGCGTGCGGAAGAATTCGAAGGGGTCAGCGGAGCTCTCTTCCTGCTGATCAAAAAGTTCAAACAAATTGTTGCGCTCCCCAGCGTGAAAGACCCGCGCGTTAGCAAGCGGCTGTGGGAATTGAGCGAAGCCAAAGCCGGCCAGCCGGTTGAGGTGTACCAGTGAAAGGCAAAATTGTGCTCATCACCGGAGCCAATCGCGGCGTTGGCTATTTCACGGCGTCCGAGCTCGCCCTGTTGGGAGCGGAAGTGGTGATGGTATGCCGCGACCCGCTTCGAGGTAGCATCGCCAGGGACGCGATCGCCAAGGTCGCGAGCGGTGCGCCCCCGGCTCTGCTGCTTGCGGATCTGTCCTCGCAGGCGTCGATTCGCTTGCTTGCGAAGGAAGTGCGCACGAAATGGAATCGCATCGATGTCTTGCTCAACAACGCCAGCGCCATGTTCGCGCGCCGCGAGCTGACTATCGACGGCATCGAAAAAACCCTTGCGACCAACCACCTTTCTTCCTTCCTGCTCACAAACTTACTCTTGGACCTGCTTCTCAACGCGCCGCAAGGCCGCGTCGTGACGGTGGCCTCGGAAGATCACTGGGCTGCGCTGGACTTCAACAATTTGCAGGGCGGACGGCGCTACGGATTCTTTAACGCCTACCGCCGCTCGAAACTTGCGAACATCATGATCACCTATGAACTGGCACGCCGCTTGAGGGGCGCCAAGGCAACAGCCAACTGCGTAAGCCCAGGCCCGACGCGCACCGGTTTCGGAGACGAAATGCGCGGGTTGCCCGGGCTCTTTCCGCGATTCATAAAGCGCATTCCTTTTCTGCTTGTTCCCCCTGAAAAGGGTGCGCGAACCTCCATTTATGCCGCATCCGCGCCGGAACTTGCTGGAATTTCCGGGCGCTTCTACCTGCGCGGCCGCGAACGCCGAACCAGAAAAATTACTTACAACCCGGACTTGGCCGCCCGGCTCTGGACCGTCAGCGAAAAGCTCGTTGGGTTGGAGACTCCGCAGGAAATGTCCGCGGAGTCTCCAGCGCCCTCGACATTCAGGCAGTAGCGCCATCGAACGAAAAAATGCACAAGGAGCTTAAATGAACAGGTTCTGGAAAATTTCACCGTGGTTGATTCGTATTTTTCTCACGCCGCCGGTACTGATTTTCGCGATGATCGCTTCGCGGTATTTGTTTCATCCTGTGCAAGCGGCGACGGCGGTGGGCATCTCGTTTGTGACTCCGCTCGGGACAACGATTGCCCGCGTCGGCTTTGGCGCATTTCCGCTGGCGTGTTCGCTCTTCACTCTCTCGTGTTTGCTCTCTTCGCGGCGCCTGCTTACCGGTTTAGGCTTTGTGGCCACGGTGATGAGCGCGGCGCTCGTGGTGCGAGTTTTCGGAATGCTGGCCGACGGCACAACCAAAGAGAACATGCACCTGGTAATCACCGAACTTGTCTTCCTGGTGCTGATGCTCGTGGGCATCTTTATCGAACGAGGAAGACGCCAACAAATTCCCGAAGCCGCCGCATAACCGAATCTGCCGCCGGAACATGGCCAAGGGGGCCCAAGTGGCGGCGCAAAAACGCATAGGGCATCAGCCGCGGGTGCGCTGGAATTCGCGCATGAAGCTGGTGAGGGCTTCGACAGCGGCGTGCTCGACGGCGTTATAGAGAGAGACGCGCATTCCTCCGATGGAGCGGTGGCCAGGCGTGCCGACGAGGCCTGCAGCGGCGGCTTCGGCGGCGAACTTCTTTTCAATTGTTTCCATGTTTTGGAGGGTTCCCATATTTTGGGGGCCTTCCATGTTCTGGGCGGCGGCTGAGGGGCCGGCTCCCCCAGCAACGCGGAAGACTACGTTCATTTTTGAGCGCGAGGATTTTTCGACGGGGCAGGAATAGAAGCCGCCGCTCGATTCGATCGTGCCGTAGAGCAGTGCAGCTTTAGCGTCATTGCGCTTTTCCATTCCACGAATTCCGCCTTCGGATTCAATCCATTCGAGAACCAGGCCGACGATATAAACCGCGAAAGCCGGCGGCGTGTGATAGAGCGACTTCTCCTTGATGTGCGTGCGGTATTGAAGAAGCGTGGGAAGGTTTTTGTCGGCGCGCTCGGTGAGATCCTTGCGAATGATAACGACGGTGACGCCAGAAGGACCCAGATTCTTCTGCGCGCCGGCGAAGATGACGCCGTATTTTTTCACGTCGACGGGGCGCGAAGCGATGTCAGAAGACATGTCCGCGACGAGCGGCGCATTACCGGTTAAAGTGCCAGTTTCCGGAAGCGCGGTCCACTGCGTGCCCTCGATGGTGTTGTTGGTGCAGATGTGCACGTAGGAAGCGTCGGGGGAAAATTTTATTTCGTCGCCGCGGGGAAGACGCGCGAACTTTTCCGACTCGGTGGAGGCCGCAATATGGTGAAGAAAACCCTTCTTCAATTCTCCGATGGCTTTGGCGGTCCAGGTGCCGGTGTGAAGGACATCAACGGGCTTTCCAGGGAGGCACAGGTTCATGGGAGCCATGGTGAACTGCATGCTGCCGCCGCCCTGGACGAAGATGACGGCGTAGTCGTCTGAGATTCCAAGAAGACCGCAGAGCTTCTGTTCCGCGGCGGCGTTGATGCTTTCAAATTCAGGGGAACGGTGGCTCATCTCCATCACGGACATGCCGCTGCCGCGCCAGTCGAGAAGCTCCTCGCGAATGCGTTCGAGAACCGGGAGAGGAAGCGCCCCCGGACCGGCGTTGAAGTTGTGGACGCGCTTGGCGGCGCGGGCGCTGACGGTTGCGTGAGTCACGGAGTGGGTTTCCTCTTTCGTGTGGCGTTCAGCGGCAGCAATGCTGCGCTGGCGATCATGGTCGGCTTTCCAGAATAGCAGATGTGGGTTCTAAGGTGCGGACAGCCCAAGCAGATCATTCATCTCGCGCTCGATCCTAAATTATTAAGAATTTTCGCTTTCCCCCCTGAGCTTCATCCTTCAGCCTGTAACCTGCAAACATTTCAACGTTTTGCGAGAGAAGAAGGGCGCGACCCCGACCCATCGGAACAAGTTGTATTCGTGCCCGTACAAGGAGATGGTAGGGGCAAGAGGAACTCGCCCCCACTTGGAGGGCACGAACTATCGTGCCCTTGCGCGGGAGGGGGCTGCTTAGTTGAGAGCGTCTACGGGCAAGGCAGTCAGCACGGCGTCGTTTGCGGACAGGCCGCGGTTGGTGAGATCGTCGTGCCTGCAGCTCAGGTTGATCGTAGTAGTTTGTGCAAATGTGGCGGAATCCTGGACGGAAAGCGCCATTTTGTCGCCTCCCAGTGAGCCCGTGCCTAAAAGGCTCACTCTGGTTATGTCAGAGCCAGAACTGAGCGAGCAAGAAGCCTGCCCAGCGAGAGTGTCGAGGTTCTGCAGCCAGGTCTTGCCCCAAATGACGTAGGTCCCGGCCGGGACAGTGACAGAAATGACGTCAATTCCCGAGGACGTGAGCATCGAGGCGACGGTGCTCCGCGCCATATAAGCGTGGCTTGTGCCGTTCGCGCCTGGAGGGCCGGCCGGGCCCGCAAGACCAGTCGGACCCGTGGGGCCAGCGGGACCCGCAGGACCTTGTGGTCCGTCGGCACCGGGAGCTCCCGGCGCGCCGGGCAGACCGGCGGGGCCGGCTGCTCCCTGCGCAGCAAGCAGCAGCCAGAGGAAATTGGAAGTCGAAGGCTCCGAATTGGTGTTGGTTACGAGAGCGAGCCAAAAAGAACCACCGTCCGTTACAGCGTCACTCGCGTTGTAAGTGGATGCACTCTGCCACGCGCCGCGGTTGTTGATGCCCGTGGCTATGCTCTGCCAATTGGTGTTTGTGAGCGAAGGCTCGGAACCTGTATTGGAAGCGGTGGCTAGCCAGTACGAGCCGGCATCGAAGACCGCATCGTTCTGGTTATAGGCGTTCGCGCTATGCCACGAACCTTGGTTGTTGATGCCTGGAGGCCCTTGCGGACCGGCCGGGCCTGGGGCTCCGGCGGCACCTGCGTCTCCGGTTGCGCCAGTGGCTCCGGCAGGGCCTGCTGGGCCTGGTGGCCCTGGGTCGCCCTTGGGGCCTGCTGCCAGATTGGGCAGAAGCGTGACGCTAAGGTCGTTGTTGCCGGCCACGACTACGAAGGTGCGCGTGTCCGAATTCCATCCCGAATTCGGAATGGAAACCACGACGGTGTGCGCGCCTAGAGCGACGCTGACACTCATGGGCGTGACCTTACCGGTGTCCACGCCGTCCACGGAGACGCTTGCGCCTGAGGGGAATGAAGTCACCTTCAACGCGCCGTTCGATGAATCCGCACGCAGAGCCACGGGAGTCGCCAGCAAGAACAGTACGGCGACAACAGCAATTGCCTTGCATCCTCGCATTAGAGTTTGCATTACTCTCCTCCTGAATCTGAGGCGGGGACGCCCAGACTGGCTAACGGCCAAGCGCTGTCCAAAGGACGTACTACACGGCTCCTCTTATCGAACGCAAGACCTCCATGCCCAATGTCTTTTACCAGGTGAGTATGTGTCGCGAGGCTATTGCTTTGACGCGGTCCCGTCAACGGTACGAAAGGCCAGATCCCGTAAGGCCAGCTGGCCGAGATCTTAAAACTGCTCTGCGGATATAGCTAGATTGCTAGGGCAGCAAGTGACCGAAAATTTGAAAGATCTCACGTGGATGTTCGTTCGGGGGCGCCCACCATCAGCGAGGAGATGCCCGTCGCAGTACGTACATCACGCAGCGCGAACTGACCGGTGAGTGGATCGTACAAATTTCTCTAGATGGTGCAGTGGTCGGGTCGCAAAAAGTTCAATTGCAGCCCTGAGGCATATGGAATGAACGCAACAGAACGACGAAATGCCAGAAGGCACGCTGTCGGGGAGCCACCCAGGAGCGACGTCCAGCTTATTGCTGATGCATTGCGGATTCGCGGCCGGGTCCTGCTAAGAACTTACGGATCAAGCATGCTGCCTTGGATGCGGGCCGGTGACATCAGCCGGGTGCGAAAGACGAGCGTCGAAAACGTGCGGTGGGGGGACCTGGTGCTGGTTCGGCGGCATAATCGTTTGTTTGTCCACCGGATTGTAGACGAGCGCGTAACACTTGGCGTACGCCAGGTTTCCGCAAAGGGAGACGCGCATCCTCAGTCGGATGGATGGCTCGAAATGGATGAGCTACTGGGCCGCGTGGTGTGCATTTATCGCCGTGGCAAGCACATCCGGTTGGAAACGCGCTCGCAAGCCGCACCGGCACGGGTGATCGCGCAACTTTCGTTGTGGAGCCGGTTCTGGTATCCCGTGGCGCGATTCGCGGCGGCGACCTCTCGTCCCATGCGCCGAAGAGTTTCACACTGGCTCGCCTCGACCGAGGCGATGCGATGAAGCCCCATCGCTAATCTAATTTAGAAGAGCAAATTCGACACGCTTGCGCATGGGATCGATGCGTTCGGCACGGACGCGGACTTTATCGCCGAGGCGCCAATCTAGGTGGCGTTGCTTTACACCACGACTGGGGCGAGAGCCACGGGTTCCGCGGCCGCCTCCTCCGCCAGCGAGGGCGACGATGGCGTGATCGCGTTCGCGCAGCACGCAACGCGCGCCGGCAAATTCTTCCAAAGCGCCGATAGGAAGAAGGCCTTCGACGAAGACTTCGAAAAGTTCGACGAAGCAGCCGAATTTTTGGACGGAAATGATCAAGCCGTCGTATTCCTCGCCGAGATGTTCTTCCATGAATTGAGCGGTTTTCCAGTCCATGAGTTCGCGTTCGGCGCCATTGGCGCGGCGCTCGGCTTCGGAGGTTTCTGAAGCGATTTCTTCGAGGTTCTTGTGCGAGTAGAGTGCCGCTTCAGCGCCGCGCGGCGCGACGGCGGAGTTCGATTGCGAACCTGGCGGCACATCCTTCGGGTGTTCGAGCGCCCACTTCAGGATGCGGTGAACGATGAGGTCAGGATACCGGCGAATGGGCGAGGTGAAATGCGTGTACTCATCGAAGCCGAGAGCGAAATGGCCGAGAGGCTCGGCGGCGTAGCGAGCTTGTTTGAGGGACCGCAGCATGAGGTAGGAGACGATGCGCTCTTCCGGTTTGCCGACAACTTTTTTAATCAGACGCTGATAGTGCTGCGGCGTGATGCGCAGTTCGCCGCCCGGGAGCGCCACCTTCATGCTGCGTTCGCGGCCGTGGCCGTAGGAGTCGGGACGGCCGGCTTTCGCGGGAGCGAGAACGCGGCCATGGCGAACGGCGACTTCGCGCTGGTGCAAGTTTTCGACGCCGAGAGAATAACCGAAGGCGCGAGCCAACTCTTCGAACTCGAGGACTTTGCGGGCGTCGGGCTTCTCATGAACGCGATGGAGGGATTCGATGCCGCGGCGCAGAAGATACGCGGCAACGGCGCGATTCGCGGCGAGCATGAACTCTTCAATGAGGCGGTGAGCGATATTGCGCTCGCTGCGAGTGATATTGGTCATGCGTTGTTCTTCGTCGAATTCGATGACCGGCTCAGGGAGATCGAAGTCGATGGAGCCGCGCTCGTTGCGGCGGGCGTTGAGGAGCAGAGCAAGCTTCTTCATATCGCGGAAGCGCGGCGCGAGCGAGGCGTAACGCCTCGACATTTCCGGGTCGGCTTCGAGGACTTTGTTGACGTTGGTGTAGGTCATGCGCTCGGCGGAGCGAATGACGCCGGAAGTCATGCGTGAGGATTTCATATTGCCGGCGGCGTCGAATTCCATGAGCGCGCTCATCACCAGGCGTTCTTCACGGGGCTTGAGCGAACACATACCGTTTGACAGGGCTTCGGGAAGCATGGGAACGGCGCGGTCGGGGAAGTAAACGGAAGTGCCGCGGAGACGCGCCTCCCTGTCGAGAGCGCTCTGCGTTCGAACATAGTGCGCCACGTCGGCGATGTGAACCTGCAAGTGCCAGCCGCCCTCGGCGCGATGCTCGACGTAGACAGCGTCGTCGAAATCGCGCGCGGTTTCGCCGTCGATGGTGACGATCGGCAAGTGGCGGAAATCTTCACGGCTGGCGCGCTGGGACTCGCTGACGGGCTTCGCGCCACGCTCGGCTTCATCCAGAACTTCAGCGGAGAAGACATGCGGGAGATGATGCTTGCGGATGATGATCTCGGTGTCGACGCCGAGTTCGCCAGGGCGGCCGAGAATTTCGATGACGCGGCCAGTCGGCGATGCGCCTCCGTGCGGATAACGGAGCAGCTCGACGTTGACGACGGCGCCGTCGAGTTCGTCGAGGCGCGGGATGCGCCTGGATCGAATGCTGGTTTCATCGGCGCCGCTGAAACCGAGTTTTTTCCAGAGGCCTGGTGTCAGCTCGTTGCCGCGAGGGATTTCAATTTCGTGTGGGATGCGAACGTCGTAAGGAAGCACAACGTTTGTACTGGCGCCGTAGCGAAACAAACCGACGACTGTCGGGTGAGCGCGGTCAAGGATTCGCAGGATGCGGCCTTCCGCGCGCTGAGCGCCAGGGACGCCGCCCAGACGCTGAATCTTTGCCTGAACGTGGTCGCCGTGCATGGCGTCCTGGATGGCATTGGGCGGGATGAAAACATCTCCGTCGAGCGTCGGCACGGGCGAATCCGGAACGACGAAGCCGTAACCGTCGTGGTGAAGGACCAGGCGACCTTTGACTTCATCGCGACCCGCGAGGGGGGAAGACTGGGGATGACGAGCCGCATCCTGGAGAGATTTTTGGCCGGGCGCCTCTCGTTCAGACTTGCGGCTCGGAAGACGGTACCTGCCCCCAGGTAATTCCTCGATGGCGCGGCGCTTCTTGAGCTTGGAAAGCATCTTGAAGAGAGGCCGGTTGTCGGTTTTTTTCAGGTGTAGCCCCTGGGCGATCTCGCTGGCGGACACCGGCCCGCTCTTAACTTGCAGAAAACGCAATATGTTATCGGGGCTCAAGTGTGTGGGGCGTGGCATTGGCTGTCGCGTCAAATCGCAGGTACCGGATTTCCAGGGTGATTTTAGTCAATTTTCTTGGGTTTCACAGGAACTTTTTTCGGGCGATGGGGATTATATAGGCAGGCCAACACACGACCGGCTAGTCGCCCTCCGTCAGACTGGCCGGATTCCCCGAGAGGGGATAGAAGGAGGTGGGACGACCTGGCCCGCCTCCTTTTTCATTTTCTTTTTCCGATTACCCCTTCACGCAAACGACTTGGCGCAGAGTGTGGACGATTTCGACGAGATCGCTCTGCGCGGCCATGACGGCTTCGATGGATTTGTAAGCCGCAGGAGTTTCATCGATGACGTCGGCGTCCTTGCGGCATTCGACTCCGGCGGTCATGCGCTTGTGGTCTTCCACGCTGAAACGCCGCTTGGCTTCCGCGCGGGACATGGCACGTCCAGCGCCGTGACTGCAGCTCATGAAGCTTTCCATGTTGCCCTTGCCGCGAACGATGTAGGAACGCGCTCCCATGCTGCCGGGGATGATCCCCATATCGCCTTCGCGGGCGCGCACGGCGCCCTTGCGCGTGACTAAAATATTCTGGCCGTAGTGGCGCTCGTGAGCTACATAGTTGTGGTGGCAGTTGATGGCCTTGAGCTCGGCGACGAACGGGCGCACTTCGCCGGAATTGCGAACCGCGCTGACAATTTGTTCCATAATCAGGTCGCGGTTGAAGCGCGCAAAGTCCTGCGCCCATTCCACCGCCTCGACATAATCATCGAAGTGCTCGGTGCCTTCCGAGAAATAGGCAAGGTCCTTGTCTGGCAGATTGATGAAAAACTTTTGCATGTCCTTGCGCGCCACTTCAATGAAGTAGCTGCCCATGCGGTTGCCGACACCGCGCGAGCCGCTGTGCAGCATGAACCAGACGGTTTCCGCTTCGTCGAGGCAAACTTCGATGAAGTGGTTGCCGGTGCCGAGCGTGCCAAGGTGATTGGAGTGGTTGCCGCGATCGAGCTTGGGATGCTTCTCGAGAATGGCATCGTACCGAGGCTTCAGCGTTTGCCAGACTTCGTTGTTGCGCGAAGGAATCTCTCGCCAGGCACCCACGTCTCCCTTGCCACCGTGATTCGTACGTCCGTGCGGTACCGCCTGCTCGATGGCGTCGCGAATGCCTTTGAGATTATCCGGAAGGTCACGCGCGTTGAGGTCCGTCTGCACGGCCATCATTCCGCAGCCGATGTCCACGCCTACCGCCGCAGGGATGATCGCGCCTTTGGTGGGGATTACGCTGCCCACGGTCGCGCCGACGCCCCAGTGCACGTCCGGCATGGCGGCAACCCACTTGAAGATGAAAGGAAGCTGAGCGACGTTCAGAAGTTGCTTGCGCGCTTGATCTTCGAGTTGGACGCCTTTGGTCCATGCTTTGATCGGCACGCCGTTTTCAGTTGTCAGGACGTTGTAGTTCTTTTCGTCAGACATGGTCGCCCTCAGCCCGATTTATCGCGCGATGGTGCTCAGGAAAGGGTAATGGCTGGCGGCGGCCATGAAGAAAAGCATGGGAAACGAGAGCCAGAATGAGGTACGCGCGGTCAGATAGTTCCAGCGCATGAGGCGCTCGGCTTCGGGAGGCATTGGCGCGCCTTGCTCGGAGGCGGCGCGCGTCCAGGTGATCAGCCGCTTTTGCACGCGCCAGACCACACCCCAGGTGTTCAGCAGCATGACCAAGCCAAGCCCGCCGCCAACGCTGATGGCGAGGTGTGCATTCGAGACGCTGGGCCCGCCATTCAACGCGAGCACCAGCCAGGACGCAGCAATCACGACTACGGAAACTCCGATCACGCGTACCCAAGGACTATCGAGAATCCCTTTCGCCGGAAGCTGCAGCGCATAAATGAATACATATGCGACCACCCATACCAATAGCCACCAGCCGAACCATTTGCCAATCAGCGAGCGGTCGCCCGCAAGTTTCGCATCCGCGGCCAGATGAATCGTGAAATAGCGCAGGCCCACGACCACCGTTACTAGGGCCGAGGAGCGAAACCAGCCCATCGCGCCGGGCATCAGTTGTGGATAGATTTTAATTCGCAGCTTGGGATCGCACTTGTTCATCGCGGGTGTTAACACCAGGTTGAAAAAATAGAGCAAGCCTATCCAGATGATGCCGAAGATGAGGTGCAGCCAGCGCAGCGCCATCATTTCGTTGGCGTGTGGCGTATCAAGAAACGAGAAGTGCGGCTGCCAATCAGGAAACGAAAGCGCCAGCAGACAAGAAAGCATGAGGGACACCTCGGTTGCGCTCTGGATCAGTTTGAAGGAACACCGTAGCGGATTGACCGGTAGATCGTCAATCGACCAGTCTGCCGAAGGTCGCGCCGGCAAATTCCTGCAACAAGAAAAGGATTACTCGTAGCGCAAAGCCACGATGGGATCGACGCGCGTTGCGCGGCGGGCCGGAACGGAAGCCGCCAAAAGGGCGCAAGCACCAAGAATTGCGGCCGCCAGTCCGAGGATCATCGGATCATAACTCTTGATGCCATAGAGCTGACCCGCAAGCAGGCGGCCGCCCGCCAGCGCTGCCGGAATGCCGATGGCCAGACCCAAGGCGAGTTGAACGAGCGCGGCGCGCAGCACCAGGCGGAGCACGTTCCTTCGATTAGCACCGAGCGCCATTCGGATGCCGATCTCGTTGGTTCGCCGTGCTACGCCGTAAGCTGTTACGCCGTACAGTCCGACGCAGGCTAGTATGAGTGCCAGCACGCCGAACAGCTCCGTAAGCCGCGCGATGAGTCGTTCCTGATTAAAGTTGCGCGCTACCTGCTCGCCAAAGCTCACCATGTTGAGGACGGTTAGATTTGGGTCGATTCCCGCCAGTGTCTTTCGCACGAGCGGCTCCAGGTTTTCGGGCTTGCCCGCCACATGCAGCTCGACGGCCCCGACCCATCCACGAAGCTGCTGCCCGGATGGCGTTTGGAGCAACGGCAAAAAGAACGTGGCGTAAGCAGGGCCGCGTGTGTCCTGATATTTCGCATCCTCGACAATGCCGACGATTTCATAGTCGCCGCTATGACTGGTGCCCCCCATGCCAAAGTGCTGACCGATGGGATCCTCATTCCGAAAAAATCTGCGCGCGAACGTTTCATTGATGACGGCAACGTGCTGGGCAGCGGGCGTGTCGCGCTCATCAACGACGCGTCCTTGCAGTAAACGCGTGCCGATAGCCTCAAAATACTGGGGTCCCACCCGATCCCAGGACGGTGCCGTCCAGCGGTAATCCGGCGCTTTTCCCTCAATGTACACGCGTTCGTTCCAGTTGCTGCCTGCTAACGGGCTGTACCCTGACAGGCTGGAGCTTAGGACGCCAGGTATCTGCGGCAGTGCTTCTTGAAGTCGCTGATAAAGCCCGTAAAGCTTATCTGGGGTGTAGCCAGCCAGCGATGGTTTGATATTCACGATCAGGCGACCCTCGGTTACGAACCCGAAATGCTGGTCTTCGAGGTTTCGGAGGCTTTGCGTGACCAGGCCAGCTCCAATCAAGAGAACCATCGAGAATGCGACCTGCAGGACCACCAGAGGCTTTTGAACCATCGAAGAGCGATCGCGTGTGGAACGGCCTGCTCCGCGCAGGGCATCGGCGGGATCGGATTCCGACGCCATCCAGGCCGGCGCAATCCCGAATACGATGCCAGTAGCCAGCGATAGAAGTAGGGCGAAGCCCAGTACCGGCACGGAAGGCTGAGCGTCGATAGGAATATGCTGGGCCCCGCGAAAAGCAAGTAGCAAGATGGCGTGTGTCCCGGCATAGGCTACGTAGAGCCCCGCAGCCCCGCCCGCCAGCGCCAGCAGAACACTTTCCGTGAGCATTTGCCGGATCAGCCGCTGTCGTGGAGCGCCCAGGGCCAGCCGGACCGCCGTCTGCGAACGGTTGGCCGACGCGCGCGCCAGCAGCAAGTTGGCGATGTTTGCGCACGCGATCAACAGGACGAAACCGGAGAGTGTCAGGAGAAGGCGCAAGCCTGCAGCGTACGCGGTCTGCATTTGATCCATCCCACCAGCTGCAGGGGTGAGCCGGATGTGCTGCATAGAAATATCCTTCCAGTCTCGCTGAGGGATAACTTCCCGGTGGCTGCCGAGCCATTCTTGCAATTCAACGGTGAGCCGAGCTTGCACTGGCTCTGGGGCGACGTCGGGTCTCAGTCGTCCGAACAGATAAAGCCACTCGAGCTCAGCGACGTGTAACATGCCATTCGGCTCGCCGGCCAAGGGCAGCCAGAAATCGGGAGGATCGCTGCGCAGCGTGTCGCCATAGAATCGCGCCGGAGTCACACCTACAATCGTGTAAGGAACGCCGTTGATATTGAACGTCACGCCGATTATGGAGGGATCGAGTCCGAAGTGCTGCTGCCAGGTGTGGTAGTTCATTACCGCCACCCGGGGCGCGCCTGGTGAGTCATCCGGTGGTGCAAGGAGTCGACCGGCGAAAGCGCGGATACCGAACATAGTGAAGTAATTCCCTGAGACGAACTCCCCCTTGTAAGGCTCGGCGGCGGAATCGCCACCGCGACGGACACTCAAATCCGACAAGGTGGAATCAAAGGCGGCGAGCTCGGTAAATTCAGGTGTGTGGTCGCGAAGGTCCTCGTAAAGCGAATAAGAATAGAGAACAAAACTGCCGCCGTTCTGAGTTCCGGTCATGACGCAGCAATTATTGTTGTCGCCGAGACGATAGAGCTCCATCGGGTTCGCTACGGGCAGCGACTTCAGCATCACCGCATCGATCAGTGTGAAGATCGCAGTGTTGGCACCTATTCCCAGCGCCAAGGTGAGCACAGCGACGGCCGCGAAGCCGGGAGACTTGCGCAGCGTGCGGAGGCCAAAGCGGATATCTTGCAGCAGCGTTTCGATGAAGCTCACGCCGCGCGCATCGCGATGTTCTTCTTTAAGTTGTTCCATTCCGCCGAATTCCAGCCGCGCGCGGCGCCGGGCTTCTGCTGGCGTCAGGCCAGATTGCACGAGCTTTGAAACTTGCTTCTCGAAGTGGAAGCGCAACTCCTCGTCAACATCAGCCTCGACACTTTTCCGGCGGAAGAGGGAACGCAAGCGCAGCAACAGGTCATTCCACACGGGCCTCTCCTAAGTTGCCTCCATCTCAAGTTCCACGTCCGGAGCGCCACCTATTCGTAGCGTAAGGCGTCCATCGGGTCGATGCGCATCGCTCGCCGCGCAGGAAGGTAGCCTGCGGCTAGGGCAGCCACAGCGAGCAACAGCGTGGCAGCGATCAGGGTTAGGGAGTCGCGTGTGGACATTCCGAAGAGCAGGCTTTCCAGCACACGAACGGTCGCGAGCGCCAGGCACAGGCCGGCGGCTATGCCGATCAACAGCACCGTCGCCACTTCCCGCAGCACCAGGCGCAGAATCGAAACTGGCATAGCTCCCAGCGCCATGCGAATTCCGAACTCCGGCTGTCGCTGCGTCACCAGGTAACTCAGGGAACCGAAAAGTCCAATCATCGCAAGGAGGAGCGCAAGTCCGCCGAAAAATGTCGAAAGTGTCGCCAGCAGGCGATCCTGCACCAGTGAATCGTCGATTTGCTTTGCCAGCGTCCCGAATTCCAGAGATATGCCCTTATTTACTTGGGCCACGCTGTTCTGAACCGCCGCGCTAAGGCTCTCGGGGCGGGTGGCGGTGCGGATTTCAAAATACTCAGAGTCATCATTGCCTGGCATTTGGCTGATTGGAAAGAAAGCCTGCGGAAATGTGGCTTCGCGGAGTGATTCGTACTTCGAATCCTTCACCAAGCCGACGACCTGGAAGGTTCGACCGGGTTCTTTGTTTCCGCTCCCAACACGGAAAGTCTTCCCCACTGGATTTGCATCTGGAAAAAACTTCCGCGCTACTACTTCATTCACAACTGCGACACCCGGGGCCGTCTTGGAGTCGCTCGCTTGGAAGTCGCGCCCTGCAAGCAGAGGCGTATGCAGCGTGACAAAATAGCCGGGCGACACATAATTGAAGTACACCAACGAGTCGTCGCCTTTCGGTGCGCTGGGCGAGTCTACGGAAACGTATTCATTCCACTCGTAACCAGTCACCGGCGTGCGCCAGGATCTGCCCACAGAGAACGCTCCCGGAAGCTTTTGCAAGAGCGCTTCGATCTCATCGTAGATTTCGAGGCGCCGCTCGGGCGCTACCTTCGCGGCTTTCAGGTTGGTATTGACCAGCAGGACGTCATTTCGATCAAAGCCGACATCCAGCGTCGCCAGTTTGACCATGCTCCGGAGAAACAGTCCCGCGGAGACCAACAACACTAGCGACAGCGCGATCTGTGAAGCGACCATGCACTTCCCGGGGCGGAATCGCATCCGCGTGTCACTCTTCACGGCCCGGCTGCCTTTCATGGCCGACGTTAGCGAAACGCGCGT
>WNFO01000879.1_pt1 | contig 22842 bp, 21 predicted proteins | sample 5400251 | NCBI WGS metagenome assembly WNFO01 (sample SAMN13153354, study PRJNA577476) | soil metagenome | isolation source: 100 cm saprolite under Madrone tree | place: USA:California | collected 2016-06-14
CGTCCAGAAGAATGACCTCGGCGCTGATCCGCGAAATCTGCTGACGTTCGATTTCCGGTTTGCGCAAACCGACGCGATCAAACCGTACGGAAGGTACCGGGGACTGGGGCTATGGGACGTCAGTCCGGTTCCGGCGCTGACATTCGATAGAGTTCTGGGCCGTGTGCGCGCAATTCCGGGCGTTCTGTCGGCGGCTGCCGTGAACAGGCCTCCCCTGAGCTTGGGAGGCATACAGATGCCGTTCCTGATCGAGGGCAAACCTGCTCCTCCGCCCAGCGCGTCGTCCGACGGGGGATCGCAAGAACAGGGACAAACCGCGAACTATTTTTCGATCTCTCCCAACTTTTTCGGCACGATGAAAATCCCCATCCTGAAGGGACGGGATTTCAACGCGCAGGACACGGCGTCCAACACGCTGGTGATCATCATCACCCAGACCATGGCTCGCCGGTTCTTCGCGAATGAGGAGCCGATCGGCAAGCGCATCACCCTGGACTTCGTCCCGGATGAACGGCCGCGCGAGATCGTCGGCGTTGTTGGGGATACGCGGACGAGCCGCTTTCAGCAGGAACCCGTGCCTACGATGTACGTGCCGCATGTGCAGCAGGCGCCTCGCTGGATGGGGCCACAGTGGAACGATCGTGCGGGAATGTTCTTCGTCCTGCGGACCTCGGGCGATCCAATGACCTTCGTGGAGACGGCGAAGCGCGCGGTTGCGGACGTCGATCTTACGCGGCCGGCGTCCAACTTCCGCACCATCGAACAGAACCTCAATCAGCAAACCCAGTATTTGAGGTTATACATTCTTCTGCTCGGGATCTTCGGCGGTATCGCGGCGACACTGGCGGCCATCGGGATTTACGGTGTCATGGCGTATTCGGTTGCGGAGCGCACCCGTGAAATCGGCATCCGCATGGCGCTAGGAGCAGGCTCGGCCGATGTGCTGAAGATGGTGATGCGGCATGCGCTGCTCATGCTGGGTATTGGATTGACTATAGGACTGGCAGGCTCGTTTGCGGTGACCCGGCTGATCAAGAGCGGCCTTTACGGCGTAACCGCCACCGATCCCCTGACCTACGTCGGAATTTCCCTGTTGCTGATTGTCGTGGCATTGACTGCCAGCTTTATCCCAACGCGTCGCGCCGTGCGGGTTGATCCGACCACCGCGCTGCGCTACGAATAATTCAGTACCTGGGTTAGTCTACTGTAGCGGCGGTCTGTGACCGCCGGTTTTTCCAAAAATACGGGACCGGCGGTCATAGACCGCCGCTACAGAGGATCTTGTGAGAAGAATTACTGCTTTTGCCGTCCTTACAGTCACGCTTGCGGCTTTGCCGGCCTGCAAAGCGAGTTCCCCAACCCCTGCGACTTCCACCAGCCCTGCAACGGGGGTCGACCAGGCGGGGATGGACAAATCGGTCGCACCCGGTGATGACTTCTACGCATACGCCAACGGTGGTTGGATCAAGTCGACGCCGATTCCGGCTGACAAATCCAGCTACGGCATCGGGACCATTCTTGCTGACGAAACCCGAAAGCGCACCGTGGCGCTCATTCAGGAATCGGCCGACGCGGGACCGAACGCTAGTCCGGAGGCGCGCAAGATCGGCGACTTCTATTCGAGTTTCATGGACGAAGCGGGCATCGAGTCGAAGGGAATCGCTCCACTCAAGCCGCAACTCGATAGCATCGCTGCCATCACCGACCGTCGCGCGCTTGCGCGCGTGATCGGCGGCAATCTGAGGGCGGACGTCGATCCGCTCAATAACACAAACTTCCAAACTGAGAATTTGTTCGGCGTGTGGGTCTCGCAGGGATTGACGGATCCGGAGCACAATACACCGTACATCCTGCAGGGCGGGCTCGGGATGCCGGATCGTGATTACTACATCTCGACCACTCCGCAGATGGTCGAACTGCGCAACCAGTACAAGCACAACATCGCGTCCGTGCTGAAGCTGGCGGGCTTCGCAGACGCGCCTGCTCGCGCGGATCGAGTATTTGCGCTCGAAACAAAGATGGCAGGCGTTCACGCCACTCGTGTTGAGTCTGCGGAGGTTCAAAACGCGGCTTCATGGAAGCGCGAGGAATTCGCGACCAGGGCTCCCGGCCTGGACTGGCCTGCATTGCTCGATGCCGCTGGTTTGAAGGACCCGGCGATTTTTATCGTCTGGCACCCGAAGGCAATAACCGGACTCTCGGCGCTGGCGGCGAAGGAGCCGCTCGATGCATGGAAGGACTGGCTCGCTTATCATGCGGTATCGCGGGTCGGTGGTTTCCTGCCGAAGGCCTTCGTCGACGAGAACTTCACTTTCTACGGAAAGGCGCTGAACGGAATTCCCGAGCAACGTCCGCGATGGCAGCGCGGAGCCGATAACACGAGCCTGGCCCTTGGAGAAGTAGTCGGCAAGCTTTACGTCGAACGCTATTTTCCGCCCGAAGCAAAGGCGAAGGTGCGCGCCGTGGTGGACGATCTGGTGAAAGCATTCGATCGCCGAATCGACGCGCTCGACTGGATGTCGCCCGACACGAAGACCAAAGCGAAGGAGAAGTTGAAAACGTTATATGTAGGAGTCGGCTATCCCGACAAATGGACGGACTACTCCTCCCTTGAAATCGTCAAGGGCGACGCGCTCGGCAACCTTCAGCGCTCCGAATTGTTCGCGTACAAAAGGCAACTGGCGAAGCTTCACCAGGCGATCGATCGCACCGAGTGGTGGATGACGCCGCAGACGGTGAATGCAGTGAACCTGCCTCTCCAGAACGCGCTGAACTTTCCTGCTGCGATTCTGCAGCCGCCATTCTTCGATCCTGCTGCCGATGCCGCCGTCAACTACGGTGCGATGGGAGCGATCATCGGTCACGAGATCAGTCACAGCTTCGACGACCAGGGCAGCCAGTTCGACGCCAAAGGCCGCCTCGCCAACTGGTGGACGAAGCAGGACCTCGATCACTTCAAGGCAGCGGGCGAGGCGCTCGCCGCGCAGTACGACGCCTATCATCCGTTTCCCGACCTTGCGGTCAATGGACATCAGACCCTCAGCGAGAACATCGCCGACCTCGCTGGGCTCGCCGCCGCGTACGACGCTTACCACCTTTCATTGCAGGGCAAGCCTGCACGGGATCAGGATTTCTTCATCAGCTTTGCGCAGGGCTGGCGCGCGAAGGCCCGTGAGGAGTCTGAGCGCCGGCAGATCGCGGCGGACGGTCATGCTCCGGACGAGTACCGCGGCGCCACTGTCCGCAACCTGGATCCCTGGTACGCCGCGTTTTCTGTGACTCCCGGTCAGAAGATGTATCTCGATCCCCAAAAGCGCGTCCGCGTGTGGTGAATCGTGGTGTGAATGAAAGAGGGGGTGTTAGCCGCGGATTACGCGAATTACGCGGATGGGCGCGCAGTAATTCCACAGAACCGGATCGAGTGGGCCGGCGCGCCCATCCGCGTAATTCGCGTAATCCGCGGCTGGAAATCCCGGCTAAGGTTGCGACACCAGCTTCGGTGCCAGATAGCCGGCCTGGCTGAATCCCATGAGAGCCACCAGCGGCCACGGGACTTCCCATATCGCGCCGTCGAGGATGCTCTTGGACACAAAAATCACGAGCAGGAGGATTGTCCAGAACAGCATCTGCGCTTTGGAGAGTGAGAGGTCGGGTGGCTGTCCCGGCGTGAAAACGCGAACGAGATCTCCCCACGCCGGCGTGCGCGGAGCGGGAGGCGGGCCGGGAGCGGCTGCGGCCGCTGCCTGTTGTTTCATATCCTGGAAGTAGGCGATCCCTCCGGTGGCGAGTGAAGCGCCCATTAATGCGAGAAGTGAGGCCGGAATATCCGGGATCTGCAGCCGGACAAGACCATAGCCCAGGACGACGCCTCCCACGACAATCGTCCAGCATGCGACCTGGGTTTGCGAAAGTGAAAGGTGGCTGTCCACACCCGTCAGAAACAGAAGGGCGCGCCCTCCGGATCGCCGCGCCAGCAGGATAAGAAGGAGAAGCACCGCACCCACAACCAAAACGGTCCAGGCTATCGCGGCAACGATATTCCCGATGTTGACCTCGCTGTCACCCACGAGGAGGCGGCCGGTGGTGCCGTTGGTCCACGACAGCACCGGCCTTACACGAAGCATCGCCTTCCCGCCGAAGTTGAGGCTGCTGATATCGAATAGCAGAAGCGTTCCCGAACGGCGCACGTCCTGGCCGCTCACAGACTCGATCCACTCCTGACCGGGAGCCACAACACCCGGTTCCCACATCGCGGCTTCATCGACGTCTTTCTTCGTCACGGCGTGGCTTTCCAGCAGTCGGAGGCGGGGAGCCTGGTTGGGCAGGATTTCCCCCGTCACATAAACCCGAAGCGAGTGCGACTTCAGCTGGCCGTCAGGCATATGGAGCCTGAGAGTCGGCGGATTCGCGGTCGTGTCCGCAGCAGGCGAAGACTGCGGGAAGGCGAAAAGACTCGCGTCCTTAGTCACAACCAACACGCATACGACAATGATCAGCCTCTTCATCACTCCTCCGGATTCGGGAGGTCCTAACAGGTTGCGGAAAATGTTTCAAGGAGGCAATCCGAGCTGTAGCGGCGGTCTATGACCGCCGGTATTTCGTTGATTCCAGGAAAAACCGGCGCTCACAGAGCGCCGCTACAGTTGCTTGATCCGAGTTTTTCCGCAGCCTGCTAATCCTTCTTATCCTTCTTATCCTTCTTATCCTTCTTGCCCTTCTTGTCGTTTTTGTCGTTCTTGTCCTCCTTTTCTTTGTGGACGCTTTGGAACGAATTGGCGATGATGTAGTTGCCGATAGCAGTTCCAAGTTTGATGGCGTCAACGTCGGCAGTACGGAAATGAATACCCGCGAGGATTCTTGCGTTCACAAGCTCGTCGAGCGCCGCCGGAACGTCCGGGAAAAAGCGCACGACTCCGGGCATTCCATTGGAGTCCACCGTGAATGAAGACCTCTCTCCGAACTGGTGTGCGATTACGGCCAGTGCCGCCGAGCTGACGGACAGAAGACCTGAGGGATAGTCTGGATATGGAGGCGTCACCAGAAGAGGCGTCCAGCCGGCTTCGGTGGAAGTTCCGGCGTTGCCGTCGTCGTCCGCGTTTTGAATCGCCGTAAGCGGCCGCCAGAATGCAAACTTGTATTTCCCGTACCAGGCCGCGATTACCGCATCGGCGTGGGCGATGTTCACCATGGCCAATATACGAGCGTTCTGCGAGAGACTCGTGCGGCGCTGGGCGCCTAGAGAAACCGCAACACGATCCCAAAAGTAATCCGGACCGCTGAGGGACGACTGCCAAAAGAGCGCCAGGACTGTTTGATCCGAGGTGCGGCTCGGGCTTGTAGCGCTGCCCAACAGCTTCACTTCGTTGAAGTCCGTAGCGTACTGGTCACTGGTCAGCGGCGGAGGTCCCGCTTGAGGAAACTGCGCGCCCGATCGGATTACGAAAGGAGTCGCATTACCCAACAAGGGCAAAAGCCCAGGGGCAAATGCCGGCGGCGTGGGCCGCCACTGGCCCGGAGCGGATCCTCCTAAAAACGGGGGTGCCGTATCGGCAAAGCCGTCCGCGCTCCGCCAGGCCAGGATCCCATCGGCAACGGTCTGGCCCCATTCGATGCCCCGAGCCATGGATCGGCTGTCCTGGTTTTCGTCGTCATCTTCCTTCTCGTTTTCATCGTCCCCACCACTAGAAATGGCTGCAAGAGAGGCGGCGCGACTGGCATCCAAATCGCTCTGTTGAGTTGGAAACAGTTTAACGAGAGTGGCATACGCCGCCTGGACCGCAGCGGCGCGCAGCGAAGCTCCTCGCGGAGCCGCCGGTGCAACGTGTATTGGCGTGAAGGTTCCGTTGATCCCGTTAACCGCATCGTAGACAGCCGACTGGACAATAGCGCCGACTCTTATAGAAGTAATCGGCGAGGCACCTGCCTTCCGCAGTGTGTCGAGCATGATCTGGTTCCAATCGGTTACCTCGTCGGCATACGCAATCGCCGTCAGATTACCGGCCGCGAGGACAAGCAACAGGCAAAATTTGATCACTTTCTTCATATCGTCATCGTGCTCCTTTCTGGAGAATTCGAATCGGCTGACAAAAAGAATTTGCGGTGTTCTCGCCTTAATGGCGTCCCGCTTAGTGTGTGGAGAAATACATTCCGCTTCGTGAGGCAGTGCGAAAATTTAACCGTATTTAGCCACCGGGACTGGTGTTAGTCAAACTAAAGCGGATTGGAAATAGTCTTCCTGCCTAAGTTGTGCGCTTATAATTGCGGACCGTCGGCAGAGGACACCAGGAGCTCTTGTGGACGACTCGTACAACCTCCAGCGTTTCGTGGACGCCCAGGATCCTGTTTACGATCAGGTGCGTTCCGAGCTTCGGCAGGGATGCAAGACCAGTCACTGGATGTGGTTCATCTTTCCTCAGATTCAAGGTCTCGGGCGCAGTTATCTGGCCAGGAAGTTTGCGATTTCTTCCCCGGAAGAAGCCGGAGCGTACCTCGATCATCCGGTGCTTGGCGCGCGCCTTGTCGAATGCACAACGCTGGTTATCAAGGTCACAGGACGTACGGTTGACCAGATTTTTGGCTATCCTGACGATCTGAAGTTCCACTCCTCTATGACGTTGTTTGCCCGCACCACCGGCGACAACCACATTTTCGAGGACGCACTGCAAAAATACTTCGGCGGCGAACACGACCGCTTAACGCTGGAGCGCCTGGGAAGTAATTAGCAAGCTGCAGAAAAATGCTCCGAGAAGGCAAACTGCACTGTAGCGGCGGTCTATGACCGCCGGTATTTCATTGATTCGGGAAAGACCGGCGCTCATAGAGCGCCGCTACAGTTGCTCGAACCGAGTTTTTCCGCAGCCTGTTTAGGTGTCTGTCCCCGAATTACTGCTGCAAGATTTCCATGAAAGCCGCATCTGATGAGGCAACCCATTGGCGGCGGCTGATGCCAGTAACTCACTCGTTTAATTCGGCAAACGCCTCGGCGAACCCCTGGCAGTCTTCTTGCTTGAGGCCCTGCGGCTGCTCCATGTTTGGAATCACAGTGCGACAACTGATTTTCGGGACAATCCTGGGTTCCTTGTTGTTTGCGTTGGCTCAATGCGCGCCCGTCTATTTCTATGCCTGGGAGTTCGACGATTTCATCAAAGACGAAGTGAAATTCGCGCCGCTTCGGGAGAGCACTTACGAAGATCACCTCAGAACGCACATTTTAGATTTGGCGAGACACTACAAGTTTGACCTCGACCCGAAGCAGATCCGGATCAGCAAAACGCCAACGATTCCGGGAATGAGCTGGCAGACTCTCTCTGTGGAGGTGACCTACAGTGCTCCGGTCGATCTCGACCTGTTTACCAGGGAACTCCACTTTCACACGATGGCGTCGATTGCCTACTGACCTCTTTGCGCCTCAGATATATCATGATGTTACGTGTACGAGGAATTCTACGGACTCAGTGAATCCCCATTCAGCCTGACACCGGATCCGAAGTTCTTTTACCACGGTGCCTCGCACATTCGCGCGTTCGAGCTGCTTCGGTACGGCATACACCGTGGTGAAGGCTTTATCGTGGTTTACGGCGACATCGGTGCGGGCAAGACGACGTTGTGCCGGGCCGTGATGGAGAACCTTCAGGATAATGTCTACACGGCGCTGCTGCTGAATCCTTTCCTTTCGGAGATCGAACTTCTCCGAGCGATCCTGCGCGATTTCGGCGTGATCTCGCAGGAGTCATCGCCCAGGATCCGCACTGCTTCCAAAGATGACCTGATCGCCAGTTTGAACACATTTCTGTTATCCATCATGGAGTTGGACGGAAGAGGTCTGGTGGTCATCGACGAGGCGCAAAACATTCCGATCGGTACTCTCGAACAGATTCGTATTCTTTCGAATCTCGAGACAAACAAGCGGAAACTCTTGCAGATCGTCCTGGTCGGCCAGTCTGAATTGAAGGACATTCTGGCGCGGCCCGAATTGCGGCAGTTGGCCCAGCGGGTTTCACTACGATGCGAGCTGGCACCCTTGTCGGTGGAAGAGACGGCGAACTATATCAGCCATCGAATCAAGATGGCTTCCAATGGGCCGCCACGCGTGGCGTTCACTTCAGGGGCCGTGAAGATGATTTACAACTATTCGAACGGCACTCCAAGGCTCATCAACCTGATCGCAGATCGTTGCCTGACCGCCGGATTGATCTTACAGGCAAGAGAAATCAGCGTCCGGATTGTAAAGGAGGCTGTAACAGATCTGGAACTTCCCAAAGCCCGGAGATGGACGGCGCCGGTTCGAGCGGCCATTGTGCTGGTGGCCGTGGCCTTGTTCATCACATTGCTTTGGGCGGGTACGGGAACCCTTCAGCACTGGTTGAATCTGCGGTAACGTTCAACCGTTCTTGCGATCGCGTGTTTTGAACCGCGCTGCCGCGTCGTTGAACGCCTTCTGTAACTCGGTCCAGGCCTTTTCCAAGCCTGGCTTGAAATCTTTCCAGGCCTCAGAACTCGTCTGCTGCAGGTGATCCAACTTTTCCCGCGCCGCTTTCAGCTTTGGCCGCAAGGCTTCCACCTCTTTGTCAATCCCGGTCTCCAGCTTGTTCACCAGTTCCGCGATCTCCTTGTTCAGCTCGTTCAATTGAGCTTCCCATTTTCGCCGGAAGGATTCTTTGTCGTTCATGCGCTTACCCCCCACCTCTCTATTTTGAGCTATACTCGTGCCAACCCTCCCCGTCAAAGTTCAAAAAAGTTATCCGCTGTGTTAGATTCCTGACTTCTCACAGGAGGAAACATGAAGATGTTTTCCAGATGCATGACGAGTACGGCCCTGGCTGCCTGCCTGATGATGTGGGCGTCCACACCCGGCACCGGGCAGTCCGGCGCGAAGAACGGAGAGTGGCGGAACTACGGAGCAGATCTCGGAAACACCCACTACTCGCCGCTCGACCAGGTCAACGCCGACAATTTTTACAAAATGCAGGTGGCCTGGCGATTCAAGACAGATAACCTTGGTCCAAGTCCGGAATACAACCTGGAGTCGACGCCGCTGATGGTGAACGGCGTTGTGTTTTCGACCGCCGGAACCAGGCGGTCCGTGGTTGCGATCGATGCGGCCACAGGCGAACTGCTGTGGAAGCACTCCGAGCGCGAAGGCGCGCGCGGTGATGCAGCGCCGCGGCAACTGTCCGGCCGCGGGCTGTCGTACTGGAGCGATGGCAGGGAAGAGCGAATCCTGTACGTCACGCCCGGCTATCGCCTCATCGCCCTGGATGCCAGGACTGGAAACATGGTGCCTGGCTTTGGCAGGAACGGCGTCGTCGATTTGAAGCTCGATGACGATCAGGAAATCGATCTCGTTACTGGAGAGGTCGGGCTCCATGCCACACCGGTCGTAGCGGGCGATACCGTCATCGTTGGTGCTGCGCACCGGCCGGGCGGAGTACCCAAGGTGATGAAGAATGTCCGCGGGTACGTTCGAGGCTTCGACGTCCGGACGGGCAAACGCCTGTGGATCTTCCATACCATCCCCCTATCGAATGAGTATGGTTATGAGACATGGGAGAACAAGTCCGCCGAGAATACCGGTAATACCGGAGTCTGGGGCCAGATTAGCGTGGACGAAGAACTGGGAATGGTCTACATACCCGTTGAATTGCCGACAGGCGATTACTACGGCGGCCATCGGCCAGGTAACGGTTTGTTCGGCGAGAGCGTCGTTGCTCTTGATTTGAAGACGGGACAACGCAAGTGGCATTTCCAGTTGGTGCACCACGGAATCTGGGACAACGACATTCCGTGCGCGCCGATGCTCGTCGATATCACGATCAATGGCCGCACCGTCAAGGCACTGGCGCAGCCGACCAAGCAGGCATTCCTCTACGTCTTCGATCGGACGAATGGCCAGCCAATCTGGCCAATTCCCGAGCGGCCTGTTGAAAAAGGTGACGTGCCCGGCGAGTGGTACGCGGCAACGCAACCGTATCCGAGCAAGCCTCCCGCCTATGACCGGCAGGGTTCTTCGGCCGACGATCTCATCGACTTCACACCCGCGCTCCGCGCTGAAGCCGTGAAGCTTGCTTCGCGATACAAAATGGGGCCGATATTTACGCCCCCCGTTGTCAGCAAGTGGGAAGGCCCGCTTGGCACGCTCGGAATGGCGACGGCTGGAGGCGGAACGAATTGGGCGGGTGGATCCTACGATCCCGAGACGCACATCGCATACATCCCGTCGCAGCGAATCATGGGTATCCTGGCGCTCGTGCCGTCGGATGGAAACAGGTCCGACATGAGTTACATTTCGGGAGTTGCGAGGCCTCCTGCGACTGCTGCTGCACCTGCTGCGGGCGGCGCACCGGCCGCGGCCGCAGGCGAGGGCGGCGGTGGTGGCCTCAACGTGCAAGGTCTCCCGCTCGCCAAGCCGCCCTACGCCAGCATCACGGCCATCGATCTGAACAAGGGCGATATCATCTGGCAGATCGCGCACGGCGAAACACCGGATAACATCCGCAATCATCCCGCACTCAAAGGCATCAACATTCCGCGTACCGGCCGTCCCGGTGTCTTTGGAGTGTTGGTGACCAGGACGCTGGTCATCTCGGGTGAGCGCGGTACGTTCACAACTCCGTCCGGCCAGGTCGGCGCGATGCTGCGTGCCTACGACAAAGCGACCGGCAGAGAAGTGGGCGCGGTGTACATGCCGGCCGGACAGACCGGCACTCCGATGACATATATGCTGAACGGCAAACAATACATTGTCGTCGCCATCGGCGGTCAGGGTTTCCCGGCGGAGTTCATCGCGTTCAAGTTGCCGGGTTAGATAAGATTTACTGTAGCGGTCGCTCTATGAAGGTGTGAATGAATTGCAGGGAAGGGTGTTCCCCTCCTCTGAGAGGAGGGGTGGCTGCGCCATCAAGAAGATGCTGCGAAGCCTCCTTATGAAGGCGCAGACGGGGTGGTCAGTCCGGGATAACGTTACAACGTCAACATTTACCATAATGACCACCCCGTCTGCGCCTCTTCGGAGGCTTCGCGCCTTTTTCTTACTGGCGCAGCCACCCCTCCTGTCCCAGGAGGGGAACACCCGGTCCCTGCAATTCATTCACACCTTCTATGGGCGCCGGTTTTTCGGCGGTCATAGACCGCCGCTACAGTGTATGAATGGTTGCAAGGAGTAGATCCAAAGATGCCCGAACCTCTGCTATTCGAAGGTAACTGCTGGAAGTTCGGGCATAACATTCCCACCGACGAAATCACACCGACCTCCGTTGTCTGGAAGAGCTTTAGCGAAATGGCGAAGCATGTTTTCGAATCGCTGAATCCTGAATTTTCGCAGAAGGTTCAGAAGGGAGACATCATCGTCGCGGGCCGCAACTTCGGATGTTCGTCGGGAAGAGCGATTGCCCCGAAGGCCATCAAAGCGACGGGTGTCAGCGCTGTGGTCGCGGATTCGTTCTCGCGAACGTTTTACCGCAATGGGCATGAAGTCGGCTTGCCTATCCTCGAAGTTCCCGGAATTCACGAGATCGTGGAGACCGGCGACCGTTTACGAGTTGACATCGAGCGTGGCGCGGTAACGAATCTGACCTCCGGCAAATCCCTGACAACGACTCCGCCACCGGGTTTCCTTTTGGAAATGCTGCGGACCGGTGGTCTCATCGCTTTCTTGAAGTCGGGCAGGAATATTCGGCAATGACCTGGTTATTGACCAACGAGGAAGTCGAGAAGGCGCTCACTCCCGAGGATTCGATCGCGGCGACCGAAGCAGTCTACCGGGAACTCGCGGAAGGCGTTGCGCTGAATCGCGCGCGTAGCCAGGTATACCTGCCCGCCGAATCGAAGAACAATCCTGGTTTCCGTTACCGATTCAAATCTCAGGAAGGCGGCAGTCCGGGAACCGGCGTCTGGGCTTTGAGGATCACCTCGGATATGGCGGGCCACTCGTTTACCGCGGGAGTGAAGCGGCGGCGGATACTTCCAGTCGCGACGGGGAATCGCTATTGCGGGTTTGTCATCCTGTTCGACATCGAACGCATTGAGCCGATCGCGATCATGCCGGACGGTGTGATTCAGAAGTTGCGCGTGGCAGCGCTCAGCGCCGTCGGCGCGAAGTATCTCGCGCCCGCCAAACCCAGGGTTCTTGGATTGTTCGGCAGCGGCTGGCAGGCGGGCGCACACCTGGAATACTTGTGCCGGCTGTTCGACTTCGAGCGCGTCAAGGTCTTCAGCCCGAACGAGCAACACCGCCGCGAGTTTGCCGAGAGCATGAGCCGCAAGCTGGGACGCCGGGTTGAGGCGTCGAACTCGTCTCGTGAAACCGTCGAGGGGAGTGATTTCATTCAAGCGGCAACGGCGGCATGGGATGCGGTTTTCGACGGTCACTGGGTGGAGAAGGGGATGTACGTGGCCTCTATCGGTGGAAGTGATGCCAGCAACAAGCGCCGCGAGATCGATGATGAGACGATTCGCCGCGCCGACGTTTATATCGTCCATTCGAAGGAAGTCGCGCGGCTCGACCAGTCGCCCGATATCTGGGAGGTTGCGCAAAAGGGAATCAGACCGTGGGATTCGATTCACGAGATCCAGGATCTGCTCGCCGGCAAAACTTCGGGCCGAACGAATGGTGACCAGATTACCGTTTTTAATAACAACACCGGCGCCGGCACTCAGTTCGCGGCCCTGGGTTCCGTGGTCTTGAACAGAGCTCGCGACATGGGCCTCGGCCGGGAGATCCCGACAGAATGGTTCCTGGAGAACGTCTCGCCGTGAGCTGGATTAGAGGAAATTTGGAAAGGGCGTGTTCCCCTCCTGGGACAGGAGGGGTGGACGCGCCGTCAAGAAAATGCTGCGAAGCCTCCTTTAAAAGGCGCGGACGGGGTGGTCAGTTCGGCGTAACGTTTCGTGTAAGCGACCACCCCGTCTGCGCCGCTTCGGAAGGGGAACTTTTTCTTGATGGCGCAGCCACCCCTCCTTTCCAAGGAGGGGAACACCCGTAGCCTGAATGATCAATCAAGAGCGACGAACACAATTTCTGGATTTGATGGCGGAGTCCGGTTGGGATCGCCTGCTGCTCTACGGGCATAGCTGGAGAAAGGACTTTTTCCGCTCGCTGGTGAATTTCAATTTCTTCGGCCCGCATGCCGTCGCCGTTCTCTCGAAATCCGGCGAGCTGTCGATCCTGTTGTCGCATCCATGGGATCACGAGTTTCTGGCAGGGCACGCCGGCGCGCGCCTCGCCTGGAGCGCCGATTTTCGAAAAGGCCTGGAGGGTTTCGCTTCGGGCAGAATCGCCATCGCCGGCCTGGAACTCATGGAAGCGAAATTCACCAGCGCTTTCCACGAACCCGTATCCGCCACGGCAGCCGTCGAAAAACTTCGCCGCATCAAGACTCCCGAGGAAATCGAAATCCTCAAACAAGCAGCCCGGCTTGCAGACCTCGGCTACCGGCATTTCATGGACACGGCGCAGGTTGGAATGCCGGAGTACGAACTGGTTGCCGAAGTCGAAGCATTCCTCAAATCGAATGGTGCAGAAGATAACTTCATGCTGATCGCCTCCGGCGGCACCGAGGTTTTCGGAATGAGGCCGCCGAACGAGCGCCGGCTCAAAAGGGGCGATAACCTGATCACCGAACTTACGCCGCAGGTTAATGGATACTACGCCCAGATTTGCCGGACCCTCGTACTGGGCGACCCCAACGCGGATCAACGGCGTTCTTTTGAGATCTTCCATGAAGCTCAACAAGCAGCCCAGAGCTTCCTCAAACCCGGCGTCAACATCCGCGATGTGGCTCGCGTGCAGAACGATGTCTTTCGCCGGCAAGGCTTCGAGGAGTTCACGGGATCAAAATACACTCGTGTTCGCGGGCACAATCTGGGTCTCCACCCCGACGAGAATCCATACGTATTGGAGGACGTCGATTGCGTGGTGGAAAAAGGAATGGTTCTCATCGCGCATCCCAACACATACTTGCCGTTATCCGGCTACATGGTCTTCGGCGACACGCTGGTGGTGACCGATGACGGCTGCGTTTCCCTGAATCAGACGGAAAAGAAGCTCTTTTCGAAAGAGGTGTGAGTGAAGAGGGGCTTGATTACATGGGATAAGTCGGAGATCCCTCCCGTAGTTTTCGAACGGCGAATCGAGAGAGTCCGGCGTCTGCTGGCGGACAGGCAGCTTTCGGCTGTCCTTGTCTATTCTGATTTGTGGCGCTCCAACCAGGCGCGCTTCCTGTCGAACTACATGCCGTATTTCAATCGCGCCCTGCTGATTGTTCCCGACGCGCAGGCGGCTACGCTGCTTTGCGGAATCTCGCCGCGCGTCTACACGTGGCTTCGATCCGACACGACAATAGAAGACGTCCGGCCGGCGGGGAATTTCGCCAAGCCGCTGTTTGAACTGGCCGCGGAGCGCAATTGGAAAAGGATTGGCATTCTTGATGATCCGCAGTTGCCCCATGACATCTACAAAGCGATCCATAGCGGACCACTCGAAGTACTCAACGTTGAGGGGCGCGCGCTTTATGTTCCCGGCGAAGATCAGACGGAACTCACGATGAGACGAAAGACGGCTGCGATGGCCAGAAGCATCCTGGCGGATGAACTGCCAAAGGGCGTTGGTGGTGTGGACCACCACTTCGTGGGCATATTGGAAAGACGCTTTCGAAAAGCGGGCGCCGAAGACCTGATCACGCTTGTGACAAACGGCGATAGCGTACCGGCGCCACCCGCGGGCAAGACGCTTGCGGAGAATTGTTCGGTCAGCCTCGCAGTGGAGTATCGCGGCCATTGGATCCGGCTTTCCAGGCCGCAGGCGTCGGCCCAGGTCTTGTCGGATTGCAAAAGGGCCTTTGAAAAGTCTCTCGATCAACCGCAGCCCGGTTCATGCATCGAGAACCTCGGCGGGCTGTCTCCATACGAGGCCGGGCCGGGATCCATCTTTGCCCTTCATGTTGTGCTTCAGGTCGGCGGCAAGCGTTTGTTCTACGGCGACACATGCTGGCGGAGCGACGCGGGACCCCAAATTCTATGAACATGATCGAAAAGATCCTCGCGAAAGCCAGCGGCAAAAAGGAAGTGCGTCCGGGAGAAGTGGTCGTGTCGAATGTGAACCTCATGGTGATGCACGACCTGAGCGCGAACTTCGTGACGCGGGTCTTCCGGGAGGAACTGGGTGGCGGATCCGTTTTAGATCCCTCGCGCATCGCGTTCGTCTTCGATCACAACTTTTCCCCAGCAACCGAGCAAGCCGCAGAGCGGTTGTTCAAAATCCGCGAATTCGCAGCGCAATATGGAATAAAGAATGTCTTTCAGGGAGGCAACGGGAGCCTGCATCATGTCATCATCGAAAATGGGCTCTGGGCGCCGGGGCACGTGATCATCGGCTGCGATTCGCATACACCGATTTACGGTGCGCTCGGAGCGTTCGCTACCGGTGTCGGGAACAATTCAATGGCCGCGCTCGGGTTCCAGCACGGCAGCGCCTGGTTCAAAATTCCTGAGACGATACAGGTATTTCTTCGCGGCTCAACGCGAGACGGCGTGACGGCTCGAGACATCGCCCAATACGTTGTGGGCCACCTTGGCGAGGACAGCTGTATCTACAAGGCGATTGAATACGCGGGGCCGTATATACGGAGTCTTTCTATCGAAGATCGAATTCTGTTTCCACTCATGTCGATTGATCTGGGTGCGAAGGCTTCATTCATTGATCCCGACGACAAGACCGTGGATTTCGCGAGATCGTTGTCGTCGTTCAAGGATTTCGAGGTCATGAGGAATGATGCGGATGTGAAATACGAACGCGTGGTCGAGATCGACGTCGGCAAGCTCGAGCCCCAGGTGGCGTGTCCGCCGACTGTCGGTAACGTGAAACCCGTAAGCGAAGTTGCAGGCGTTGCCATCAACATTGCCGAGGTCGGCGGCAGCACCGGAGGACGACTCGACGATATTCGCGTGCTTGCCAGACATCTTCGAGGCCGGCGCGTCTACCCCGGCGTCCAACTCCAGGTTGTGCCGGCGAATCGCACCATATATAAAGCTGCGTTGCAAGAAGGACTCTTCGAGATTTTAATAGACGCGGGCGCTAACATTTTTCCTCCCAGCGCCGGTTCCAATCAGGCCGTGAATATGGGCGCCATGAGCGAGGAAGAGGTTATGATCTCCACTCAGGCGCGAAATTTCCCCGGCCGTAACGGTCATCCCAAAGCCCGCCACTATCTGGCCTCTGCGAGCACCGTCGCAGTTTCCGCATTGAAAGGTAAGATCACGGATCCCCGGGAGGGGAAGGAGACACGATTGCCATGTTGATGAACCTGTTTCTTGCCATTTTGCTCGGGGTGGCCGGCCAACGAGCGGCGGCGCAAACACCCGCACCCGTTAAACTCTATGTCTTTGATTGCGGCACTCTGAAGAGCGGCAATCCGGGCGTGCTCCTTGAACGGGGCGTGACAACGACGGACATGTCCGTCGCCGCTTATCTCATCGTGCATCCGCGCGGTACTCTGCTTTGGGATACCGGCGTCATTCCCGACGAACTGGTTCAACCAGGCGGAACGACCGAAGCTCGAGCCACCGTGCACAAGCCTCTGAAAGGCCAGCTGGCGGAGATCGGGTACAAGCCTTCCGACATCACTTATCTTGCGCTGTCCCACAATCATTACGATCATTCGGCCAACTCCAACTCATTCGCGGGCTCGACGTGGCTTGTGCAAAAGGCGGAACGCGCCGCGATGTTTCCGGACACACCGCCTTCGACTCCGAGCAACGCCGCTGTGCGATTCAGCGCCCTCAAATCCAGTAAGACCATGCTTCTCGACGGAGACTACGACGTGTTCGGCGATGGAAGCGTCGTAATCATCGCGACGCCGGGACACACTCCCGGCCACCAATCTCTGTTTTTGAAACTCGCCACGACTGGACCGATACTTCTGAGCGGTGATCTCTATCACTACCCTGCGGAGCGCACTCTGAAGGACTTCACGCCGTTTGCGAACCTCGGGAATGCCGAGATGGAGATAAAGTCCAAAGCCAAGGTCGAAGCTCTCCTGAAGGAAAGACGGGCGACCCTCTGGATTCAGCATGACATCATCGCCGATGCCAAATTGAAGAAGTCTCCCGCATACTACGATTAGTGCGTTCCATAGCGGTATAATGCCGCGCCAGAGGAGATTGATCATGCGATTTCTCGTCCTGCTTGCTTTCGCAGTCATCCATCCGGTGGCGATAGCTCAGAAAGCCGCAACCAAGGCGCCGACTGCTACGGATTGGGCCGCGCTTGGCAAGTTGCCCGACTTCACGGGTGTTTGGGAAATCAGCCGGGGCGGTGGAGGAGGCCGCGGAGCCGCGGGCGCTCGGGGAGCTGCACCGGCCGGCCCGGCGCTCACACCCGAGTACGCGGCCAGGAGGGATGCGTTACGGGCCAATGCACCGGAGGATAAGGAGACGGCAAACTGCCTCCCTGCCGGCATGCCGGCCATCATGGGTCAGCCCTATCCGATGGAATTTCTGCTGACGCCGGGAAAAGTAACGATCGTGATCGAGGCGTACACCCAGGTCCGTCACATCTATACCGACGGCCGCCCGCTGCCCGAAGATCCCGACTTGAAGTTTCATGGCACCTCGATCGGCCACTGGGAGGGTGATAGTCTGGTGGTGGAAACAATCGGGTTTTCGCCACTCACGCAACTCGCGCCAGGGGTTCCCCACAGCGGGAACATGCGGATTGTCGAACGCTTCCGGCTCACCGGGCCCGACACCATGAGTATCGAGACCACGGTTACCGATCCCAAGGCTTTGACAGCTGCATATACGACGAACATCAATCTGGCACGCCACCGCAACTGGACGATCGCGGAGTACATCTGCGAAGAGAACAATCGGAACTTTGTGGACGAGAAGGGCAAGGCGGGTGTCATCCTGAATAACCCCGGCGCACTTCCGCAGAAGAAGGACTGAATTAACGCGGGCTAAAGCCCGCGACTACATTTCCGGGAGATTGGAACGGAGCATTTCACCGGGAGATTGGAACGGAACATTTCATATGAAGATCTTTTCAGCACTCATTGTTGCCGGCATCATTGCTGCCGGAGCGAGCGCGGCATCTGCACATCATTCTGCCGCGCCGTTTGATTTAGGAACTCAAAAGACCATCAGCGGCACAGTGAAACAGGTGGACTGGACCAATCCGCACACGTGGGTCTGGATCGATGTGCCGAACGACAAGAACGGCGTCGATACCTGGGGCTTCGAGGGAATGAGCCCGAATTACCTCGGACGGCGCGGCTGGACCAAATCCACTCTCAAGCCGGGCGACAAGATCAGCATCGTGTACCGTCCGCTCAGGGACGGTTCGCATGGCGGAATGTTTGTGTCTGCGCAGCGGCCCAGTGGCGAAGTGCTGAGAATGACTGGAGAGCCGGTAGACTGATCGCCGGCAGATTTATAGAAGGAGGGCCGAGCGTGATCCTCAAGGCAAGCGCGGCGATCGTGGCACTGAGTCTCGCCCGGCTATCTCGTCAAGGCAGGATGGAAATCAACCACCGTCAAACCGGGCGATGAAGTCACTGTCGTCATCCATCCGTTGCGCACCAGTGAGGCGGCCGGTCAGTTTGTTTCGATCACGCTCTCGAATGGACAAGTACTCACCGAGCGCGCCCCGGCTCCTCCATCTCAACGATGAAACACTGTTGAAATGAAGAACGACGAAATCCTTGAGTTCGCGCTCGCTCTGGCTGATGCCGCAGAAGCCGAGATCATGCCGCGCTTCCGGAGTTGCACGGTGAATTGGAAGCCGGATGGTTCGGAGGTGACGGACGCAGATCGCCGGGCCGAGGAAGTGATGCGGGAAGTCATAGCCAGGCATCTGCCCGGTCATCTCGTCCTCGGAGAAGAACACGGAGGACCGCAGGGCCCGACCGCCGATCCTTTGTGGATACTTGATCCAGTGGATGGAACGGCTTCATTCGCTGTGGGTCTGCCGATTTTCGGCACGTTGATCGGATACCTGGAACGCGGTGAGCCGCAGGTCGGAGTGATTCATTTCCCCGCAATGGGCGAAACAGTTTACGCGGCTAAAGGCAGTGGGTGTTGGGTGCGCGTGCGAGGTGAGAATGCGAAACAAGTCAAGGTCTCCGGCACGACGGAGCTCCGTCAGGCCTTCGTCTCGGCGTGCAGCGCGAGTCCCTCCGATATCGATCCTCCAAAGAGCGGACCCGCTTACAAATTGAGTGCGCTCATTCCGAAAGCACGAAGATTCCGGTTCATCAGCGACTGCGTTCAGCACGCCCTGGTCGCACAGGGCCGCATCGACGCGGCCGTCGATGCGGTCATGAATCCCTGGGACATCGCTGCGCTCGTTCCCTGCGTGGAGGAGGCGGGCGGAGTGGTGACCGACCTGGAGGGAATCCGGGAGAATCTCGTGTGGCGCCCGAACCTTCTGAGTTCGTCCAACCCGGCTCTTCACAGGCAAATCCTGAAGGTTCTCGCGGGCCAGGGGTAGAAGAATCAGCCGCGAATTACGCTGATTACGCGAATGGGGCGCAATCAAAGATTCTTTTTGCGCCCCATTCGCGTAATCAGCGTAATTCGCGGCTAATTCTTTTCTACCTCCGGACTGCGTCCACAAGGTAAAGCGACTTGAGCGTGTTCACGTGGTGAAGCTCGTGTCCGGCAATGATGTAGGCGAGCGCGCGTGTACTGACCTCTTTCTCGTTGGCTACGCCGCGGCGCTGCCATTCCTCGTCAGTGAGGTGTTTGAAGAGTTGAACACTGGCCTGACGAACCGCGGCGAACTCCTCGATCAGGTTCGTTAGAGTGCGCGCGTTGAAATCGGTATTGGCCACGTAGTCGTCTTGTTCAAAGCCGGGCAGCGGCGTACGGTCATTGCGGCCGATGCGGAGCGCCCGGTAAGCAAAGATTCGTTCGGAGTCAATTACGTGGCCCAGCAATTGCTTGATGCTCCATTTACCAGGGGCGTACGCGTAACGACCCTGTTCTTCCGAAAGCGTGCGCAACAGCGACAGTGTCGTTTCCAGTTGAGCCACCAGTGTCGCGGCGATGTTCCCGTCCGGCACCATGGCGATGTATTGGCCGTAATAGGGCGCGTATTCCGTTGAATCCGGGCGCGTCGTCATTTCTTCCTCCTGTCATAAAGCAATATGTACTCCGGCAGGTGTTGATGCGCCGGCGTGTGAGCATCGGCCAGGGGCATCCCCGCCAGCATGTGGAGCGGCAGCTCACCTGACCAGACCGGAAGTGCGTGGTCCGCTTCGTCGTCTTTTGGGGGTCCTGTTCTCACTTTGGCCGATACTTCAGTGAGTGGCAACGTCACGGTCACGCAGACCGGAATTCCTTTGGACAAGGAGCGCAGCATGCGGCTGGCCGCCGACCCGTGAATGAAAAGCTGGTCTCCAACCCGAGCGTAGCTGGTCGGGATGACAAATGGTTGTCCGTCAACTGCAAACCCGACGTGACAGATGAAGGCTTCATCAAGGATCGCGTTTACCGTGTCGCGGTCGAACGAGCCGCGTTCCGGCAGCCGTTTGAGTGTCGTGTGGGGTGAGGGTTGAAAATTCTTCATCGTCGTATAAACTAACATGCCAAGTGGCCTGTTGAAAGAGCCACTCCTGACATTTTGGACCAGTCCACTTTTGGAGAGGCCAGGAAATGGAACTTGCCATCAATATCCATTCCGGTGCGGGGGAGCCTTTGCACCATCAGCTTTATCAGGAGTTACGCCGCTCGATCCTGAGCGGCAGATTGAGCGCCGGGCAGCGCATTCCTTCCAGCAGGGCGCTGGCCAGATCGCTGGGTTTGTCCCGCGCCACGGTGACGCAGAGTTACGAACAACTCATGAGCGAAGGCTACTTGCAAACCGTCGTCGGCTCGGGCACGTCCGTCAGCACGCAATTGCCGGATGAGTTGCTGCAGGCCGCGCCCGTCAGGGTCGCACGCGAGGCCGGGGCGGTACCGCATGCGCAGGTGAAGTTGTCGAGCTATGGCGCGAGTCTGCCAAACGTTCTGCCGGGACCGGAAGACCCGAGGTTGCTCTTCAACTTCAAATACTGCCGTCCGGCAGTAGATCACTTTCCACTGCAGGAATGGCGGAGGTTGTTGTTGCGCCATTGCGGTGCGAGAGAACGCGGGATGCTCGATTATGCGGAGGGCGGCAAAGGTTATGCGCCGCTGCGCGCGGCGATTGCGCGCTATCTGGCGCGCGCGCGGGCGGTCAATTGCACGGCCGAACAAATTCTTATCGTGAACGGCTCGCAGCAGGCGCTGCAATTGAGCGCGCAGGTATTGCTGGACCGCGGGGATCTGGTCGCCCTGGAAGAGCCGGGATATCTCGGAGCGCGCCACGCTTTTCTAAGCCACGGCGCGCGCCTGCATCCGGTGGCCGTGGATGAGGCCGGCATCCGTTTGGAAACGTTGCCTGCCCGGCAAGCCAGGCTGTTGTACGTGACGCCTTCGCACCAGTTCCCGACGGGCGCGGTGCTGTCGTTGCCGCGGCGATTGGAGTTGCTGGCCTGGGCGGAGAAAACCGGAACGCTGATTCTGGAGGACGACTACGACAGCGAGTTTCGCTACTGTGGCCGGCCGATTCCGTCATTGCAGGGATTGGCGCAGCGTGAGAGCGTGCTCTACGCAGGGACGTTCTCGAAGGTGCTTTTTCCGTCGTTGCGCATCGGGTATCTGGTCGTGCCGCGGGCGCTGGCGGATGCTTTTGAAAGAGCGAAATGGTTGATGGACCGTCACACGCCGACGTTGGAGCAGGGGGCCTTGACCGACTTCATCAACGAGGGCCACCTTGAACGCCATCTGCGCCGGATGCGCACGTTGTACGACAGGCGACGGCAAAAACTCGTGACTGCACTGCACGCGCAATTCGGCGCTCGTGTCTCGATCATGGGCGAAAACTCCGGGATGCATTTGATGATCCAATTGCGCAGCCCATGGAGCAATGAAGAGGTGGTCCGGCGTGCCGCTGGGGCGGGAGTCGGCTTGCTCAACGCGCGCATGTATTACGTCGGTCAAGGCGGCCGTGGTGAGTTCGTGCTCGGGTATGCGATGTTGACGGAGCGGAGAATTCAGGAGGGGGTGCGGAGGCTGGCGAAGGCGCTGGCCTGATGTAGCGGTCAGATCGGTTGACGGATGAAGACGCAAACCAAGGCCTGGCAGACCTCACACTCGTGAAGATGCTGCCGCTCCCAGGCCGCCAATGTGATACGCCCTTCCGCGAAGTTCAACAGACGACGATTCTCAACGTGCCCTCTGGCGCCATTCGGCGGGGCGATCTGCTTTATGAAAAGCGGTTGACTCGACGCGCTCTTCAAGATGCCACCGAGGCCAGCCAATCCTGCCAGTGTCGCGAACTTTCGCCGACTGATCAAACTCATGATTCTTATCCTCATGAGCCTTATCGGCAGGAAGTCTTCACTGCTTTAGGGGAAGGTTCGAAGGAATCTGTAACGCGGGCTAAAGCCCGCGACTACAGTGGGGGACAGTTTGGATTCCAAATTGGGGAACGGTGTGGATTCCAAAATGTAGTCGCGGGCTTTAGCCCGCGTTCACTTCAAGGAAGCAACACCACCGAGCCGATGGTCTTCCGGTCTTCGAGGTCGCGGTGGGCACGGGCAACATCCCGAAGCGCATAGGTTTTGTGGATCTCGACTTTCAGAATGCCCCGTTCGATGAAATCGAAAAGCTCGGCGCACGCGGCGCCCATAACATGAGGATCGGCCTGGTAACTGCTTACACCCGGGCGGTTGACTGAAATGGATCCTTTCTTCGCCAGCAAAATCAGGTCCAGCGGCGGGGGAGGGCCGGATGCATTACCGTAGTTCACAATCATCCCAAATG
>WNFO01001694.1_pt1 | contig 22798 bp, 20 predicted proteins | sample 5400251 | NCBI WGS metagenome assembly WNFO01 (sample SAMN13153354, study PRJNA577476) | soil metagenome | isolation source: 100 cm saprolite under Madrone tree | place: USA:California | collected 2016-06-14
CATCTGCCGCAGCGGGGCTGCAGCTGCGTCCGCATTGATAGAAGCTCCCGCTACATCCGCCAGGAGTGGGTGAAAGACCATGTGATTCTCGCGGCTGAACAAGAGAATTTCGCACTCGGGGGGGCCGAGCTTCTTTCGCAGGTTTTTCGCGAACTGAACGGCCGCAAAACCCCCACCAACGATTATTACTCGGATTGGCTTCACTCCCTTTCTCCTGTGGCCCCTGTGCAATGGAAATTGCGAGTTCCGCTCCGCGCCATAGTACGCACTCCGACTTCCCATCTCAGTCTAGTGGCGGGTGATGCCGGTGTATTTCGGAAACGTGCGAACTCTATCGAGAAAAGCCGCCGGAATCGTGTAAGCGCTTGGCACTTGCCCATGGAGCGCTCCGTGGCAGTTCAGTCCTGCGAACTGTCCAAAGGCGGTGTGATGCGGAGCCGCCTCATCTTGTAAATGAGGGTGGTTCTTTTCAGACCGAGCCTTGCGGCGGCGCCGCGCGGACCGCCGAGTTGCCAATTGGCTCGCTGGCATGCCGTAAGAATCTCCCTGCGAACCTTGTCTTCGAGAGTTGGATTGGAAATCTCCGCCGGCAACGGATCACTTTTTTCCGGAGGCGTAGAATGGAATCGCCCGTCCGCGGAAAGGATGACACCACGCGCGATGTAATTCTGGAGCTGGCGAATGTTTCCGGGCCATGGATGGCGAACGAGGGAGCGCATGATCTCTTCCGGGATGGTATCGATGGTTTTATCCATCGAGTCGGCGTAGTGCTGCACGAAATATCGGACAAACTCCGGAATGTCCGCTTTTCTTTCGCGCAGCGGCGGAAGGGCGATCGGGAAAATGTTCAAGCGGTAGTACAGGTCTTCGCGAAATTCACGGTCGCGAACCATCTGCTGGATGTCGCGGTTGGTGGCGGTGACGACCCGGACGTCGACTCGCGTCGTGAGTGTACTGCCGACCGGTTCGAATTCGCGCTCCTGAAGAACGCGGAGCAGCTTGGGCTGAAGGTCCAGGGACATATCTCCGATTTCGTCCAGGAACAACGTTCCACGATCCGCAAGTGCGAAGCGGCCGAGATGCGCAGTCACCGCGCCCGTGAACGCTCCCCGTTCGTGTCCGAAGAGCTCGCTTTCGAGGAGACCGTACGGCATCGCGGCACAGTTCAGCTTGACGAGGTTCCGGCTTCGACGCGGACTGAGTTCATGAATTGCACGAGCGATGACTTCTTTGCCCGTGCCGGTTTCGCCGGTGATCAGGACAGTGGTGTTCGTCGGAGCGACGGCTTCGACCTGGGAAAGAGTCGCGCGAAGTCCGCCGCGCCGCCCAACTATCGTTTTGAGGAACGAGGTTTGAGAGTATTCGCACTTGCGCGGAATGAGTTGTTTAGGACCATCGAGCTTGGTGGTCATAGGCGCGCTTTCCCGATATTCGTCGACTTTTGGAACGGAACCTGACATTGAGATCATCTTTCACCCCGTCGTCTGCCTTCTCTCCGTCTCGTTCGTCGATCGGAATGCGTAATGCGAATCGCAATCAGCGTCGTTAGATAGACTCAAACACAGAATTGCAAGCCTCGTCCAATAGCGTAGGGCTATGGACTCCATAAGGCTTTGAGAAATGACGCTCCACATTGGCGAACTTTGGGTTTCCTCCGACGTAGAGTGCTCGAATTTCCCACTCTAGAAAGGCAATCTCGAGTCCAATCGTAAATCGTTAACAAAAAGCAGCTTAGCTGTGCGCCAATGGCGAAAGTTTGTACAGCAATCGACTGGGACTAGATCCGCCGGTAATTCGTGCCAATGTGACCAAGTGCGGGAGCGGATCTGCCAAGTAGTGCTGCGCCGGATTTATTTCGAGAAGAAAACGGAAACTGTCAGAACGTTGACGTGTGTGTCGGGAGCGCGAGTTGCTCGACGGCAGTGGGTTTCGGTTCGCGACTGTCGCGGTGTCTAAGAGTCGACTTGTGCGCGAGTTAGGCGATCTCGCATTTCGCCCGCGTTGGTCATTCAAATGCATTTGCAAAGTGGCTGGCGAAAAGAGGCGAGACGATGCAGCGAAAAGCAAACGCGGTGTGGTGTGGAGATGTGAAAGCTGGTCAGGGCTCGCTGTCTACGGAAAGCGGCGTCCTCGACAAAACACAATATTCGTTCAGCACGCGATTCGAGACCGGCATCGGAACCAACCCGGAAGAATTGCTGGCTGCTGCGCACGCTGGATGTTTCGCGATGGCACTTTCCGCGCAGCTGGGGATGGCAAATCTGACCGCGCGAAGACTTGATGTGACGGCGACAATCACGCTCGAACGGGTTGGCGAGCATCATGTCGTCACGAAAAGCCATCTTGATCTCTCCGCTCAAGTGCCCGGAGCGACGCAGCCAGCGTTTGACGCCGCGGTCAAAGCTGCCGAAACGGGATGCCCCGTTTCAAAACTCTTTCGCGCCGCAATCTCTGTGGACGCGCGCCTTGACGCAGTCTGAGAATCGTCGATGAACTCCGGAATGATCGCCGCCTCGGCGGCAATATTCGGCTCGCTCGCGGGCGCGCTGGGGTCGGTCGTCGGCACCTGGATCACACAACGGCACCAAGATATCCGCGACCTGCTAGCGAAGACGATGGTTCGCCGGGAGTCGCTTTATTCGGATTTCATCGCGGAAAGTGCGCGACTGTTCGTCGATGCCATGATGCAGAACAACAGCGACCCTCAGAAACTGATCCCACTCTATGCGTTGCTGAGCCGCATCCGCCTGAGTTCGCCCGCGACGGTTCTGGAAACAGCCGAGGCGGTGATACGGATCATCGTGTCCACATATCCGAAACCAAATCTGACGCCGGAGCAGATCGAGTCCCGCGCGGTGAGCGGCGACGATCCGCTGCGCCAGTTCAGCGACGCTTGTCGGAAGGAACTCGACTCTATGCAGCGGCAACTGTGACGGCCCGAGAAATGGCGGACGCAGCGACATGATTCGCAAGATTCTTTTTCCGATTGATTTTTCACCGTCGTGTGCGGCCATGGCCGCATACGTTCATCGAGCCGCGGCGCTGTGCGGCGCGACGGTAAGTCTTCTTCATGTTTGCGACCTCGCAAGTCACAACGGATTCGAGCTCTACGCAAGACCCGGCAACGAAATAGCCGAGGAACACTGGAGCGTTGCCCGCGAGAAGCTGGCTCACTTTCTTATTTCCGAATTTCCGCCAGCCACGTCTGCAAGAATTCTCTTGGCCGGTGATGGCGCGAGCGTGATTGCAGAGACGGCGAAGAAAGACGCTTTCGATTTGATCGTGATGCCAACGCACTCCGGCAGGTTTCGGCGCATGTTGCTCGGTTCCACCGCCGCGAAAGTTCTGGATGATGCGGAGTGTCCCGTCCTGACGACGCAACACTCGGAGACGGTCGCTCCCCGGTCCCTGGAACATCGAAACTGGATCTGCGCCCTCGGCTTGTCTGCGGATTCAGTCAGAATTCTTCTTGCCGCGAAGAGCGTCGCCACGGAAGTGGGAGCAAGTCTCTCCCTGCTGCATGTGATCCCGGCGTCGGGTGTCTCAGGAGCGGAGTTGAGGTCCGAGGAACGAGCCGCTGCGCGGCGGCAGCTTTCCGATATCGCGGACGCAGCGGGCTTCGACGGCGGCGTGAACATCGCGGCCGGACCGGTCAAGGAAGCGTTACTCCATGCGGTCGCGGAATCGCGTGCCGATGTTCTCGTGATTGGGAGGAGCGGACGTTTCGGTCCGCTCGGCCGAATGCGGGATATGGCTTATGGGCTCATTCGAGATTCCGTCTGCCCCGTTGTGAGCGTTTGATGGGGATTCACTCTCCGCTGTTTGTAGGAAATTGGAAGATGCATAAGGACCCAGCCGAGACTGCGGTCTTCTACGAAGCTTTCGGGCCATTGATCAAACCGTCGGTAAACTGCGAGGTCGTGATCTGTCCACCGTTTCTGAGCCTCGAAACAGCGGTCGGCGCAACCCGCGGGACCAAGATACGGATTGGCGCTCAGAACCTGCACTGGGCAAAAGAAGGAGCCTACACCGGAGAGATTTCGGGTCCGATGATCCGGGCATCGGGCGGTTCGCATGTGATTGTGGGCCACAGCGAGCGGCGAAAGTATTTTGGCGAAACAAATGAAACCGTATCGAAGAAGATTCTGGCCGCGCTGGAGGCCGGTCTCACACCGATTGTTTGCATAGGAGAATTCGAAAAGAAGAACGCGGGAGACGTGATCGCTGAGCAGTTTCGCGGCAGCATGGGCATACTTGCGGCCGAGCAGTTTGCAAGAATCGCCATTGCCTACGAACCGTTCTGGGCGATTGGTTCGGGCGAAGCGGCCCCGCAGGCGATGGCGGCCGAGGCGCACCGGTCCATCCGTAATCAGCCGAAAACGGCGTTCGGGCCGGAAGCGTCGAACAGCGTCCGGATTCTATACGGTGGAAGCGTCAAGCCAGACATTGCGGCGGGGCTGATCGCGCGACCGGAGGTCGACGGATTTCTTGTAGGGAGCGCGAGTCTCGATCCGGCAGGCTTCGCGTCCATCGTGAATCTCCGAACTTCCCCTGCATCTTAAAGGGTCGTCGTCACTCGGGTGTTTGGCCCATCGCCTCGATCATCTCATCGCGTGCCTGAATGAAATCCAACTGCGATTGCAGCAAGAGCGTTCTTGCTTCGAGTTCGTGCGCAGCGGCGGCATCCGCCTGCGACCGAAGGGCCGCACCTTCCTGCACCTGCTGCACGGTGACGCGGCGCGATTCCGAGCGGAGCGTCAGGAGTTCTTCGGAGACTTTTACCATTTGGCGAGTGCGTTCGAGCTTGTTGTAGGCGATCTCGACGCGCAACTCGACCTCCTCGGTTACGCGGGCAAGATTTTCCTGCGCCTGGGCCAGTTGCGATTTATGTTCACCGACTGCCGCGCGCTTCCTCCCGCCGTCAAAAAGATCGTACCCGAGGTGAACACCGAACGTGCCGAAATTACGGGCCAGGAAAGGGACATTGTCCTGGTAGCTGTAACGGGCGAACGCCTCCACATCCGGTAGATATTGCCGTTTGGCGAGACGGACGGCGGCGGACGCCTTCTCGATTTCCGCGCGCGCTTCGGCGATTTCGGGGTGCGCTTCGAGTGCTGCGTGCAGGCAGGTTTCTCGTTCGCAGATTTCTCCGACTTCCCGCACCCCGGCGTCCAGCGTGAGATGAGTTGTCAGCGGCAAGCCGATGGCATCGTCCAGTTGCATGGTGAGGTCCGAGAGCTGAAGTTCCGTGCTGAGCAGATCCTGCTTTGCTTCGAGGGATTGCGCGCGGCTTTCGATTGCCTCTTCCTCGAGCGTGCTGCCGTATTTGACCTGCGCGGTGCGCTCCCTCTGCACGTCTTCGGTTGCCTTGATTTTCGCTTGCGTTGCTTCGCGGTGGGCATCGGCAATGAGAATCCGGTAGTCCTGTGAGCGGCTGAGTGAGACCTGTGCCGCTGGTGACGAAGGTATGGCCGCCCTGGTTCAGAATGACGGAGCGCTCCGGGAGTGGAGTTCCACCGACAGTCCCAAGGCTTCCCGCAGGAATTGCGATGAATTGCGTATCCGTCACGTTCAGCACATTGCTGTCGTTCCGGAGAATGGGGAAATAGGCGCTGCGCGTAACGTCCTTCGCGTGCTCCTTTTCTTCGATCTTGTAACCTGCGATGCGTACGACGTGATTGTGTTTGAGTGCCAGTTGCACGGCTTCGTCGAGCGTAATGCGGCGGAGCGAGGGAGGATTGCTTTCCTGCGCGACGAGCGTGCAAGCGTGAAGAAGCAACAAGACAGCGAAAAGGAGCGCGGGGCGTACGTTCATCATTTTTCCTCAAGGGGTGTCGGGGCTTCCCCGTCCGGGAAGCCGAGTTCACCGTAGTGCAGCGGAGATTTTCGAAGCAGCGCGATGAGCAACAGCGCCACGACGCAGGCCCACGCGATCAAACGAAATCCGTCGATGAACGTCAACGAGTACGCCTGCAGTCGAATACGCGCTCCGATGAGTCCGACGGCGCGGCCCGTCGCGGCGGGGAGTCCGGAGGATTTCGCATACAGTCCCGCGGTGAGCTGCCGGAGCGCGGTGTCGTCGATCCAGTTGCCCTGCTGGACGTGAAGACCTAGAAGGTTGGAGTGCAGTTGTTCCCGCACAGCGATGAAGTGCGTCATGAACGCGACTCCGAGTTGGCCGCCAAAGAGACGGATGGTGTGAAAGAAGGCGGAAAACGTTAGCGCAGCCTGCGGTTTGGAAAGCCCGCCCGTGAAGACAGCTTGGAGGACGATCGTCGAAACCAAGCCGATGAATGCAAAGGATTGCCCTACGCCCATGAGAAGTTCCGAACGGTAGTAGTTCGAAGCGGACCAGGCGAGTGTGTATTGAGCGTTGAGCAGCGATGCTGCGGCCATACATGCGAAGCCCGCAGCCATCAGCAGACGCGAATCGAGCCCGTGGAGAAGCAGAAGCGCGGCGACGACGGCGATGAGAAGCTGAGGCGCGGCGGTCCAGAAAATTGCCGGAGCGATCTGGTCGGCCTCGAAGCCATGAATCGATAGCGACTGTGGAATGAGGATGATCGTTGCCAGCAAACAGAAGCGGAAGAAAATGAGGGCTGTTCCAAGAAGCAATGTGTTCCACTGGCGCAGATAGGGCAGATCGACCAGGGGATTTGGCATTCGCAAGCGGCGCACCAGAGAGGAAAGTAAAAAGATCGCGCCGCCGAAAAAGAGTGCATTGAATACGGCGGAGTTCCACCAATCGAGCCGCTGGCCCTGGTCGAGCGCCGCAAACAGCATGGCGAACCCCGCGCTCCCGTAGAGAAATCCTGCGAAGCTGGGCGCAGGCCCTGTTGTTTTGCGCGGAGCCGTTGACGGAATTCCGTAATAAATACAGGCGATCATCACCGGAGTGATGAGCGCCGAATTCCAGAACATCCAGTGAAACGAGAGGTGCTCGCGATACCAGCCGTAAAGCGACGGTGCGATGTTTACCGCGCCGTCGACGGAGGTCGCATAGAGTGCGAGCGTGAATGGCAAAAAGCGCATCGGAATATTTCGCAAGGCGAACGTGAGAGTGAGCGGATAGAACGTTCCCGAGGTGAGCCCGGCCAAAACGAGAGCGGCGATGAGCAGGCTGTAGCTGTGGACCAGCGGCAGGAATGCGCAGAGGATCGTGAATAAAGCGGCCGCAGCCAGAAGCACACGGCGCGGCCCGAGCAGACCGCCCAGGTATACGGTGAAAGGGCCGATGAACATCAGTGCGACGTTGTACGCTGTGCCAATCCACGCGCCGTCGTCAAAACCCATCCCGAGACTTCCTTTGAGATCCGCAAAGCCTAACGTCAGCATGCGGCCGGTGAGCGTGACAATTCCGGCGCCCATGACGACTCCCAAGATTCCCAGCAGCGGAGTTTGCGAAAGCTCCGAAGGCAAACCTCCGGCGATGGCTTTCGCGAGCCGTACATTCGGTGATGACTGAAGCGCCGCCGTTGGTGTAGCCATCGTGCGCTCCGGTCAGTGGGTGGTGCGCACGGTGGCGATGACGGAGAGTCCGGGTCGCAATTGGGCGGCAAGTGTGGGATCGTCGAGTGCGATTTTTACCGGAATTCTCTGGACCACTTTGGTGAAATTTCCCGTGGCGTTGTCGGGTGGCAGCAAGGCGAATTGCGAACCGCTGGCGGGTGCGATTTCGAGAACCTTGCCGCGCACGCGTTGTCCCGGATAGGCGTCGATTCGGATTTCCGCCGGGTCACCCACTTTCATGTGTGTGAGCTGCGTCTCGCGATAATTTGCCTGAATCCATTTTGTCTCTGAAACAAACGTGAGGACTTGAGTTCCCGGCGACACCAATTGTCCCGTCCGCACCTGTCGTTCACCTACCGTTCCATCGGCCGGAGCGTGGATTTTCGTATACGACAAGTTCACCTGCGCGACAGTCAGCGCGGCTTCCTTGGCGTGGAGGTCGGCGATCAATTGTTGCTCCTGGGATTCAAGAACGGCCTTGGTGCGACGCTCGGCCTCGACGGCGATCTCGTTGCTGCGTAAGGAAGTTTTGGCCTGTTGAAGATCGGACTCGCGGCTGGCTGCCTGCGCCGCAAAACGCTGCTCATCGGCGACCGCTGTCTCCACCTTTTGTTTGGTCGCGGCTTGCGTTGCGAGCAGTGCTTCCTGACGGGTGCGTTCGGAGCGCGTGCGCAGGACGTCGGCCTGCACGGCATTGACGCCGGCTTCGGCGGCGGCGATTTGTGCTTTTGCGAGATCGATTCCGGCGAGAGCGCGTTCAATGCGGGAATCCTGAAGTTCCCGCTGTTTCCGATTGTTCTGGATGGCTGCCTTGGCCGCTTCTACCGCAGCGCTTGCCTGTGCAAGCTGCGCCTGGTAGTCGTCGTCCTGAAGTTCGACGAGCAGATCTCCCGCGTGAACTCGCTGGAAATCGGAGACTTTCACGTTTCGGACGATGCCGGGGACTTTTGTGCTGAGCGGCGTCAGATCGCCCCGCACGATGGCGTCGTCGGTGAGTTGCTCGACCCGGCCGCCTTCCCAGGCATTCCAGTCTCGGGTGATGGTGACGACGACTGCGGCCGCCAGCAGCAACACCACGAGTGGCGTTGCGTATTTGAGCCAGGGCCAGCGCGGCTTCGTAGGCGGCTCGGCGTGCACCGGCTGTGTAGCCCCGCGGGAAGCCGGAGTCGAAATCGGATTCGGTGCAGAAGCGGCTGCCATGGTCCATCTCCTCGGGAGCCAACGGTGGAATTCGCGCAAGCGATCCGCCCCGCGGCCGTGCGCCGGAAAACCGTGCCAGGCGATTTTCTTTCTGTCCGTTAGCGCAAGGAGTCACCGGCGAAAGTGCCGATGCCGCAGACATCCTTGGCTATGAGAAGTAGCAGGTGTAAAGCATGGACGTCAAGGTCGCGATTGCTATCGCGCTCATAGAAAGGCTCTATGGGCAAGGCTCAGGTTCAGAAGTGAAAGCGGCCGATTCGATCGGCTCGGAGACAAGAACAATGTTGACAGTGACTACCAACGCAAGACGCCAGAGATCCAGACCAGGAGGTTCGCGCGGACTTCGCCGCGGTTGGTCTCGTTCAACATCTCGTGCCGCCCTCCGTCGTAAAAATCAAACGAGATGTCGCAGATGCCTGCCTTGTGATAGCGATCCATCAGCGTGCGTACCCCGGCTAAGCGTTCGCCGACCCGGTCTTCGCTTCCCGAAAGTGGGTACACAGGAAGGTCCGGCCTTATTTCCGAAAGAAGGGCTGGGTCGGCGAGGCGTGTCGAGGCCCCGAGAAAGGACGTGGTGGAGGCAGGCTTGAGCATGGGGAAGCAAAGCGGATCTTTCATGAAGGCATCCACGATCGAGGCATCCCGGGAGAGCCAGTCAAACGTAGTGCGGGCGGGTTCGAAGGCGGCGTTGAGAAAATTGTATTTCTGCAGTGCGGCACGAGAGAGGCGGACCATCCCGTCGAGCACGCCCGATCCCGAAAGGATAAGGCCATCGATCGAGTGACTGCGATCGAGAACGAATTGCTGTGCCGCAAGGATCCCATACTGTGGCCCAGAAGAAGGAGGGGCTGTCCCGGATTCTCTTCTTTGGCGATGCGGGTAAGCTCGGCCATATCTTCAACGAGGAGGTCGAAGCCGCCTTCACCGTAGTCACCGAATTCTTCCGGCGAGCGAACGGTGCGCCCGTGCCCGCGATGGTCATGACCGTATACGACGAGGCCTGCTTCCTGCAGAACGGTAATCAGTTCGGCGTAACGGCCAATGTGTTCGCCCAGACCATGGGCGATCTGCAGGCTGCCGCGCGACGGTCCTCGTGCATCCCATCGGAAGCACGCGATCGGCAGGCCATCACTGCTCGTGAAATGAAATTCTTTTGAAGAAACGGTTGCGGAAACCATGGAATGCACTGAAGCATAAACAACAATCTTCGTCCAATAGACGGGCTCTATGGCGGTGATTGCTCCCGGGTGGCGTCAGCTTCACGAAGCGCTATCTTCCGAAATCATGCTCCCATTTCGCTTGCCCGGAGAGCCAGCGCTTCCCTCACCAGTCCACGGAATTCGTCGAGCTGAGGAGACTGGTCTTCGCGCTTGGTGATCATTCCCATGTCCACAGTGACGCGAGGCTCGATAAGAATGAATTTAATCTTGGGGCGCCGAAACTTCAGCAATGTGGAGGCGCCGACACAGACGCCGGCTCCGGAGGCGACCAGCGGAAATCGGGAATACCAATCTGCAGCGATGTTGATTTTCGGCGCAAATCCTGACTTCTGGCATTCCGCGAGAAAGACGTCGTGCACGACGGGGGACTGGTCGCGGGTGGGGACGATCCAGGGATCTTCGGCTAAGTCGGAAAGTTTGACCGCGCGGCGTGCCGCCAATCGATGTGTCGCAGGAAGCATGACGATGCCGTGTTCCGGATAGAGAGGTTCGTACTTCAAGTTTGGATCGGGTGTTTGGGAAAAACACCCCATGAATCCCACGTCAGCGGTTCCGGCGAGAACCCCGAGGATTTGCTCGTTCTCCGGAAGAAAGCGCAAACGGATGCTGAGCTTGGGGGACTTGGTTCTCGCCAGCTGCAGCACGTCGTGCAGGATGCAGTATTCGGCAAGCGGTCCGCAGGCAACGCTTAGCCTTCCCAAGAATCCCGCGGACGCAGCGCGGGCGTCTTCGACAGCGCCGATCGCCTCACGGATGGCGGCGCGTGCCCGGTCGAGGAAAGCGACTCCTGCCTGCGTAAGCGCGAGGCCGCTGGCGCTGCGGGCGAGGAGGTCGGTGCCGAGCGTTTGTTCGAGCGCACGGATCTGCTGGCTAAGGGTGGGCTGGCTGACGTGGAGCCGCTTCGCAGCTTTCGTGAAACTCAGGCGGTCTGCAACTTCGATGAAATACCGGAATTGCCGCAAGTCCATGGATGAATCCCCGCTTCCGCGCATGATTTGGAGATCCTATCCTACCCGACGAAGGGACAGTCCGGCGCCTTCTGCGACATGTGATTTGGACACTCGCATGGCAGGCGGTGACGTGCTCATGCCGACGCCCCGAGGTATTCGTATAGGTGCTTCATGGTTTCTCGGAGCGGTCGTACTGCTCGCCGTCAGGCGTGAAACTCTCGTGACACCGGGCTCGGGACGCATTGCGACGGCCTGAGCGACGTGTTCTCGAAATTGTCGAAGATGCGGAGACGGGTCGTTCATGCGCGTGATCATGTTTACAGGAATTTGCAGGTCGTCGGCGAGAGGCACGAACCGCAAGTCGGGCCGGCGGATGGATTGCAGCGCAGCCGGGACGAGTGAAACTCCGGCGCCCGAAGCGACGAGAGGAAATACCGAGTGCCACTCGCTTGGTCGAATGCGTTTGGACTCGGCTCCCGCGTCGTTGCAGCAAGACGCAAGGAGACCGTTCTGCAGAATGGACTCGGAAACCTCCGTGACAATCCAGGTTTCTTGCGCGAGCTGACGAAGCGAGAGCGCGCGACTTCGCGCGAGCGGATGGCATCCGGGCAACATCACCACACAATCCTCGTGGTAGAGGGTTTCGCACAACAACGCGGGATCCGGTGGAGGTGAATAACAAGTCATGAAAGACGCGCTGAAAGTGCCATCGGCGATGGTGGCGGAGTGATTCATATCCGACGAAAAATGGACTTCCGTCGTGATCGCCGGGGACGATTGACGCATCATGCGCAGGACATCTTTCAGCAGAGAATATTCTGCCAAGGGGCTGCAGAGAATCTTCAGATGGCCGGTAACACCGTTCTTAGCATCGAGGGCATCTTGAACGGCGGCCTCGGCTTCGCGGACGGCGAGTCGGGCTCTATGAAGAAACGCGGTCCCAGCCGCGGAAAGAATGATCCCCTTCGGATTGCGCACAAAGAGTTCAGCTCCGACTCTCTTCTCAAGAGCTTTTATCTGTTGGCTGAGTGTCGGCTGCCTGATTTTCAGCCTGCGGGCGGCCCGGCAAAAGTGCAGATGCTGGGCGACGGCGAGGAAGTAGCGAACTTGACGCAAATCCATCTATCACCATCCAAGTTTTCCACGCGAATGGACCGTACGCCGTGCCGCTGCGGCGTTTGTCAACTTCCTTGTCGTTGTCTCGTGATCCACTCGCGTATGTAAGCCGGGCAATTCCTGAGGCTTGATGCCGCCCGTTTCGCAACGGTCGAGAAATCTAACCGCGTCTCCATCCACGAGGGTCAAATCCGTGAGGTCGAGCAGGATGGGCCTGTCGTGGCTTTCGGTCTTGAAAAGTTTCTGCAATTCATTGACATGCTCTGTGTCCATCCGACCAATCAGCTTGAACACAATTTCCCCGTTTGCGGACCTCTGAATCTTCAGCATCTACCCTCTCTTGGAAGGAGCCACAGTCAGGAAAAACGTTGAGACGGTAAAACAGATCGCTACGAAATGTGCCCGCAGCGATGGCAGCCTCCAGGTCACGATTGGGGCAGCGATCATCCGCACGTCAGCCCGGGTAGTCTGATTGCCACCCACACGCTCAAACTCTCGCTCCTGCAGAACACGCAACAGCGTGACTTGAGTCTCCGCAGGAAGCTCGCCGACCTCGTCAAGGAAAAGGGTGCCTGCTTCCGCACGTTCGAAGCGACCCAGCCGCCGCTGCAGTGCCCCCGTGAAGGCCCCTCCCTCATGACCGAATAGCTCTGTTGCTATCAACGCAGGGGGAATGGCGGCACAATTCAGACTTACGAAGGCACGCGGCGACCGCCGAGATCTCTTGTGGATCGCGCGGGCGATCAACTCTTTGCCTGTGCCAGTTTCACCTGTGAGTAGAACGGTGCAATCCGTGGGCGCGACCTTGGATACGAGAGAAAGCACTGCTCGGAGTGCGGCAGAAGTACCCACAATCTCCTCAAACACGGAGAACCGCTCCACTTCGGCGCGCAGTGCCAGATTCTCCTTAGAAAGCCGGTCCTCTCGCACTTCTATTTGTTCGAACGCGTTTTTCAGACCGACTCTGGCTTGGCACACCTTGGTCACGTTGAACCGGGAAATGGCTGAATCTGGAGCACCAAGCGTGCGCACCCGCGATCGAAATTCATCGTCGCATTCATTTACGCTTTCCATGGTTGTACTCGGTTTCATGACTGGGCTGAGAATGAACGCGATCAGAACTTGTCGCCACCCCAAATACGGCAGTTTTTGCACTGCATTTTTCTGTAGGTAATTCGGGGGTGAAATTCGCGACGCAAATCAGCACTCCCGCTCTTCTGCACTCCGGATTTGCCGACGTTCCCAAGATTCGTGCAAGTGAGCCTCATGGAACTACGTCGATTTGCAATGTCATCGATTCATGGTCTTTCCCGCAGCAATGCGCGCATCTGCCCAGATAGTGGCCCGTTTCTCCCGGCGTGAATTGGATCTCGGTTTCCTTACCTTTCTTTATGTCCTCCGATCTTCATTTCGTCGATCTTAAGACCATGGGTGACATCGATGCTACGCAACACCAAGACAACGGGTTGGCCCCTCTTTAGAGTGATCACGTCTGGGTTATAGGTAATTCTCTTGGCAATGATTTCAATTTGCCGGGGTGACTCGGCACAGCCCGTTGGGAGGATTCAGACGAGAAATATACCCGCCAAGAACATTGCTAGTTTGACTGGTCACTTCTGGTCTCCTGAGTGAAATGATTAGGGCCGATGCACCCAGACTTGGGCTTCCGTATTGGGTGGTCAGCATCGCTCGTCTGCACTTGTGTCGGACGATTGTGCACACTTCTCACCAGAGTACGTAGCCGCACTACGGTAAGAACTTGTAGCCGGCGCCATGCATTGTCCGAAAATGCACCGGACGTGAAGGATTGCGTTCGAGTTTTTGGCGCAACTTCAGAATGTGGTTGTCAACCGTCCGTGTACAAGGATAGTTCTCATATCCCCACACTTCGTTGAGCAGTTCGTCGCGTGAAATCACCCGGTGGGCGTTCTGAATAAAATATTTCAGCGTTTTGAACTCCATGGCCGTAAGCACAACGGGCTCGCCTTTGCGGAGAGCTTCCATGGCTGGAAAATTGATGGTCACATCACCAAACGCGACGGTACTCTCGCCGCTGGGACCCTTGAAGCGCTCCACCGCTTTTCCGAGGACTCCCAGTAGGTCTGTCGTCTCGGACCGTTCGCTGGACGACTTCGCCAGGGAAATTTTGTGAGGAGCAACCTGATGCGCATCCGTGAACCTAGGAACAAGGACTATCACTGGAAGGAAGCGCGCCAACCGCTGGACTTCCTTCAAGTCCACATTTGTGATCGGAGGCAGCGACTCATCGCCGAAGATTTTCGCATGCGGCTCCGTAGAGGCCTGCAGCATTTGCGCAATATGGCTTTTCATGACCGTTGCCACGAAAACTTCCTCCTGGGTCTGAGGACGCATCCGCGCTGCATGCTCAAAGGACGGCTTGGCACTAAGTATCTGCATCATCCGTAACTCCTTGGCTTGATCCGGACTCGGTTGGGCTCCGGGCTCATGGCAGTGGTGGGGCACGACGGGCTGGCTCGCGGCGCGTGCCAGAGGATGTGGGCGGCTGTTACGTTTGCTTCCAAGCTGGGCGGCATTCGCTGCTCTCGTGATCTTGCGCATCTATCCTCTGTCGCAAACCGTCATGCCCCTGGCTCCATCAGTAATTTACATGGGCGTTTTGCTCGTCCTGATTCCAAAGCACTCACCGTCGCATGCATCTACTCGGTTTCATCACTAAGGTGATGTCAGAATGAATGCGACTAGGTACTTGTCACAACCCCTAACGCAGCAGTTTTTATACTGCATTTTTCTCTAGAGAAACTTGTCGATGGCGGCGTTGACCTTTTCTGGAGCCTCCAGGGCAGCAAGATGCCCGACGTTGGGTAACACTATGAACTGACTGCCGGGAATGGCCTCTGCCATGGCGTGGGTTTCGGCGACCGGAAATGTTCGGTCCTCCTCACCAGCCACCACCAGAACTGGTTTTCGAATGGCGCCCAAAAGGCCACGATGCTCGGTGCGGCGCGGAACGACACTATCGATCGCCCAGCAGACGGAGTCCGCCCGGGCTGCGGCCACGGTTGAGCGGATGAATTCCGCCACCTCAGGCCTCGTCCTTTCGGTCGTCGCACCGGCAAAGGCATTGATTGCGAGATCGACGACCGCTTTGGGGACTGTATGCTGTTCGCGCAGTACTGAAGTCATCTGTAAGAACTCCTTCTTCTGGGCCTCATCAGCCACCGAAGCTGTGCAGTTCATCAATACGGCGGCCCGTGTCCGGTTTGGATACAGGGCAGCGAATACGCCGCCCATCATTCCGCCCCAGGAGTTACCGAGCAGGACGCAGTCTTCAATCTCCAATTGATCCAGGATCTGGCTTAGACATAGGGCACATTCCTCAAGGGTGAAGTACCGGTTCAAGGATTCGCTTTCGCCGTGGCCGGGCGGGTCGATCAGAACCATCTGATGGCTGCTTGCGAAATGGTCGACCTGTCCCCGCCACATCTGCCCCGTCATCATAAGGCTGGGCCAGCAAACCATAGCCGGACCGTTGCCGACGAGGTGAACATTGATTTCCCCTAGCAGGGTGGCAATGCGTTGCTTGGGGAGGGTGGGAACGCGTTGGTGTTCGGTCGTCTGCATGACAAGCTCCGTTTTCAAGGTGGTGGTGCTCAATGGCGGGGCAATCTTCCGAAATGCTTCGGACGAGCTCCGTCATTAAAGTTCCCGACATCGCCAACTGCGCTCCCACGTTGGCCAACAAGTGCAAGCGACTAAAACAGAATCCTCGCGTAATAAACTTTGACGCAATTGATAACGTCCCTGGCTCAGGGTCTCGCAGGCAGGGTCCGGCTCGGAGGGGTTGAAATTGATTTTTAGGTCCAGTGACGTTCACCCATCCAAGCTCTTTTCCCAGCTTTCACAGTCACCAGAATGAAGACGATCAGGATTTGCCACCACCCCAAATTCAGTAGTTTTTGCGCTGCATTTTTCTATAGGTAACGGAGATCGCCTGCATTCGTTATGGAAGTTTGGCAGCGAACTGCTAGGGGATTCGCTAGGGAAATCCCCGGAAAGTCATCATTCCTCTAGACAACACCTGGCAGTTTCTTGATTTCTGGCTATCCAGCCAGGGCTTTGGCAGGAACATCGCTATCCAATAGAACTGCTAAACTGAGGCCATGGCAATGGTTCAGGCTAAGCCGATTCGTATCCTGAGCGTCGAGGATCATCCGGTCTTCCGCGAAGGGCTGCATACGATCATCGGCTCTCAGCAGGACATGCTTCTCGTCGCCCATGCGTCGAACGCGATGGAGGCCATAGCGGAATTTCGTCGCCATCGACCCGACATCACCCTGATGGATCTTCGGCTTCCTGGCAGCAACGGCACCGATACGCTCATCGAGATTCGAGGCGAGTTTCCGAAAGCTCGTATCATCATGCTGACAACCTCCGATAGCGAAGGGGACATCCAGCGTGCACTGCGAGCGGGAGCATCGGGCTATCTTCTTAAGAGCGTGCCGAAAAATGAATTGCTGGGCGTGATCCGATCGGTTCACGCCGGGCATCGGCATATTCCGCCGGAAGTGGCAGCTCGTCTCGCCGAGCACTTGGGCGATGACGATCTTACGACGCGGGAATTGGAGGTTCTTCGACTCATTCGAGATGGCTATCGAAACAAGCAGATTGCGGATCAACTATCGATTGCGGAGACCACCGTTAACTTCCATATTAAAAACCTAGTGGATAAACTTCAGGCCAATGATCGGACCCATGCAGTCACCATCGCGCTCCGGCGTGGTTTACTGCAAATATGATCGCATTCCGAGGCCCGTAGAAAACTGTAGGATGCTGGCTGTAGATTCCGATGTTCTGCGAATGCCCCGGATGGAGTAGTGTTAAGGGGTCAGGGCAAAGCGCATTCCGGCGTCCGTGCCTGGGCACAATTGTAGATTCGGCGATCGCGCTGTACTCACAGTTTATCCATGTTCTTCGGGAGAAGGAGCTCAGGATTGGCCTTGAGCCCACTCGAAAGGCGCCGCGCAAACTTCACTCCCAAAGCGGAGTGGTTGAACATTCCTCACTGGCATTTGCTCTGCCTTTTGTTGTCTCTCTTCGCAGTAAGCACCGTTTCAGCAGTGAATTCGACTCGCCACATCTCCCAATACGCCCATACGGCCTGGAGGATTCAAGACGGAGTCTTCAGCGGCGCGCCGAATGCTATCACACAAACCACAGATGGATATGTTTGGATCGGGACGCAGGCCGGTTTGCTGCGCTTCGACGGCGTTCGATTCGCTCCATGGACTTTTCCAAATGGAAAACGATTGCCCTCCTCTAATGTCACTTCGCTTTTGGGCGCACGCGATGGGAGTTTATGGATCGGGATGGAAGGTGGTCTGAGCCACTGGGACAAGCAGGAGTTAACTAATTATCTGATCCAGCCGACACGCATCAATTCCATTATTGAGGACCATAGGGGAACAGTCTGGTTCGTGCGTACCCGGACAAGCGATGCGGCTGGAGGTCTTTGCCAGATCATCGGCACAGGCCCGCACTGCTATGGGAAGGCAGATGGAATTCCAGATTCCGGCGCATCCACGCTGGTAGAGGATGCCCTAGGTAACCTTTGGATCGCTGGCAATACAGAGGTTGTTCGCTGGAAACCAGGCTCATTCAGCACGGACATTTCAAAGCAATTGAAAATGAAAGAAGGAACTGACGGCGTGACCGGCCTTGCTGCCAACCCTGATGGCTCTTTATGGGTAGGAATCGCTGACGTTGGCCGCGGTCTGGGATTGCAGCAATTGGCGGAAGGTGTCTGGAAGCCATTTGTCACACCCGAATTGGATGGCAGTACCCTGCAAGTTCGAAGGTTGTTCTTGGACCGCGAAAACGCTCTTTGGATTGGGACATACAAGCAGGGTATTTACCGCATTAATGGCCGCAATGTGGATCATTTCCGTAGTGGCGATGGTCTTTCGAGCGATGACGTCTACGAGTTCTATGAGGATCATGAGGGCAATCTTTGGGCCGCGACCGCCAAGGGAATTGATTGTTTCCGTGACCTCCGAGTCGCTAGCTTTTCAAGGCGCGAGGGACTGAGTGCGGATGAGGTCGATTCGGTTCTTGCCTCCGGGGATGGCACTGTCTGGATAGGAACGCCCGAAGGTTTGGATACTCTTCATCAGGGCCGCGTGTCTTCCGTGCAAGCAAAAGGCTTGCCCGGGCATCTCATTACGTCGATGCTCAAAGATCGTGCGGGCCTATTTTGGGTCGGCATAGATAACACGATGTCGATTTACAAGAATGGAATGTTCAAAAGAATCGACAGGCCGGATGGCAGTCCGATCGGAGTAGTTGTTGGAATGACGGAAGATGTGGACCACAACATCTGGGTTGAGACCGTTGGTCCTCCCAGGATGCTCATTCGCATTCAAAATCTCAAAGTTCAAGAAGAGTTTCCGGTACCGCGGATGCCGCCCGCCCGCAAAGTTGAGGCCGATCCCGAAGGCGGCATTTGGTTAGGTCTCATGAATGGCGATCTGGCTCGATATCGGCACGGCAAGACAGAAATCTTTCCTTTCAAGCACGGAGAGGATTCTCGTGTAAATCAGCTCATTGTGAACTCCGACGGTTCCGTATTAGGAGCGACACCGCTAGGAGTTATCGGGTGGAAGGCAGGAAAGCAGCAAACCCTCACCGTCCGGAACGGTCTTCCTTGCGATAGTGTGTATGCGCTCATTGCAGATAGCCAAGGTGATCTTTGGCTGTATACGCAGTGTGGGCTCGTCGACATTTCAGGCTCGGAGCTGCAACGATGGTGGGGACAGCCCGACATCACGGTGCAGGTTAAGACTTTTGACGTATTTGATGGTGTGCAACCCGGCCGTGCTGCTTTCGGGGCCGCCGCAAGATCTCCGGATGGACAGTTATGGTTTGCAAATGGCGTTGTTCTGCAAATGATCGATCCAGTTCATCTGACTTCGAATGCACTAACTCCGCCTGTGCACGTCGAAGAGATCGTTGCCGACAGAAAGAGCTACCTACCTCGCGAGGACCTTCGCCTTCCCGCCCTTACGCGGGATCTCGAAATTGACTATACGGCGCTGAGTTTTGTAGTCCCGCAAAAAGTGCGCTTTCGTTACAAACTGGAAGGCCGCGACGCAACCTGGCAAGAATCAGGTACACGGCGGCAAGCTTTCTATAGTGACCTTAGGCCAGGGCGATACCGATTTCGGGTCATCGCGTGCAACAACGACGGGGTCTGGAACGAAGCAGGCGCAATCTTGGATTTCAGAGTCGCGGCCGCCTGGTATCAGACAAACTGGTTTCGAAGTCTCTGCGCCGTGTTCGGAGTCTTCCTCATGGTCGTTCTCTACCAGTTGCGCGTGCGGCAAATTGCAAGATCCATCGGCGTCCGCTTCGATGAACGGTTGGCAGAACGCACTCGCATGGCGCGGGACCTTCACGACACTTTCCTCCAGACCATTCAAGGCAGCAAGCTGGTCGCAGACGATGCGCTGGATCCCTCCACCGATCCCATGCGAATGCGTCGAGCTATGGAACAGCTGTCAGTCTGGCTTTCGCGGGCCATGCTGGAGGGACGAGCGGCGCTGAACTCACTTCGCACGCCGACAACGCAGACAAACGACCTCGCTGAGGCTCTTCGGCGAGTGACTGAAGACAGTCTCATCCCCAGCTCCATGGTGGTCACATTTTCTGTAGTTGGCGATGCCAGAGAAATGCATCCCATCGTCCGCGACGAAGTTTACCGCATCGCTTACGAAGCCATCCGCAACGCATGTACGCATTCGGCGGCAAGTCGATTGGAAGTGGAGCTCCGATATGCCAACGATCTTGCCCTGCGCGTGAGCGACAACGGCACGGGCATTGACCCGGTTATCGCAGACAGGGGCAGGGACGGACATTTCGGACTGCAAGGAATGCGGGAGCGTGCCGGTCGCATCGGAGGCAAGCTCACGCTCGTGAGTTCCTCGAGCTCCGGGACCGAGATGAACCTTGTAGTTCCCGGAGGCATGATCTTTGGGAAGCCATCGCCATTTCGACGATCTTTGTTTACAAAGATACGCAGCATCTTTGGCTCAAAACACACACCCAACCTGCACTGATCGCAATGCGCAGCGTTGTCTACGCCAGTGAGAGCCCGGAGTTGTAGCGCCATTCTTTGACACCCCGGCCAAATCTCTTTCTCCGGATTGCTCCTTTCTGCTGCTGGAAACACTTCGATCATCGAAAGAAAATTGTTTGCGTGGCGAATGCGTCTTACATGCGTGCGCAGACCTGCACAACGAACACAAGGCGGAGATAAACCATCGAGGCCAGCAGCAGCCAGCGCGCGGAAGTATTCGAGCGAACCACTACAAGCCTTATCGAGCGATCTGTCGTCGTGTGCGAAGGAGAGTATTTTTCGGCCGATGAAAGCTGGGTCTCGACTGAACGGTCGGCAGCGACGCCCGAAAGTTCGCGTGAGTTTTCCCGCCCTCTGGCCCTTCAGGGAAAAAACATGATCGAGCGTGCCTTGCGGGAAAGCAGAGGGCAGGTGTATGGACCGTCTGGCGCGGCCGCCCGGCTCGGCATGCCGCGATCCACGCTGGAGTCCAGGATACGGTCCTTGAAGATCGACAAGTATCGCTTCTGGGCTCCGAGAGCAGCGAACGGCGAGATGGTTTTACGGTGAGCGATCGAATGGACGCAGAAAACCTAGGGGAGTTGGGAACGCTGTTCGCGTCAGAAGCGCACGGTCGCCGCATAAGGTTGATGCGAATTGGTTTGCCCGCCACGTCACCTCGCTCGCGTCTATTGTTCTGACACAAATCGATCGAGTCCCGGTGTAGAAGCAGCGAAAGCGCTGATTTGCGTCGCGGACTTCGCGGCCGAATTGCCTGCAGAAAAATACAGGAGGAAAACTATCCCATCTGGGGTGGTGACAAATTCCAATCACATTCATTCTGATATCAGCCGAGTAATGAAACGGAATGGATACGACCAGAGATGAATGCGACGATGAATTTCGATTGCTGGAAAGGATAGGAAAGGGGGCCTCATGGCGACAGCAACGCAATTGGCCCTAACCCAAGGATTGGAAACCCAAAAGCGGAGTGGTACGTCACGCGAATTTGCAGAGGACGGCTTTGAGGGCATCATCGGTGTCAGCTCGGCTCTCCGACAGGTATTGGACCTTGTTCGGATTGTCGCGCCCACTAAATCGACTTCTCTTATCGAAGGAGAGACGGGAACCGGTAAGGAACTCATCGCGCGCGCCATCCACAAGCACAGCACGCGCAGCGATCGTCCCTTCCTGACACTGAACTGTGCAGCCATTCCTCTCGGACTGCTCGAGAGCGAGCTCTTCGGCTACGAGAGAGGAGCTTTCACCGGTGCGGTTGCACGCAAGATAGGTCGTTTCGAAGCTGCGGACCGAGGCACTCTGTTTCTGGACGAGGTCGGAGATATTCCGCTCGAACTGCAACCCAAGCTACTGCGCGTCCTTCAGGAAGGAGAGTTCGAAAGGCTGGGTGCCACGCGAACGCTGCGCGCCAACCTGCGATTGGTCGCCGCAACGAATCACGATCTAGCAGAATTGGTTTCGAAGAAACGTTTCCGGAGCGATCTCTATTACCGACTCAACGTATTTCCTATCCACATTCCACCGTTACGAGACCGTGTAGGGGACATCCCCCTCCTCGTGACGCACTTCGTGAAAACATTCGCGGAGCAGATAGGCAAGCAGATTCCCGAAGTGCCGGCCGAAGTAATGAAAGCACTGATCAGCCATCCCTGGCGGGGGAACATTCGGGAACTGCAAAATTTCATTGAACGCAGCGTCATCCTTACTCCCGGCAACGTTCTCCAGCCGCCTCTGGCGCAACTGAAGCGTGTCGTCGAAGCGGAATCCCTTGCGCCAATCACTCTGGAAGACACGGAGCGGGTGCACATCCGCAAGACTCTCGAGCACACACGCGGGGTTGTCGCCGGTCCGAACGGGGCTGCCGCACGCTTGGGAATCAAGAGGTCGACTCTTTACTTCCGCATGCAGAAGCTCGGTATTTCACGTTGCGGCAGAAGCTTCCTTCCATTGAGTTTCTGTCCACGGGAACCCGGAGGTGGAGCATGAGAATGACCAACTCTCTTTCTGATAGCAGCCCGATGGCGCAGCAAACGTTGGAGCAGGTGTCGCGTTCGTGGACGACGCGGCGCGATGAGAAACGACGGCGCATGCAACTGATCTATCCCTGGATGAAGGGGCCGATCCTGGCCAGGGAAAGAATCATTGAGGCTCTTGAAACCCTCATCGTTAGCGGAGACAGGACTGTGCTTGAGGGAGACAATCAGAAACAGGCTGATTTTCTCTCACGGTCCCTTGTCAAGGTCGATCCGAAGAAACTTCACGATCTACACCTGATTATTTCCAGCATTAGTCGGCCGGAACATCTCACGCTGTTTGAGTTGGGCATTGCCAAGAGAGTGGATTTTGCTTTCGCCGGTCCGCAAAGCCTGCGCGTGTCGCAACTGTTGGAGGATGGCAAGCTCGACATCGGCGCCATCCACACTTACGTCGAACTGTATGCCCGGCTGCTCGTCGATCTAGTCCCAAACGTAGTCCTCGTGTGTGCCGAGCAGGCTGATCCTGAAGGCAACCTTTACACGGGACCAAACACGGAAGACACGCCGGTGATTGTGGAAGCGGCTGCCTTCCACGATGGAATCGTCGTCGTGCAGGTGAACCAGATCGTCGACAAATTACCGCGCGTCGACATCCCGGCTTCCTGGATCGATGTCGTCGTCGAAGCGGATAAGCCATTCGCGATCGAACCGCTA
>WNFO01000882.1_pt1 | contig 22770 bp, 22 predicted proteins | sample 5400251 | NCBI WGS metagenome assembly WNFO01 (sample SAMN13153354, study PRJNA577476) | soil metagenome | isolation source: 100 cm saprolite under Madrone tree | place: USA:California | collected 2016-06-14
CACAACACGATCCACGAGGACCACGCGATGCTCCTGCTGTTCCAGGTCGCCGACGAGGGCGACAACAACAGGACGCCGTAATGTCAGCGATGACACGACGGGCGGGACTGGCGGCCTTCGGCGTGGCGACCGTTGCGGCCGGCATCGCGGCGTGGACGCGGAAGACCAGCTCGCACGCTGACGGCGCCGATCCGCTTCGACCACGGGTGGATCCCGTTGATTCGGGCCGGCCCCGCATGGATCCGCGAGAGCGGATCCAGCGCTACCATCTCCCGAACGTGGCCCTGGTCACCCACGACGGCAAGCCGGTCCGCTTCTACGACGACCTCGTCAAAGACCGCAAGGTCGTCATCAATTTCATGTACACGACCTGCGCCGACGGCACGTGTCCCATCACCACCGCCAACCTCGTGCAGGTCCAGAAGCTCCTCGGCGATCGGGTTGGCCGCGACGTCTTCTTCTACTCCATCACGCTCTCGCCCGATCAAGACACGCCGGAGGTGCTCGCGCGCTACGCGCGGGCGTACAACGCCGGCCCTGGCTGGACCTTCCTCACTGGCAAACCCGACGACATCGAGCGCTTGCGCAAAGCGCTCGGCTTCGCCTATGCCGACCCGGTCGAAGACGCCAACAAGGCCAACCACGTCGGAATGCTCCGCTACGGCACGGAGCCGCTGATGATCTGGGGCACGGCTCAGGGTATGGCCAATCCCAAGCATCTCCAGACGATCTTCCTCTGGGAATTCGACCGGCCGCTGCCGGGCAAGGGGCTCCGCGCTCCCATCGCGTAGGTGATGATGCGCCGACTTGCCGGGGTCGCGGTGTGTGTCACGGTTTTCGGCGCCGCCGCCTGGCTGTGGTCCGCGACCTCGCACCAGAAGCCCCATCACCGCCGTTCTGGTGGCGACGTTGACGTTGGAGCTGGTGCGTTCGTCCCCCGGCCATCCGCAGCGTCGCACGTCGCCGCAGCGCCCGAGCTCGAGCTGCCACCGATGCGACTTGCAGCTGTCGAGTCCGCATCCCGAGACTTGCCGGTGCTTCGTGACATCGAGCTGCCCCAGGGATCGGGAGGCGGTGCCGAAGCGCTCGCGTCCGACGGGACCTCACTCTGGGTGGCCTCGCAGTTCCAGAACACTGTCACGCGCGTCCGCGCGAGCGACGGCAAAACACTCGAGACCGTTTCGGTCGGCAGCCAGCCCGTCGCTGTGCTCGCCGATCCCTCCGGGATCTGGGTCGCCAACCTCGGTGACGACACCGTCACACAGCTCAGTCCCGGCGACGGCTCGGTGCTCGGCACGTTCCCTGTCGGCCACGGCCCCGGCGGGCTCGTCAGCGCTGGAAACAACATCTGGGTGTTGAACCGGAACGACTCCACCGTCACGAAGCTCTCACGCGATGGCGCGACGCTCGCGACGTACCGAGTCGGCACGCGGCCGACCGGGGCGGCCTGGGACGGCGCTAATCTGTGGGTCGCGAACAACATGAGCGACACGGTCACGAAGCTGGATGGCGCCACGGGGGCGGCGGTGGGAACGTTCCCGGCGGGCAGAGGTCCCTTCGGCGCTGCGTTCGATGGCGCCAACGTCTGGGTCACGAATTTCTTCGACGGTACCGTGAGCAAGCTCCGTGGGTCGGACGGCGCGACACTCGCTGTATTCGCCGTCGGCGACGGCGCGGCTGGCATCACGTTCGATGGGGTGAGCATCTGGGTCGCCAGCAACGGAGTCAACAGGGTGACACGGCTTCGCCCGACGGACGGCGCCGTGCTCGCCACCTACGCGACTGGCGCCGGGCCCTTCGGTGTGACATCGGACGGTGCCGCGGTCTGGGTGGCGAACTTCGCCAGCGCCTCGGTTTCGACGTCGCGCTAGCGAGTCAATCGCGCGCGGCGGTGGTGTCCTCGAACTCGTTGGGTCGACCACACGGGCGTCGAATGGCGGCTGGTCCGCGAGCCGATCCTGCCTGGCGGGGTGAGAGCTCAACCAGCTGCCGCACCCTCACCCTGCAACCGCGTCAGGAAGTCGAGCGCGTCGCGCCGAATGTAGAAGGCTCCCACCAGGTTGGCGGCGGTGTTGATACCGGTGCGAGCGGCGCGAGCCGACTGCACATGGCCGAGCGTGTCGTGGGCGAGCTCGTGGGCCGCCACTCCGATCAGAAGGCACCGGTTGCCGGTCTCGACCAGACCTGACGTGACGATGAATCGCGAGCCGCCCGCCGATGCGGCATTGATCACCGGACACATTCACTGTACCGCCGTCAGCAAGGGATGGCCCGAGTGTCGGAAAAGTTGTCGATCGCCAGCTAGTACCGGCCCGATTGGCCGTCGAGCCGGTCATTTTGCCGTCTCCCGCCGCCGTTTGGCGACCTAGAACGCTTTGTCTATGTCGGAAAACTTGACAGATTTCGCGGACGCGGAAGGGACCCCCTCACAACGCCTCGGCGTCGCGGACGAATCTGGCCTGGCGCTCATCTTGCGCCGAACGTCGGCGGCTCCTGCAGGCACAGCTCGGTGTGCGCGCCCTGCGCTCGTGGCTCCTAAGGATGGAGAGGAGACCAGGTGGCGATTCTCGCTCGGGCCGTCGTACTCGCGGCGGCGGCGACGCTCGTGATCGGTGCTCTCGGTCCGGCTGATCCCGAGGGCTCACCCTGGGACGCCGGCTATCTTCCGGGTGTCCTGCAGGTCGCCCAGGACAGTCACACGATCCACTCGTACGACCTGGTCAAGGACGCGCACGTCCTGGTCACGTTCACCGCAACGAACCACAACGTCTGGGAGCTCCCGACGGCAGTGTCCTTCGACGTTCACAACACCGGAACGACCCTCGATCGCGTGAAGATCTGCGAGGATCGGCGCACCGGGGATTAGCAGGTGCCGAAGCTCTTCTCGATGAGCCCCCAGCCGGCGTCGGCCAGCGGTCGGGCGCGACGACCGCGGTCGCGCGCGTTGGGATCGTTGGCGGTGCCCGCCACCACGCGCCCCATGATCCCCTGGGCGATGGCGCTCAGACGGAACATCGCGAACGCGATGTAGAAGTCCCACTGCGGAATGCCGTCCCGGCCCGCGCGCGCGCAGTAGGTCGCCAGATACGCCTCCTCGGTCGGGATGCCGGCCGGACGCTCCTGGCCGGCGAATCCCTCGAACTGATCGGGACGCAGCCGGAACGGCAGGCAGTTGTAGGCGAGATCGGCGAGCGGATGCCCTAGCGTCGAGAGCTCCCAGTCGAGCACGGCGACGATGCGTGGCTCGGTCGGATGAACCAGCGTGTTGCCGAGACGGAAATCACCGTGGACGAGCGTGGTGTGATCGTCGGGCGGGATGTGAGCAGGGAGCCACTCGATCAGCCGCTCCATCGTGTCGATCCGCTCGGTCTCCGACGCCCGGTACTGCTGCGTCCAGCGATGGATCTGCCGCGCGAAGTAATTGCCCGGCCGCCCGAAATCGGCGAGGCCGAGCTTCTGCCAGTCCACCGTGTGGAGCCGGGCCAGCACCTCGGTGAGGCTGTCGTAGATGGCCGCCCGCTCGGCGGCCGACTGCTGGGGCAGCCGCGGATCGGTGAACACCCGACCGCGCACGTACTCCATGACGTAGAACGGCGTGCCGACGACGGCCGGATCCTCGCAGAGCACGTACGTGCGCGGGACCGGCACGCCGGTATCGGCGAGCGCCGTGATCACTCGGTACTCACGGTCGACGGCGTGGGCCGACGGCAGGAGCTTGCCGGGAGGCTTGCGACGGACCACGTACTCACCGCTGGGGCTGCTCACGTAGTAGGTGGGATTCGACTGGCCTCCCTGGAACTGGCGGACGGTCAACGGTCCGCGGAATCCCATAACCCGCTCGACGACGTAGCGCTCGAGCGCGCCGACGTCGAAGCGATGGCTCGGCAGGACGTCGATCGTGGCGGGCGACGACATGGGCCACATTGTAAGCTGGTCGCGGGTAAGCTGATCGTGGCGGTGAAGGGCGACAAGCAGTCGATCCGCGAGCGCGTCTGGGCGCTGCTCGAGCGCCGACGCGCCGGGAGGTTCCCCTTCCCTCTGGCCGGGCGCATTCCGAACTTCCGCGGCGCCGAGGCGGCCGCCGCTCGTGTCGCCACCCTGCCCGAGTGGAAAGCGGCCAAGCGTCTCAAGTGCAATCCCGACGCGCCCCAGCGCGCCCTCCGGCTGCGTGCGCTGCGCGAGGGCAAGATCGTCTTCATGGCAGTGCCGCGGCTGCGCCGGGTGAAGTGTTTCCTGCGCCTCGACCCGGCGCGGCTCGGGACGCGGCTCGCCGAGGCGGCGACGATCGCCGGCGCATCCAAGCTCGGTGAGCCGGTGACGCCGGCGGCGCTCGGCCACATCGACCTCATCGTCGCCGGCAGCGTCGCCGTCACTTCTGGCGGTGCTCGGCTCGGCAAGGGCGGGGGTTACAGCGATCTCGAGTTCGGGCTGGCACGAGCCGTCGGCTCCGTCGACGAGACGACGCCGGTGCTCACCACGGTGCACGAGCTCCAGGTTCTGAAAGAACGAATCCCGATGACGAGCCACGACGTGCCGCTCGATCTGATCATCACGCCCCGGCGCGTGATCCGGACGCGGCGCCGCCGGCCCAAGCCGGCGGGGATCGTGTGGCTGGAGCTGTCGGACGAGCAGCGCCGCGAGATCCCGGCGCTCCGCGCGCTCAGGTCTGGGTGACGTCCAGCCAGACGCGCCCGATGTCGGGCGGCCGCCACGCCATGACGGCCTCCAGGAGCGCGCCCGGCGCGTCGGCGAAGATCAGCAGGCCCGCATACTCCTTGCGCACGAAGCCCTCGCCGACCGCATGCGCGATGAATCGCCGCAGGCCGTCGTAATAGCCGTCGACGTTGAGCAGGCCGATCGGCTTTCGATGGATGCCGAGCTGCGACCAGGTCAGGACCTCCAGCGTCTCTTCGAACGTGCCGAAGCCGCCGGGCAACGCCACGAAGCCGTCCACCAGCGATGCCATCAGCGCCTTGCGCTCGTGCATGCTGCCGACGACGTGCATGCGGGCGAGGCCGGCGTGGGCGAACTCACGACGGGCGAGCGGGCCGGGGATCACGCCGATGACCTCGCCGCCGGCGGCAAGCGCGGCGTCGGCCAGCGTGCCCATGAGCCCGACCGAGCCGCCGCCGTAGACCACACCGAGGCCGCGGCCGACGAGGGCCTGGCCTAGCTCACGGGCCGCTTCAGCGTAGGCCGGGCGGCCGCCGGCCGACGATCCGGCGAAGACGCAGATGCGCTTCACGGATTTAGAGGCTCGCCGGTGACGTAGGCCTCCACGAACTCGCGCGCGAGCGTCCCCGTGCAGACCTCCTCGACCGGGCCCTCCAGCCGCAGCGACCAGTCCGGCCGCACGTGGATGGCGAGCTCGCCGCCCGGCATCCGCACGCGCACGCGGCCGTGGTCGCAGCGGCCGTTCTTGACAGCGGCCGACGCCGCGCCGCACGACGACGATCCCGACGCCAGCGTGTAGCCGGCGCCGCGCTCCCAGATCAGGATGTCGACGGTGTCGCGCGCCGTGACGCGGGCGAACTGAACGTTGGTCCGGTTGGGAAACGCGGGATGCTCCTCGATGAGCGGCCCCAGGCGCCGGCACTCGCGCTCGTCGAGATGATCCACGAACACGACGCAGTGCGGATTGCCGACGGACACCGCGGTGACGGTGAGCTGTGTGCCATCGGCCAGGCGCAGCGGCAGGTTCACCGCGTCGCCCGTTCCCGTCATCGGGATCTCGGCCGCCCGGAACGTCGCCTTGCCCATCTCGACGGTGACGAAGTTCACGCGGCCAGCCCGCACCTCGAGCTGGCACTCGACCAGGCCGCCCGGGGTGTCGACGGTGAACGTGGGCTGCTTGGCGTAGCCGTGATCCCAGAGGTACTTGGCGAAGATGCGCAGGCCGTTTCCCGACTTCTCGGCCTCGCTGCCGTCGGGGTTGAAGATCCGGAGACCGTAGTCGGCGCGCGACGTCGACGTGAGCAGCAGGATGCCGTCGGAGCCGACGCCATAGTTGCGGTCGCAGATGCGGCGGATGGCGGCGGTCGTGAGCGGGCCGGGCAGGCTCTTCTGCTCGAGCACCACGTAGTCGTTGCCGAGGCCATGCCCCTTGGCGAACGGGATCATGGCCGCTGGAGCTCCACGCGCCGCCCGCTCGCGGCCGAGAGGTATCCCGCATAGATCACCTCGACCACCTCGCGGGCGAGCGAAGCGTCGGAGAGCGGCGGGCGACCGTCGCGAATCGCGTCGACGAAGTCTTCCAGCTCCTGGGGATAGCCGCGCATCCAGTCCTCTTCGGGGCTCGGGAACTGCCAGCCCGACGTCGTCTCCACCTTCTCAGTGATGTACTCCTCGCCCCACACGCGCGCCTCGGGCGCGTACGCCACGACCGCGGTGTTCGGGGTGATGTTGGCGTGGACGACGCCGCTCGTGAGATATGCGCTGACCACGTTGCGCACGCCGCCGAGCGTGGTGTCGTTCGAATGGATGGTCGCCTTGGTGCCGTCCTCGAAGGTCACGACGGCCACCGCCCAGTCCTCGACGTCCTCGGGCGCCGCCCGGAGGTAGCGCGGGCGCGCCATGATCCCGGGCAGGCGCGTGAGCTGGGCGACGTCGGCGATCACCGAGCGGGCGCGGATCGGCGCGCCGCCGCGTACGCGGCCCTCGTAGTGCTTGAGGTGGAGGACCGCGCCGACCGGATGCGATCCCATGCGGAGGAAAGACCCGCCGCCCGCCGTCTGCCACCGGCGTGCAGAGTCCGCGTGCGAGCCCGAGTGACTCTCCTCAGCGCGCAGCTCGAGGATCGCGCCGCCGCTGGCGTCGAGGAGGCGCCGCAGCTTGCTGAGCGGCGGCGCGTAGACGAAGTCCTCGGCGTAGCAGAGCGTGACTCCGGCCTTGCTCACGGCCTCCAGCACCGCGTCGCAGTGCTGGAGCGCTCCGGCCAGCATCTGGTCACGCGGATCACCGGCGGTGCCGAACCAGCCGGTCAGCGGCTTCTCGACGATCACGTGCTTGCCGGCCTGGGCGGCGGCGACCGCGATCTCGTGGTGGACGTTCGTCGTGGCGCATACGTCGACGACGTCGACGTCGGGCGAGGCGACCAGCGCGCGGTAATCCGTGAACACCCGTGGGATCTCGTGGCGAGTCGCGAACGCCTGGGCCTCGGCCGCGGTCCGGGAGCACACCGCGCTCAGCGTAGCCTTGCGCCCGAGCAGAGGACGGTAATTCACGGCGTGCAGGTCGGCGGCGAACCGCGCGCCGACGATGCCTATCCTGAGTGGGCGCCGTTGGCGTCCTCCGGTGCCGCCTCCGGCACCGGAGCGCGCCGGCGTGTCCGGCGCTCGAACGGAGGTGTCATCGCCCACGCCGCGACTGATCTAGCGGCGGTCGATGGGCGCGTACTGCTGCCGCGCGTGCCCCGTGTACTCGGCCCGCGGGCGGATCAAGCGGTTGTGAGCGTGCTGCTCGAGGACGTGCGCCGCCCAGCCCGCGACCCGGCTCATGGCGAAGATCGGCGTGAACTGATCGGTCGAAATCCCCATCGACGCGTAGGCGGCGCCCGAGTAGAGGTCGACGTTCGGGTAGATCTTCTTCTCGTCGGTCACCACCCGCGCCACCGTGTCGAGGATCTTCACGTACGATGTGTTGCCCACCTGCTGGCCCAGCTCGCTGGCCAGCCGGCGCAGGTGCTTGGCCCGCGGATCTTCCACGCGGTAGACGCGATGACCGAAGCCCATGATGCGCGCCTTGTCGGCCAGCGCCTTCCGGATCCACGCGTCCGCGCGCTCCGGCGTCTTGATCTGCTCGACCATGCGCATGACCTGCTCGTTGGCCCCACCGTGGAGCGGGCCCTTCAGCGCGCCGATCCCCGACACGATCGCCGAGTGCAGGTCGGACAGCGTGGCCGCCGTCACGCGGGCGGCGAACGTCGACGCGTTGAACTCGTGGTCGGCGTGGAGGATGAGCGCGACGTCGAAGGTCTTGGTGGCGAGGTCGGTCGGCTTCTTGCCCGTCATCATGTACACGAAGTTGCCGGCGAGGGAGAGCTTCGGATTGGGGGCCACGGGCGTCTTGCCGCGACGTAGTCGCTCCCAGGCCGCGACCAGCGTCGGCATCTGCGCGGTGAGGCGGATCGCCTTGCGGGTCGTCGCCTCCCGTGAGTTGTCGGCGGCGTCGGGATCGAAGGAGGAGAGCGCGGAAACGCCGGTCCGCAGCACCTCCATCGGCGTCGTCTTCTTGGGGAGCTGACGCAGCATGGTGACGAGCTTGGGTGGCAGCTTCCGGTTGGCCGTCGAGCTGAGCGCCTTGACGTGGGTCTCGAGGTCCTTGCGGCTCGGCAAGGAGCCGTTCCACAGCAGGTAGACGACCTCCTCGAAGCTCGAGTGCTGCACGAGATCATCGACGTCGTAGCCACGATAGAGAAGCCGACCTTCGCGTCCGTCGATGAAACAGATCTCGGACGTGGAAACGACGATGTCCTCGAGCCCTTCCTTGAACACGCTGCTCATGGTTTACCCTCGCCGGCACGGTGTGGGAAACGTTTCGTGTTTATCATAGCTTGCGGAGGGCATCAAGGCGAGCAGGCCAGCGAACGTGAGCGTCATCGAGTTCTACGACCGTCATCCCATCAACGAGGCCCAGGTGCTGGCGGCCATCGCTCGCCGTCCCGGATCCGGCACGACGCCGCTGCAGGCCGCCGACCTCTTCGACTTCGATCAGGATCACTACGGCGGACTGCCGGCCGTGGAGACGCTGGCCCGGAAGGCCGGCATCGTCTCGACGTCTCGTGTCCTCGACGTGTGCGGCGGCCTCGGGGGTCCCGCTCGGTTTCTCGCGCATCGCTTCGGCTGCCGCGTCGTCGCGGTCGAGCTCAATGCCGGTCGGGCCGCGGGCGCGGCGCGCCTGACTCGCCTGGTCCGCCTCGACCGCCACGTCGTCATCGCTCGCGCCGACGCCACCGCGCTGCCGTTCGCCCGCGCGCGCTTCGACGCCTGCGTGAGTCAAGAGGCGTTCCTGCACATCGCCGACAAGGCCACGGTCATCGGCGAGTGTCGGCGCGTGCTCAGGCCGGGCGGTCGGCTCGCCTTCACCGACTGGATCGCGCAGCCGCGGCTCGGCGATCTCGAGCGCGCGCGGCTTCGCGACTGGATGGCGGCCACGACGCTCCAGACGCTCGACGGATATCGCGCGATGCTGGGACGCGCCGGCTTCACCGCGGTCGAGGCCCACGATCTGTCCGACGAGTGGCGCCCGATCCTGAGATCACGGCTCGAGATGTACCGCGCGCTCCGCGCCGACACGATCGCGCGCTTCGGCGAGGGGTGGTACCGCGACTATCAGCAGGTCTACGGGTTCTTCGTCGGCCTCGTGGAGGACGGCAAGCTCGGCGGCGGCCGCCTCAGCGGAACCGCTTGAGCAAATCCTCCAGGCCCTTCTCGACCTTGGTGGGATCGACGTCGCGCAGCGCGGTCGGGGGCGCCACGCGGACGGACGGCGCCGACGCGGTGCCCGTCACCTTGCCCCTGAGCTCGGCGCGTCCCGTGGCCACGCCGACGTCCAGGTTCAGGGCGCCCGAGGCGAGCGCGTAGCTTCCGGCCGCGGTGATCTTGATCGTGCGTCCCGACAGCACGAAGTCGCGTGTGGTCACGACGCCGTTAGTGATCGTGTACGAGGCCGTGATGCTGTCGTACTCGACCGGCGATGATCCGAGATTCGGCAGCTCGCTGCCCAGCACCGCGGCGACCGCGCCGCCGACGCGGGCGAGGTTGCCGAGCGCGCCGAGCGCCTGCGATCCCACGACGCGCCCGGGGCCGATCTTGAGCTGGCCCTGGCCGTTCAGCGTGTGCCAGAGATCGTCCAGCCTGACGCCGAGCGAGCCGGTGTCATCCGTGGGCCCGGTGACCGCATAGCCCTGACAGAGGAAGTCGACGAGCACCTTCTCGATCGCGACGCCCTTGAGCGCGAGCTCGGTGAGGTCCACGTGGATCGCCTGCTCCAGCGTCACGGTGGCGTTCGTGGTGAGGCTGCCGCCCGCCACCGAGCCGGTGACCGGCCGTCCGGTGAAGCGCGGCGCCTCCCACGCGGCATTGATCTTCACGTTCCCGAGCGCGAGCGAGCGCTTCTTGGGCTCGGGGCAGGCGGGGCGCGTCTGGGTCACCACGAGGTTCATCAGCTCGATCTCGCCGGTGGCCTTGGCATGACCGACGGTGCCGCCCAGGGTCAGTGTGCCCTTCACGCCGCCGTCGATCGCGGGCTCCGGGCCCAGGGCCAGCGCGATCAGCTCGCGGATCTCCTTGCCTTCCACGGTGATCTTCGCGCGGACGGACGCGTCGGCCAGCGTGCGCGCGCCGTTCATCGCCAGGCTGCCATCGCTGATCGTCACCGCGACGTCCCCGGGCTTGACCTTGGCGTCGCCCTTGAGCGTCAGCGCTCCCTGCGGCCCGCCGGTGACGGCCAGATCGAGGCCCTCGACGCGGTAATGCGCGGCGGCCCCGCGGGCTCGTGTCTCGTAGGTCACCACGCCGCTTTCGATCTTCAGGCGGCCGCCCAGGACCCCGGCCGCGCCGACGGCTCCGCCCCCGCCGCCCCCACTCCGCGTGCGGCCCGTGGGACGCGGCTCGCTGTGGACGCCGAGCGTCGTGAAGTTCCAGCGCCCGTCCGGCGCCTGGACCAGCGAGATCATCGGGCGCTTGAGGATGAAGTCGCCGAGCTCGACGCGCAGTGACAGGAGCGGCCAGAGGCGCAGGCGCACGACCGCTTCGTTGAGCTTGAGGAATGGCCCCTGCCCGAATTGAGGGTCCTCGGCCACCTCGAGGTCCTTCAACACCACCGACGGGAGCGGCAGGATGCTGATCGAGACCCCAGAGAACTTGACGGGGCGTCCGAGGTTCTGGCTGAGCGTCGTCGCGATCAGCGACTGGATACGCGGTGTGTCGACGACTCGCGGGACGGCGATGAGAGCAACGACGAACAAGAGCACGACGACCCCGACACCGATCAGCAGCCAGGTTCGCAGCCCTCTCATCGCCCCGTGTAGCTCAGCCCTGCTGGATCGCCGTCAACCGGAAGCGGCTCGGCCCGACCGGCCGCGCGAACGTCCAGTACTCCTCGAACGGCTGCGGCTCTCTGTCCGAGCCATCGACGACGGCACCGGTGGCGTCGTCCACGACCCAGTCCAGCATCTCGCCGGCGAGAAACACCGTGACGAAGTCCTGGCCCGTCTCCTGCCAGGCCTCGCTCACCTCGGCTCGCCGGACGTCGATGCGGCCCATGCGATTCGTGCGGCGGGCCTGGCGCAGGTCATCACATTGCGTCTGCATCACGGTGAGCATCTCGGGGGTCAGCGAATCCCGGATGCTCCCGAGATCGCGCCGCGTGATCGCCTCTTGCACGGCCAGGAACATCGAGCGCGCGGTGGTGGCGAAGCTCTTCGGATCGAAATTCGCATCCATCTGGCGGATGTGATCGACGCCCCGGTCGAGATCGGAGACGGCGGCCGGGACTTCCACGGTCGCGCCGTACGTGGAGCGGCCGGACGAAGCGCCGGCGTAGGCAGGCTCCGGGCTCTGGGCACGGCGGCGCATGAACCCGATCAGCAGCGCGATGCCACCGCCGATGAGCAGCAGGTCGAGCAGACCGACACCACCGAACCCGTGGCCCAGCCCACCGAAGAGAAGCCCGCCCAGCAGGCCCCCCAGCATGAATCCGCCGAGCGCACCCATGAAGCCGCCGAACGGGCTTGGCCGCGGGGCCATGGGTGAGGGCGAAACCACGGGGCTTGGATCAGCCGGCCGTGGCGTCGTCGGCGCCGGTTTGGCGGGAGCCACGGTCGAGCGCGAGCCCCGGCTGCCGCTGCCGGTCCCGCCGCCGGCGCGGGCCCAGGCCGATTCGATGTCGAGGATGGAGAAGGACGCGAGGATCACGAGCGTCAGCACAATGAACAGGCGTCTATTCATGAGTCCCTCCTACGTAGGACCTCTCAAACCCCAAGGGTAATCCGGCCCCAGGCAATGGCAACGATGAATTGATCGGACACGTACCGCCGGGCTCGGGGGCCGAGCCCGGCGGCCTGGACGAACGCTTCACGGGATGAGCAGCACCTTGCCCGTCGTTTTGCGGCCCTCGAGCGCGCGGTGAGCCTCGGCGGCATCCTTCAACGGGTATTCGAACTCCATCCGGAGCCGGAGCTTGCCGTCGCGGACCCAGCCTAGCACCTCGCCCGCACGCCACTGGAGATCTTCACGCGTGGCGATGTAGTGGTTGAGACTGGGACGTGTCAGGTAGAGCGAGCCCTTGGCGTTGAGGACCTGGGGATCGATCTGACCGATGGGCCCGCTCGACGCGCCGTACAGCGCCATGAGGCCGCGCGGCGCCAGCGAGGCCAGGCTCTTCTCCCACGTCGTCTTGCCGACGCCGTCGTACACCACCTGCACCCCCTTGCCGCCGGTGATGCGCTTGACCTCGGCCTCGAAGTCCTGATGCATGTAGTCGATCGTCTCGTCGGCGCCGGCGTCGCGCGCGAGCTTCGCCTTCTCCGCGCTCGAGACGGTCCCGATCACGCGCGCCCCGCGCATCTTCGCGATCTGGCAGAGCAGCAGCCCGACACCGCCGGCCGCGGCGTGGACCAGCGCCGTATCCCCCTTGCGGAGGTTGTACGACGAGCACGCGAGGTAATGGGCCGTCGTGCCCTGCAGCATGGCCGCGGCGCCCTGCTTCGTGCTCACGCCCTTCGGCAGCTTGACGAGCCGGTCGGCCGGAACGGCCGCTTGCTCGGCGTACGCGCCCCGCACGCTCGTGTAGGCGACCTTGTCGCCGACCTTCACGTCCTTGACGCCAGGCCCCACCGCGACGACCGTGCCGCCGCCCTCCATGCCGATCGTGGCCGGCAAGTCTGCCTTGTACAGTCCACTGCGGAAGTAGACGTCGATGTAGTTCAATCCGGCCGCGTCGATCTTGACGACGGCCTCGCCGGGCTTCGGCGTCGGCTCGGGCGCGTCCTCGTGGCGCAGGGCCTCGGGACCTCCGGGAGTGTGCACGCGTACGGCTTTCATGAAGCGACCTCCTCGCGTCGAGTCTGGCGAATGCGGGACGGATTATATCAATGTCGCCCCGGTGTCGCCGTCGGCCGCCAGGACGCCGCGGACGGCGTGATACATCGCGTAGCACTCGAGCGCGAACGGGGGGAACCCGAGGTACCCGAGGACCGGCATCTCGAAAATCTTGACGTTGCCCGGGTACGGCACGCTGTACGTCCATTTCGTCGTGGCCCAGTAGTTCCAGAACTCCCAGAGCACGCCGCACACGGCACCGCTCGCCAGGAGCGCGAGGAGCTTCGAGGCATCTCCACGCGCGAGATCGCCGAGCCAGGACGGGCGCCCGCGCCGCGCATTGATGGGCTCAAGGGCCAGCAACCACCCCAGCCAGACCAGCGGCACGAGCCAGCGCGACACGACGATCAGGGGCAGCCCAGCGCCGACGACGCCGATGACGAGGGTGGCGACGAGGAATCGACGAGACGGCGCCCACGGGCGGACCCGGCACCGGGAGAACACGGTGGCGCGCAGGGCGGCCGCTGTGAGAAAGAGCGCCGGGAAGATCGTCGCGAAGGCCCAGTCGTAGCCGACGCGGCGCAGGAACAGATTGGGCTCGAGCCCGTGGTACTGCCACCAGATCCCGTCGGCGTCACCACCACCGCGCCAGAAGCGCGGCGCGTTGTACCACTCGAACAGCCACCAGCCGGCGATCGAGACGAGCGCGACGAGCACGAGCTCGGAGCGCGCCGTGGTGAGATACGAGCGGCCGGTGAGCCGAGCCACCAGCGCGTCGATGAACAGCACGTAGCCGGTCCAGACGATCGGCGTGAACCACTCCGCGACGACCCGGTCGCCCCCGAACAGCAACGCCTCGGCGCCGAGGACGATGGCGAGGCCGGCCCACCCGTGGAGAGGAACACGTCGACCCGCGGCGGCAGGGGTACGGAGCACGCGAGTCGGCCCGGGCCGTTATCGCATGCGCGCGAGGTCGATGGCGAAGCGACTGACGGCCTGTCCCTCGGCATCCCGCACGACAAGGACGGGGCGCGACGTACCGGTCAGGTCCTTGGTGGGAAACCAGTACACGCAGCGCGCGAGATAGCGGCCGTTGTCCTGCCGGACGGCCGTGCGCTCGTTCTGGACGAGGGCTGGCTCGATCTCCCGGTCGTCCACGAGCAGCCGCGGCGAGAAGTGACGGGCGAACTGTTCGCTCGGCCCCTGCAGGTACACCCAGAACATCAAGCGGTCCTTCAGCTCCGTCAGCAGCTTCTCCTTATCCTGGGGCTTGAGCGGCTCGTTCTTGAACGCCGCGTGACGGGCCGCCAGCGCCAGCCGGTGAAACGGCGTCACGACCTCCACGCTCTCGCCCGAGCCCTGCTCGACGCGCCACTCGCCGCCGAACGTCTCGTTGATCACGCTGCGCTGGCCGAACACGAGCGCCTGCTTCTGCTCCCGCTCGTTGAGCGAGAGCGACGCGCCCGCGGCCGGCACGTAGGTGACGGCCAGCGCGAGGGCGAGGACGATGGCGCCGCCGGTGGCCCTCACGGCGCCGGGCCGACCACCACGCGGTTGAAGGTCTGGGGCGGGAAGTACTGGCCGGCCACTCGCAGCACGTCGTCGGCAGTGACGCGGGCGATGAGCTCACGATAACGGTCGGCGTAATCGAGGCCGAGCCCCAGCTCCTCGATGGCGATCAGGAAGTCGGCGACCTTGGCGGAGGTGTCGAGACGGAGCGGGAAGCTGCCGATCAGATACGCCTTGGCCAGCGACAGCTCTCGGTCGGTGACCCGCTCGCGGGTCATCCGAGCCAGCTCCTCGCTCAGGATGTCGCTGACCTTGCCGACCTCGGCGGCTCGCGTCTGCGCCGAGCCGATGAACGACGCGGCGTAGCGGCCCGGCGCCAGATAGCTGTAGACCGCGTAGGCGAGCCCGCCCTGCTCGCGCACGCGCGAGTACAGGCGGGATGCCGAGCCACCGCCCAGGATGTACGAGGCCACGGTCAGCGGGAAGTAATCCGGGTTGCGCTGATTGATGGCCTGGCGGCCGAGCAGGATCGTCGCCTGGGTGAGCTCCTTCTTGATCGTCTCGGCGGCCGGCGGTGCCGGTGTTGGCGGCCCCGGCGGTGGCGGCGCCGGCACAGCCGGCTTCGGCCACGATCCGAAGCGCGTCATCACCTCGCGGCGGGCCTCGTCCACGGTGACGGCGCCCACGACGGCGATCACCGTGGTGTCCGGGCGCACGAAGGTCCGGTAGAACTGGACGACATCGTCACGCGTGAGCTTGCCCACCGACTCCTTCGTCCCCTCGACCGGCACGCCGTAGGGATGGTTGGGGAACGTCAACCGTGCCAGCGCCCGTGAGGCAACCGTCTCCGGGCTCTCCTCGGAACGCTGGATGGCGGCCTGGATCTCGCCGATCTTCCGCTTCACCTCGTCGTCGGGAAACGCCGGCGTGAGCACGACCTCCTGGAGGAGATCGAGCCCCAGACCGAGATCGCGCTTCAGGACCGAGAGCGACTCGCTCAGTCCGTCGCGGCCGGCTCCGGCCTCGAGGTGCCCGCCCACGAACTCGATGGCCGCGTCGAGCTCGGGTCCGGAGCGCTTGGCGGTACCCCGGGTGATGACGGCGCCGGTCAGGTTGGCCAGGCCGGCGTGGTCGGGCGGATCGAAGACCGCGCCGGCGCGATGGGACACGCGCACGGCGACGATCGGGATGGCCGGTCGCTCGGCCACGAGCAACACGATGCCGTTGGGCAAGACCTCGCGATGGGCGAGCGGCGCCGCCGGTGCCATCGGGGGAACGGCGAGCAACAGGGCAAGGGCGATCAGGGCGACCTTCATGCGAACCTCGGTTGCGCCATCCAGGCCAGGGATTCCTCCTTGTGCACGCGCTCGTCGTATCCGATCTGACGGAACAGGTCGGCCAGCGATTCGAAGCCCCAGTAATCGGCGGTGACCACGCTCTCGAACGGCTCGCGCTCCAGGACCTTGAACTTGGAGAGCGTCCGGCGGCGGCCATAGACCAGGTCCATGCCCCTGAAGAGCACGCGGGCGAGCAGGCTGTAGCGCATCCGCGGCGCGGCCAGCGTTCGCTCCTGCTCACGACGGAGCGCCGCCCCCGACAGGTGCTCGAGGCCGCTCATCACGATCACTCGAGCTGCTTGCGGAAGCGGAGGATGGAGAGCGTGAAGACGACGGCGCCGAAGACCAGGAGCGGCAGCACCTGGGGCCACAAGTATTCGAGCCCGATCCCCTTCAGCACGATGCCCCGCACCACGCGTAGATAATACGTCAGAGGAATCGCGCTCGCGAGAACCTGAGCGCCCGGCGGCATACCCTCGATGGGAAAGAGCAGGCCGGAGAGATAGATCGAGGGCAGGAACGTGAGAAACGAGAGCTGCATCGCCTGCGGGACGGTGCGCGAGGCCGCCGAGACGAAGATGCCGATGCCGAGCGTGCCGAACATGAAGATGGCCGACAGGCCGTAGAGCAGCGGCAGGCTGCCGCGGATCGGCACGTCGAAGACGACGTGAGCCACGATCAGCGCCATCGTCATCTGACCGTAGGCGACGAGGAGGTTCGGCACGATCTTGCCAAGCAGGAGCTCCCAGCGACGGATGGGGCTCACGACCAGCGCCTCCAGCGTTCCTTTCTCGCGCTCGCGGACCACGGTGATCGCCATCACGCTCACCGTGGTCTGCATGAGCAGCGCGCCGATGAGGCCCGGGACGATGAAGATGGCCGAGACGAGGTCGGGGTTGTACCAGGCGCGCACGCGAACGTCCACGGGCGCGCCACCGCGACGGAGGACGGTGCCTTCCACCGTCTGGGTGAGGATCTCCAGCGAGCGCTGAGCGCCGATGGCGGCCGCCGCGTTCATCGCAGAGGTCGCGACCTGGGGATCGGAGGCGTCGACGATGACCTGGACGCTGACGTTCTGGCGGGTGAGCTGGCGGCCAAAGTCGGGCGGGATCACGATCCCGACCTTGGCCGCTCCCCCGTCGATCAGCCGCGTCAGCTCGCGGTGGCTGCGAGCCTGCTGGACGATGTCGAAGTACTGACTGTTGATGAACGCCTCGAGCAGCGTGCGGGCCTCGACACCACCGGACTGATCGAAGGCGGCGGTCGGCACGTGCTTGACGTCGGTGTTGATCGCCCACCCGAAGATGAAGAGCATGGCGACGGGGACGAACAGCGCCAGCGTCAGGGCCAGCCGATCGCGCCAGAGCTGGATGAATTCCTTGGCGATGATCCCCCACAGTCGGCTGCTCATCGCGATACCCGCATTGGCGGCTCGCCTCGTCGCCGGCGGCGGCCGCCTGGCGCCTCCGCTCGCACTGCCACAGCGATGATCCCCCACAGTCGGCTGCTCATCGCGGTACGCTCGTCAGGCCTCGCGCAGCGCGCGGAGCTGCTCGCGTACGCGGCTCTTCCGCTCCTTGTCCACGAACGAGACGAAGAGGTCCTCGACCGACGGCTCCACCTCACGCGCCCAGGTGACCGATCGTCCGCGCTCCGCGAGCAGCCGTCGCACACCCTCGGCGTCGGGACCGCCCGGAGCAACGATCAGCCGCAAGCGTCCCCCCACGCGCACGACCTCCTCGATCGCCTCCATGTCGGCCAGGACGTCGGCCGCCTCGCGGAGGGCCGGGGCCTCCAGCTCGATGACGGCGCGGCCGAACGTCTCTCGCTTGATGTGCTCGGGACTGCCGGAGGCGATCAGGCGGCCTTGATAGATGAAGCCCAGGCTGTCGCAGAGCTCGGCCTCGTCCATGTAGTGCGTCGTCACCAGCACCGTCGTCCCCTCGTCGGCCAGGCTCCGGATGAGCGCCCAGAACGTCCGGCGCGACACGGGATCGACGCCCGCCGTCGGCTCGTCGAGGAACACCAGCCGCGGCCGGTGCACGAGGGCGCACACGAGCGCCAGGCGCTGGCGGAAACCGCCCGAGAGGTGCCCGGCCAGCTGGCGCTCGCGGCCGGTGAGGCCGGCCAGCCGGATCATCTGCTGGATGCGCCCGGCGCGCTCGCCGCGCGGGACCATGTAGACGCGCGCGTAGAACGTGAGGTTCTCGTCCACCGTGAGGTCGTCGTAGAGCGAGAAGCGCTGGGACATGTAGCCGATCGACGATTTCACGCGCTCGGGATCGCGCCGGAGGTCGATGCCGAGCACCGCACCGTCGCCTTCCGTCGCCTCCATGATGCCGGTGAGCATGCGGAGCGTCGTCGACTTCCCGGCGCCGTTGGGCCCGAGGAATCCATAGAGCTCGCCGGTCTTCACGGTCAGGTCGAGGTGGTCCACGGCGACCAGACTGCCGAACCGCTTGGTCAGGCCGCGCGTGACGACGGCGAGATCGGTCAGCGCCCCCTCGCCTGATACGCCTCGATCGCCTTCTTGAGATCGCGATACTGCGAGCACGGCAGGAAGCACAGCCGATCGAGCGTCGCCAGGTGCTCCCGGGCCCTGGCCACGTCGTTCAGCGCCAGGTAGGCTTCGCCGATGTACTCGTGGGCGGCCCGATGCTTGGGGTCGATGGCCAGCGCCTTTTGATAGATCGGGATCGCGCCCGCCGGATCGCCGTTCTTGCGGATGGCGTAGGCCAGCGAGTTGTACGCATCGGCATTGGTGCCGTCGCGGGTGACGACGCCTTCGAGCAGCGGAATGGCCGCCGCAAAGTTGTCGGAGTCGATCGCCTTCATCGCGGCCGTGTAGTCGGGGTCCTTGGCTTTGACCGGCCGGTCGGGCTCGCGCGAATCGGCGGCGAGGCCGACGAGGGGAGCGCCGATCAGCAGCGCGCCGGCGAGCGTCAGACCGACGAAACCTCCGAACCATCTGTCCATGACTCGCTCCTGTTCTGCCGTACCCGAGGGCGTGACGCTGCCGTGCCTCAGGGCGTGATCTCGGCGTCGGCGGGCATTCCGGGCTTGAGCACTCCGTCGGGGTTCTTGACGGCGATCTTGATGCGGAACACCAGATTCACGCGCTCCTTCTTCGTCTGCACGTTGCGGGGCGTGTACTCGGCCTCCGAGCCGATCTCGCTGATCGCCCCCTCGAAGCGACGCCCCGGGAACGCGTCGACCGCGATCCTGGCCGCCTGACCGATCTTCACGCGGCCGATGTCCGTCTCGGGCACATAGGCGCGCAGCCAGAGGTCGGCAGGATTCATCAACGTCACCAGCGACACGCCTGGATTGACGGTCTCGCCGGCCTCGACGTTCTTGTGAAGCACCAGGCCGTTGACGGGCGACGAAAGACGCGCCTCGTCCAGACGCGCGCGGGCCATGGCCAGCGCGGCCGTCGCCTCCTCGACTCGCGAGCGGGCAGCGTCGACCTCGAGCGGCCGGGGACCCGCTTCGACCAGGTCCAGCCGTTGTCGGGCCGCGGCTTCGTTTCCGACGGCCACGTCGTGGGCCTGACGGGCTCGCTCTACTTCCTGCAGGGCGACGAGCTCACGGCCGTGGAGCGCGCGCGTCCGCTCGAGCTCACGCTCGGTCCAGACCCTCGTGGCCTCGGTGTTGCGCAGATTGGCGCGAGCCTGTTCGATCTCCTGGCTCCGCGAGCCTGCACGCAGGTCGGCGAGCTGGGCCTCGGCCGTCCGCAGCGCGGCCTCGGCGCGCCGGACGTCGGCCGCCAGCGTTTCGGTGTCGAGACGCGCGATGAGCTGACCGAGGGTCACCGTCTGGCCTTCTCGCACCGCCAGCTCGACGATGCGCCCGGTGATCTTGGCGCTGACGTCGACCTGTCGGGCCTCGATGGTGCCGGTGACCGCGAGGACGCCGGTGTCACCGTGGATGCCCTGGGCCAGCCACACGACGACCGCCACGCCGGTCACGGCGAGCGCCGCGAGCGCGACGACCCGCCACCGCCCGCGCCTCACGGCTGGGGCAGCAGGATGCCGACGTTCTTCTTGTCGGTGGGAAACCAGGTCCGCGCGACGCGCTGGATATCGGCCGCCGTCACCGCGCGGATACGCGAGATGAAGCTGTCCTCGAGCTTGTAGCCGCCGATGGTCTCGAAGCGCGCGAGCAGCGAGGCGCGGCGATGAATGGAGTCCTGCTGGAAGACGAACTCGGCCTCGATCTGGTTCTTGGCCCGGGTGAGCTCCTCCTCGGTGACCGGCTGCTGCTTGAGTTGCTCCATCTCCTCGAGCAGGACCTTCTCCAGCGTCTCGGGCGTCTGCCCCGGCATCGCGGTGGCCCAGAACCAAAACAGTCCGGGATCGAACGAGAAGTACGGATAGTCGCCGCCGGCTTCGAGCGCCAGCCGTTTCTCGTACACGAGGTGACGATACAGGCGCGACGCCCGTCCGCCCGACAGCACGGTGGACAGCAGCTCGAGCGCGGCCGCGTCGTCGGACTTCTGGTTGGGCACGTGCCAGGCCAGGTGCACCACCGGAAGCTGAGCCTGCTTCTTGACGATGACCCGGCGTTCGCCATTCTGGGGCGGCTCGACGGCCAGCACCGGCGGAGGATCGGGCGCGCGCGGGACACGACCCAAGCGCGCCTTGATCTTCCCGAGCGCCTCGTCGGCCTTGAAGTCGCCGACGACGACCAGGATCGCGTTGTTGGGGTTGTAGTACGTCTTGTAGAAGGCGCGGATCTCCGCGGGGGTGATGCGCCGGAGGTCCTCCGACCAGCCGATGATGGGATTGCTGTACGGGTGCGCCTTGAACGCGATGGACGACACTTCCTCGGCCAGGAAGCCCTCGGGATCGTCTTCGGTGCGCGTCCGCCGCTCCTCGATCACCACCTGGCGCTCGGAGTCGATCTCCTTGGCGTCGAGCAGGAGATTGTGCATCCGGTCCGCCTCGAGATCGAGCACGAGGTCGAGCTTGTCGGCCACGAGGTTGACGTAGTACGACGTCACGTCCTGCGAGGTGAAGGCATTGTCCTGGCCGCCGTTCTGCTCCACGAGCCGGGCGAACTCGCGCGGCCCATGCTGCGGCGTGCCCTTGAACATCATGTGCTCGAGGAAGTGGGCGATCCCGGTGGCGCCGCGGTGCTCGTTCCGCGAGCCGACGCGATACCAGGTCTGGACGGTCACGATCGGGCTGCGATGGTCCTCCAGCAGCAGCACGCGCAGGCCGTTCTCGAGCGTGGTCGCCTGGACGCCGGCCGTCGGCGAGGGTGCATCGGCGGCGAGGGCGGGGACGGCCACGACGAAGAGCACGAGGAGCGCGGCGAGACGTCGCACGGGACGATTATAGCTCTCGCGTCACTCCGGCTGGATCGTTGTATCATTCCTCGCTGATGGGCCAGCGGATCGCGCTCCTTTCTGCGCTCGCCCTCGTCCTCTGCTTCGACACCGCCGCCGCGCAGCCATGTTCCGATCCACCCAGCCAGGTCTTCGAGCGCCTCTCGCCGTCGGTCGTGTCGATCCAGGGCGTGAAGATCAACAAGGCCAAGCCGCAGCGGCGGTTCGAGACGGTCGTCGGCTCCGGCGTGGTGGTGGATCGTGACGGACAGGTCCTGACCAACGCCCACGTCGTCGACGGCATGACGTCGCTCGGCGTCACCACCGGCGGCGGCGTCAAGACGGGCGCGCGCATCGTCGGCCTCGATCCCGTCCTCGATCTGGCCCTGCTGCGGCTCGAGACCAAGGACAGCATTCCGGCGGCGCGGCTCGGCGACTCGGCGCGCTTGCGCGTCGGCGACGAGGTCATGGCGATCGGCAGCCCGGTCGGCCTCGAGCAGACCATGACCCGCGGCATCATCAGCGGCCTCAATCGCCTGCTCCCCGGCCTTCCCGACCAGCCCATGCTCCAGACCGACGCCGCGATCAATCCGGGGAACTCGGGTGGGCCGCTCGTGGACCGCTGCGGCCACGTCATCGGCGTCAACACCTACATCTCGCAGGACGCTCAGAGCATTGCGTTCGCGATCCCCATCAACGCGGTGAAGGTCGTGCTGCGCGATCTGCGGGAGCGCGGCCGCGTCGTGCGGCCGTGGCTCGGCATGCAGGGCCGCGCCGTCGACACACCGCTGAGCTCGCTGCTGCGCGGGCCGCTCGTACCCGGTTATCTCGTCGAGGTGGTCTTCGACGGGAGCCCGGCCGATCAGGCCGGCATCCGCGGCGGGAGCCTGTCAGTGATCATCCAGGGCGAGGAGTACCTGGTCGGCGGCGATATCCTGACGGCGGTCCAGGGCCAGCCGGTGCGGAGCCACGAGGAGTACATGGCCCGCGTGAACGCGCTCAAGCCCGGCCAGAAGGTCCGCCTGACGATCGTCCGCGACGGCCAGCCGCGCGACATGTCGCTGACGGTCGAAGAACGCCCACGGCTGCCATCCGATCTCGCCGATTGAGCGGCGCGACGATTGATCAGGGCCCGGTTGACGGCAACGCAGATCGCGCAGTCGACTGATCGCCACCGGTGATCGCGGTGGGGCACGCCGGGGGAGCACGAGGGGGGCGTCGCTCCCCTCGCTCGACTCATTGCGATAGCCCGGGTGCCCGTGCCCTGTTCAATCAGTTTGGCCGATCTGAGATCGAGTCAACCCTTAAGCAAGGCCCGCGCCGTCGCGAATACTTTGCGCAGCATCGGGCGCGTGAGCTTGCCCGTGAAGGTGTTCTGCTGGCTGGGATGGTAGGAGCCGATCAGCGCGGTGCCGTCGGTGAAGCGCGTGACAGCGGCGTGGCCGAAGAGCGGCAGCGGGCGTGGCACCGGCTGCCCGAGCGCGCGGCGAGCCCGCAGGTAGGCGAGCCACCCGATCCGTCCGAGGCCGACGACGACGCGCGCGCGCGCGAACAG
>WNFO01004854.1_pt1 | contig 22747 bp, 21 predicted proteins | sample 5400251 | NCBI WGS metagenome assembly WNFO01 (sample SAMN13153354, study PRJNA577476) | soil metagenome | isolation source: 100 cm saprolite under Madrone tree | place: USA:California | collected 2016-06-14
GAGCAGGTCCTGCGGCGCGCCGGTGCGCGAGACGGGCGCGTCGACCATCCCGTTCACGGCAAGATCCAGGACGCTGAGGCTGTTGCTGTCGCGGCCCACGATGTAGACGAGCCGGCCCCCCGTGAGGGCGGCGCCGACCAGCGGCGTCGCCGCGTTCAGCCGCACGACGCTCGCCACCGTGTTCGTCGCGGGATCGATGACCGCGGCCGTGTTCTCCCGAGTCGCCGCCACGACGACCCGCTGGCCGTCGGGCGTCACGACGATGCTCCGGGGGTCCCCACCCACGCTGAGGGTCGCGACCACCGCGTTCGTCCGGGTATCGAGGACCACGACGGCGGGCTGGAAGCTCGGGCGGACAAAGCTATCGCCGACGTAGAGCCGCCCGGCCGTCGGATGGACGGCCGCGGCGACCGGGCTGCTGAAGGGGCCAGCAATGTTGGTCACCGCGTTCGTCGCGGTGTCGACGACCACGACGTTGTTGCCGCCGTCCGTCGTGTAGTAGCGGGCCCCGTCCGGGGTGAAGACACCGAAGGTGGCGCTGCCCGTAAACCGTCCGCTCGCGATCGTCGCCACGACGGTGCGCGAGACCACGTCGACGACGCTGATCGTGTCGTCGAGGACGTTGTGCACGTAGACGCGCCGGTTGTCGGGTGACGCCGCGATGCCGCTCGGCCAGCGCCCGACCGGAATCCGTGTCGCCACGGTGTTGGTGGCGGTGTCGATGAGGCTCACGCGGGCGTCGGTCGGGTTGGTCACCAGCACGCTGCGGCCGTCCGGGCTCATCGCAAGCAACGCTGCGTCAGTCGCGACCAGCGGGATCGTCGTCACCACGCCGTTCGTCGCGAGGTCAAATACCGTGACCGACACCGCCAGGCGGTTGAGCACGTAGAGCCGAGCGCTGTCCGGCGTGATGACGGACCGAAACGCTCCGGCGCCGGCCGGCATCGTCGCAATGATCGAATGGCTGGCGCTGTCGATCACGCTCACGTTATTGCGGCCCTGATTGACGACGTACGCGCGTCGCCCGTCCCGGCTCACCTGGATGTCCGTCGGCTGCAGGAACGGCGGATCGACCGTCGCCACGATCCGCGGCACCCGACCGACAACGGTGAAGCTCTGGGCGCTCGTCGCTGAGCCGGCCGGCGTCGTCGCGCCGATCGGCCCCGACGTCGCGCCGGCCGGCACCTGGACGGTCAAGCGTGTCGGCTCGGCGGACACCACGAGAGCGGGCGTGCCGTTGAACCGCGCGACGTTGTTCGCCGGGGTCGGGTCGAAGCCGGTCCCGATGATGACGACGGTGTCCCCCATCCCACCGCGCGTCGGCACGAACGAGGTGATCACCGGCGGCGGCGGCACGGTGAACGTGGCCGTCGCGCTGCCCCGCGAGTTCGTCACCACGAGCGGGCCCGTCACCGCTCCGACCGGCACCCGCGTTGTGATGCCCGTCGGTGCCTGCGACAGCACGAGCGCGGAGACGCCGGCGAACGTCACCTGCGTGTCGGGATCGAACCGCTCACCCGTGATCGTCACGAGGGTGCCCGCCGGCCCGCGCTCCGGGTCCACCCTGGTGATGCTCGGCGGGAATCGGACCGTGAAGGTCCGCACCGCCGGTGTGGGATCTTCGTTGCCCGCCAGGTCGAGGGCCTTGACCTCGAAGGTGTGACGCCCCTCGCTCAGGCCGGTGAGCGGCGCCGTCGGCTGGGGATCGAACGGCGCGAAGGCCCCACCGTCCACGCGCCAGGCGAACCGGAGGCTCGCCACGGGCGTCAGGAAGTCGGTCCCGGTGAAGGTGAACGTCGCGCTCGCGACCTGGATCACGCCGCTCGGCCCGCTCGTGATCTGCGTGTCGGGAGGCGTGTTGTCCACGATCACGACGCGCGTGGTCGCCGTGGCGTTCGTCGCCCGGTCGACCGTGACGGCGCCCAGGGTATGAGCGCCATCGGGTACGGTCGTCGTCGACCACGTCGCCCCAGCCGCGGCGCTCGGCGTGGGGAGCGGGGGAGCGACCGTGCTGCTGAGTGGCCGGCCGTCCACGCTGAGCGCGAGGGTCGCCACGCCGCTGCCGCCGTCGCCGGCCTGAGCCTTGACGCTCACGTCGAGCCGCGCGTAGCTGCCGGCGGCCGGTGTCGGGAAGGCGAGGGTGGGCGGGATATCGTCGTGGACGATCATCGCCTCGGCGGGCGGCGAGCTGAGCCCGTTCCCTGCGCCTGCCGTCGCGTAGACGACGACGGTGTTCGTGCTGTTAGGCGTGAGCGTGATCGAGGCTGTGAAGCCGCCGATCGCATCCGCCGTCACGGTGGCCGGTGCGGTGGCGCCGTTCAGAAAGAGGTCGACGCGCGCGCCTGGAGTGGTGGTCCCGCTCACCGTCACCGGTGACCGGTTGGTGAAGGCGGGCGCCCTCAGCGTGAGCGCCGACGGCGCGCGGAACTCCAGGAGCCGCCCGGCTTTCCCGTCGGCGAGGTAGAGCGCGCCGTCGGGGCCGAAGGCGAGCCCTTGCGGGTCGATGAGATTGGCGGCGAAGTCGGTCAGCTGGCCGTCGGGGTGGATCTTGCCGATGGCGCGCTTCGAGGTGTCCTGCTCGAGCGTCAGGCCCTTCATCGACACGTACTCGGCTCCGAGTCCATCAGGGGCGAGGCCCACCGGCTGCGCGAGCTCGCCACGGACCAGCGTGACGGGGGTCCCGAGGCTCCCGTCAGCGAGGACCGGATAGCGCAGGACGATGCCCGTGGTGTCCGCCTTGCCCCCGAGACCCTTCGCCGCGGCATCGAGGTAGCCCTCGCCGAGGGCGAGCGCCTCCACCTGCTGCATGCCGTCGGCCACCGTGGCGAGCGTGCCGTCAGGGGCGAGGCGGAGAATCGCCTCCTCGCCGCTCGCGTCGGCGTCGTCGCGAGGGGCGCGGCCGCGACGGCCGTCGTCACGAGGGATCTGGCGATGGGCGCTGATGTACAGGCTGCCGTCGGCGGCGGCCATCCAGCGCGGCTTCTTGATGCCCGTCACAAGGACGGTCAGCGCGCCCGAGGGCTCGAGCCGCAGGATGCGGCCCGCTCCCTCTTCGGCGATGAGCAGGCGACCCTCGGCGTCGAGGGCGAGCCCGGCCGGGCGGTCCAGTCTCTTGAGGGCGATGCTCAGCGCACCGACCGCGGAGACGCGGTAGACGCTTCCGGCACCGCGGTCCGAGACGTAACGCGCGCCGTCGGCGGTCACGGCGACGCCAACCAGCTCGTCCCGTCCGTCGAGCACCGTCTCGACCGACGCAAGCGCCGTGATCTGACGCTCGGCGGCACCCTCGACTGTGAAGGCGAGCAATCCCAGCACGACCGGGCCGATGACTACGAGCCGTCTCATCGCCTCACGCCTCCCGCGCTCGTCCGCCTGGATATCCGGACTCGATCGCGCTCGAGTGCCTTACCTGACCGTCGCGCCATGACGAGCACACCCGGTGCCAGCGCGCGGGCTGGTGGGGAATCGTGGACTTAGCGGTCAGTCCCGAGGACCGCGAGTGACAGCTCGCCCTCATAGGTGACCGAACGTGTCACAAATGCGGAGGAGATTCCGGAAACGCGTCGTACCGGCGAGAGTCCAGAGAACCTTTAGGTTACTTTCTTTAGGTTACTTTAAGGGCGCTACTCGCAGAACGTGCAGGGCGGGTAGTTGCGATCGTACGGTGGCGCTTTGAGATATTCGCCCTTGCCGTACGTCCAGAACTGGGACACGTTCGGGTAGGTGTGAATCACGCTGTTCTGCAGCTGGCCGTCCACCCGCTCGACCGTTCTGATGTAGACGTTCTGGATCGGGTTGCCCAGCTCGTCCATCTTCAACGGACCCCGCGCGTCATCGGTGATCTCCACCTTCCGGAGCGCGGCGAGGAACCGCTCCTTGTCCTCGGCGTCGCCGTCAACGGCCCTCAGCGCATCGTAGTAGAACCGCGCGGCCGTGTAGCCCTCCGCCGAATATATCGACGTCGTGCGCTTGTGACGCTTCCCGTAGGACGCCGAGAACTTCTTGTTGGCCGGGGTGTCCAGCGCCGCACTGTAGATGAGCGAGGTGATGACGCCCAGCGCCTCGTCGCCCATGCCCTTCAGAACGTTCTCGTCCGTCAGCGTCCCGACGCCGACGAGCGGGATCTTCCCCTTCAGACCGGCGTCGCTCCACGCCTTGAGGAAGCGCGGCGAGAGGCCCCCGGTGTGGCACGCGTACACGCCGTCGACGTCTCGCTTCAACGAGGCCAGGTACGGCGCATAATCCTGGACGTTCAGCGGCGTCCAGATTCGCTGAACCACCTTCCCGCCGAGCTCCTCGAAGACGCGCTGGAACCCCCCGTTGGACTCCCAGCCGAACGCGTAGTCCATGCTGATGGTCGCCATGCGGCGCAGGCCCAGCCGCTTGGAGGCATAATCTCCGAGGGGATGCGTCACCTGGCTGCCGGCGAAGGACGTGCGCACGATCCACCGCACCGGCTTCCGTTGAGTGATGTCGTCCGGCGCCATCACCGGGTAGACGGTCGGGATCTTGTTCTGTTCCAGGTAGGGGGCGATGGCGTAGCCGGTCGCGGCCAGGAGCCCGCCGGCCACCGTATGCACCTTCTCCTGCTCCACCAGGAGCCGCACCTTCGTCAGGGCGCCGGTCGGCTCCGGATCGGAATCCGCCACGATCACTCGGACCTCACGCCCCGCCACCTTGTGGCCGACCTCCTCCCAGAACAGGTTGAAGCCGTCCGTCATGTCCTTACCGGTCTGGGAGAAGTTACCCGTGAGCGGTCCGAAATACCCGATCCGGATGGGCCCACGCTCCGCGGCCCGGGGGAGCCGCGGCCGGCCGGCCAGACCGAGCGCGGCCGCCCCCATCGCGACAAGGAACGCTCGCCTTCGCATGAGCCCCTCCTTTTCTGGTAGCTTAGCCCCGATGCTCGTCGCGACGCGCGACAAGATCCTCCCGACGACGATGACGGGCTCGTACCCGCGGCCCCAGTGGTTCACCGAAGGGCTGCGGGGGCGTGCCTTCAAGGACGCGCTCGGGGACTCCGTCTTCCGCGAACAATACCTCGACGCGGTCGCCTGCCTCATCGGCGACCAGGAGCGCGCGGGACTCGACATCGTCACCGACGGCGACTCTCGCTTCGAGCTCACCGTCGGCGGCAAGTCGTGGTTCTCCTATCCGATCGAGCGGCTCCGCGGCCTGACCGGCCATCAGGATCGCTCGACGGCCGGCGGCTGGGCGACGCTCCGGCCCGGCCACATCCTCTACGAGGTGATGGAAGCCTACCAGCCGGCGATCGTCGGCGAGAAGCTCGGCGCCGGCCCGCTCGACTACGCCTCCCTCTGGAAGGTCGCCCAGCGCTTCACCGAGCGTCCGGTGAAGTTCGGCGCGATCAGCGCCCAGACGCTCGCCAAGATGCTCGTCAACAAGCACTACGCCTCTGAGCGCGAGCTGATCCTGGACCTCGCCGACATCTTCAACGCCGAGCTGCGCGCGGTGGCCCGGGCCGGGTGCCGGGTGATCCAGGTCGAGGAGCCACGCCACCACATCTCGGGCGCCGACGGCAGCGCCACCGACAGGGACCTCCAGTTCTTCACCGACGCCATCAACCGCGAGATCAAGGGCGTCGAGACGGAGGTGTGGCTGCACACCTGCTGGGGCAACCCGAACCAGCAGCCGCTCCACTGGGAGCGCCCATCCTACGAGCGCGCGCTCCCGCATCTGCTCCAGACCAACGCCGACGTCATCACGCTGGAGTGCGCGTCGACCGGCGGCAAGGACCTCGCGCTCCTCGGGAAGCACCGGACGGACAAAAAGGTCGCGCTCGGCGTGGTGAGCCACACGAGCACCGCGGTCGAGCCGCCCGAGGTCGTCGCCCACCTGATCCGGAAGGCGCTCGAGCACCTTCCGCCCGAGCGTCTCATCCTCTCCACCGATTGCGGCTTCGGGCGGGAGGGGCTCGCCCGCCGGATCGCCTTCTACAAGTGCGTCGCGATCAACCTCGGCGCCAACATCGTGCGGCGCGAGCTGAAGCTGCCCGAGATTCCGATCCCCGCCGCCGACCCGCGGTTCACCCTCGCGGGCTGAATCTGCGCCCGTGATGCCGCGTACCGTTCCGGCAGGCAGCTCTCGGGCACATCTGCGCCGGAGGGTCGCCTCGAGCCTAGGGGTCCTGCTGTTGCTCGGCGTCCTCCTGAGCGCCGAGGCGCAACGGGATGGGGCGGATTCAGCCTACGCTCCGGCGCGTTGGGAATGGCAGACGAAACGACCCGAAGAAGTCGGCATGAATGCCACGAAGATCCGGGAAGCCATTCGCTGGGCCAGCGCGCACGAAAGCACCTGGCCATCGCGTGAGATGCGAGAGGCCATCGCCAGGAGCATCGCGAGCGAACCGTTCAACGACATCATCGGACCCGTCAAGGACCGCGCGGGCGTGAACGGGTTGATCGTTCGTCACGGGTACATTGTTGCCGAATGGGGTGACACGCTGCGCGCCGACATGACGTTCAGCGCGACGAAGAGTTACCTGTCGACGGTCGCCGGCCTGGCGCTCGATCGTGGATTGATCCGGAGCGTCGACGATCCCGTGAAGCGCTACGTCGACGACGGGACGTTCGAGTCGCCACACAACAGCAAGATCACGTGGCGGCACCTGCTCAATCAGACGAGCGAATGGGAAGGCACCCTCTGGGGCAAGCCGGATTGGGCCGATCGCTTCAAGGGCGAGAAGCGGCCGTATGTCGATCCCGGCACGGCCTGGACCTATAACGACGTCCGCGTGAACCTCCTCGCCTATGCACTCCTGCGGGTGTGGAGAAAGCCGCTGCCTCGGGTCCTGAAAGAGGAAATCATGGACCCGATCGGCGCCTCCCACGCCTGGCGGTGGCATGGCTATCGGAACTCGTTTGTACGGATCGACGGCATCGAGATGCAGTCCGTGTCCGGCGGCGGCCACTGGGGCGGCGGGCTGTTCATCGGCTCGCGCGATCAAGCGCGGTTCGGCCTGCTGTACCTGAGACGCGGTGTCTGGAAGGGTCGGCGGCTTCTCTCGGAGACCTGGATCAAAGACGTCACGACGCCTTCCTCGGTTCAGCCGGTCTACGGGTACCTGGTGTGGCTCAACACGGACCGGCAGCGCTTCCCGTCTGCACCCGCAACCAGCCTATTCGTGCTCGGAGCCGCCACGAACATCATCTGGATCGATCCCGATCACGACCTCGTTACGGTGGTCCGATGGATCGAGGACCAGCACGTCGACACCTTCATGAAGCTGGTGCTCGAGTCCGTGACCCGCATTTCGGACTTGAAAGGTGAGCGCGCCACGCGATAATCGTTCAGCACCCAAGGAGGTACGCCATGCACGATGGAGCCGTGCGACGCCATCCCGCTCTTGCCGTGTCCCTCGTGGCGGCGACGCTCTTGCTGCTCGGTGCGTTCGGGACCCTGGCGGGCCCGTTCATCACGGGGGCGCTGGTCCAGGTCTCGGGCACGAGCCCGTTCGCAGGCTGCACGGCCGACGATGTGGCCGGGCAGATTGCGCGCGACCCGACGGGGCAGCGGAAGGTTTACCTCAACTCCGAGGTGGAGCCCTGGGTCGATGTGAACCCGACGAACCCGAACAACATCGTCGCCTTCTGGCAGCAGGATCGCTGGTCGGACGGCGGGTCCCGCGGGCTCGTGGCCGGCGTGAGCCTGAACGGCGGCGTGTCGTGGACGTCGGTGGTGATCCCGGGGATCTCCCAGTGCTCGGGCGGGAGTCTCCCGCGCGCCACGGACCCGTGGCTCTCCTTTGCCCCCGACGGCACGGTCCATCAGATCAGCCTGGCGCTCGACATCGACCCGCCGGCCAACCGGCCGGGCGGCAACGGGCGGAACGCGCTGCTCGTGAGCCGCTCCACGAACGGCGGGCTCACCTGGACCGCCCCGATCACCCTCATCGAGGACGAAAATCCTCGATTCCTGAACGACAAGCAGTCGATCACGGCGGACCCGACCGACCCGCATCTCGTCTACGCCGTGTGGGACCGGCTGAAGGAGTCGACCGGCAACCTCATCAACCCAGAGCGCGTCCCTGGCGATCTCTCGTTCAAGGGCGCCGCCATGTTCACCCGGACCACCGACGCCGGTGCGAGCTGGGAGTCGGCGCGCGTGCTCTACGATCCGGGCGCGATCTCGCAGACGATCGGGAACCAGCTGGTCGTGCTGCCGGACGGAACCCTCGTCGCCTTCTTCGACGAGATCCTCGGCGTCCGGAATAGCGCGGGCCCCGGACCGTTCAACCTCTCTCTCAAGCGCTCGTTCGACAAGGGCGTGACGTGGCTGCCCGCGGGTCCACCCATCCGGACCAACAAGCTCCTGCCTCGCGGAACGGTCACGCCCGACGACCATCGCGGCATCCGGGACGGCAGGTTCCTCTTCGACGTCGCCGTGGACCCGGCGACGGGCAACCTGTACGCCGTCTGGCAGGACTCGCGCTTCAGCGGCTTCCGGTTCGACGAGGTCGCGTTCTCGATGTCCACGGACGGCGGTCTCACGTGGTCCACGCCGATCAAGGTCAATCAGACGCCCGTCGACACGACGAACCCGTTGCGAGCGCAGGCCTTCCTCCCCTCGGTCGCCGTGACCGCCGACGGGACCATCGTCGTGACCTCCTACGACTTCCGCAACGACGGGAGCTCGGGCGAGCTGGCGGACTACTTCGCCGTGCATTGCCATGCGGCCTGCGGCAGCCGGTCGAGCTGGGGGAACGAGGTCCGGCTGACAGACACCTCGTTCGACATCCTGAACGCGCCGGTGGCGCGCGGCTTCTTCCTCGGTGACTACATGGGCCTGGCCGCGAGCGGGCACGACACGCTCGCGGTCTTCACGCAGCCGCATGGGGCCGACGCCTCCAGCGTCTTCTTCCGGCGCACCGGGCCATAGGGGCGCGCCGGACCATCGCGAGGGAGGCGAGGGCCGGTCGCGGCGTCGCGGCGGCCCCTCGCCTAGAGGCTTCGGAGGAACTCCAGCATGGCCGTGTTGACCTCGGCGGGACGCTCCTGCTGGGTCCAGTGACCGCAGCCCTCGAGGATCAGGGTCTTCCTGAGATTCGGGACCAGCGTCGCCATACCGTCGAGCGCCGCCTGTGAGCCCGGGAAGGACAGGACCGGATCGCGGTCGCCCGCGATAAAGAGCGCGGGCACCGTCACGCGGGCGCCGCTGAACGGAGCCAACAGTTCCCAGTTCCGATCGATATTGCGGTACCAGTTGAGCCCGCCCCGGAACCCGGTCCGCTCGAACTCGCGCGTGTAGACGTCGACGTCCGCTTCCGTGAGCCAGCCTGGCAGCGGGTCGGGATCCACCGCCGCGCTCAGCAGGCCGCCCCTGCGGGGCACCAGTCCGAGGCGGGCCCCGGGCGGCGCATCGCCGGAGATCGAGTAGAGCAGGCGCCGGATGCTGGCCCGGACGTCGTGCTCGAGCTCCGCCTCCGCCACGCCTGGCTTCTGGAAGTAGAGCTGGTAGAACACGGCCTCCGGCGTTTGCGGCATGACCGTGGTCGGGCGCGCCCGCCCCCGTCCGCGATGCGGCACGCTCAGCGCCACCACGGCCGGGAACCGGTCCGGACGCAGCAGCGCCGCGTGCCAGGCGACCGGCGCGCCCCAGTCGTGGCCGGCGACGATCGCCGTCGATTCGCCCAGGGCGTCGAGGAGCCCGACGAGATCGCCGACTAGGTGGAGCAGTGTGTACTGATCGATCGCCTCCGGGCGATCGGTGCCACCGTAGCCCCGCTGGTCGGGCGCCACCGCGTGGTAGCCGGCCTCGCCGAGGGCGCGAAGCTGGTGCCGCCACGAGTACCAGGACTCCGGCCAGCCGTGGCACAGCAACACGAGCGGCCCTGCACCGTGTTCGGCGATGTGCATTCGAATGCCATTGGTTTCGACGATCCGGTGCATGGGCCCGCTCACGACGAGAATAGTACTTCACGGGAGACGACTGCAGGCACGCTGCCACCTTTTTTCGCTCTCGTCCGGGAACCGCCGAGGCGGGTTCCGGCTTCTAAAGGCATGAGAGGAGGAACGGCGATGCGGCGACGAATCGCGGTGTTCACGGTCGCGGCGCTCCTCACGGCCGCTCCCGGAGTCTCGGCGCAGCTCTATGCCCCTCAGAGCCTCGAGAGCTACTTCAGGCTCGAGTGGGAGGTGACGCACGGCAAGAAGGGGCCGGCGATCGAGGGTTATGTCTACAACCAGGCCATGTGGACCGCAGGGCGCATGCGCCTTCAGATCGATCGCCTCGACGCCTCCGGCAAGGTCGCCGGCAGCTCGACCGTCTGGGTGCTCGGCCAAATCCGCATGGACAGCCGCGCCTTCTTCAGCGCATCCGTGCCCGAAGCCGCGAGCTACCGCGTGCAGGTGCTCTCGTTCGATTGGACCGGCCGTGGCGGCCAGGGCGGCGGGATGTAGAGACCCTCGCGGGTGGCCCTGCGCGATCACGTTCGGCCATCCTGGCATGGCTCGCTTCAGGATGAGCCATCCCCTCCGCTACCACGCGAGGCGCAGTGCCTTGGTGAGAAACTCCATGAGCGGGCTCATCGTCGTGCAGGCGCGCACGAACACCGTGGCAAAGCGCGTACTCCGCGCGGCGGCGTCGGAGAACGCCACGCGCGTGATGAAGTCCTTGAGCTTCAAGGCGTCGATGTGGGCGTGCGTCGGGTCGTAGCCCCGCGGCGGCCGGCTCAATCGATCGCCTTCGATTCGAAGTCTCCGCCGAAGCACCGCCTGCCAGGCGCCGGGGCGGCGCGCGATCCGCTCCCGGACCTTCTCCAGCGTCGTCGCGTCGGGATGCCAGAGCCCGGCGGCGGCGAAGCAGTGCCCGGGCTCGAGGTGCAGGTAGAATCCCGGCGCGTGCACGTCCCGGTCGCTGGCGGCGTGAGGAAAGTGGGCCGCGGCGTGGGTCTTGTACGGGCTCTTGTCCCGCGCGAATCGGATGTCGCGATAGATGCGGAACATCGAGCCGCCGTGCAAGTGGCGGCTGATCGTGGAGAGCCGCGGTCCCGCCTCGGCGATGCAGCGGAGCAGGGGATCGCGCACGACCGACTCGTAGCGCGCCTTATTCTCCATGAACCACTCGCGGTTGTTGTGCTTGCGGAGCTCCATCAGGAAGGCGAACAGCTCGGCGGAGAACTGAGAGTCAGCCACGATGGCGCACGCCCCTGGCGAGGCCTCGGAGCCCGGGCCTACTTGCAGTCGCGCATGCAGCGCACGGCTCGAGTGTCGGGACGGTCGTCGGGGATGAACCCGTCGCGGTTCGGCATCGACACGTTCGGCAGCGAGTGCGCGTCCATCACGGCGTCCGCGGGGATGAGCCCGTTCACGTGCAGGAGGTACGCCGAGACCGCGTAGACCTCGTCGGCGGTCAACGTCTGCGGGCGATCCATCGGCATCGCCCGGCGGATGTAATCGAACAGGATCGGCGCGCCGATCGGCTGCCCGAACCCGACGCCGGGACGGGCCGGCCGCGACGCCGTCGGCGCGGCGCACGCGGCGACAAGGAGCGCCGCCCCTACCCCGAGGCGCGCCACGGCGACCCCGCGGAGGCGGCTACGCGATCGCATTCTTCACCTCCCCGCTCGCGCTGACCGACCACGGGAAGATCCCGTTGTGGTGCTGGACGAACCCCGCGAGCGCGCGGCCCTTCACGATCTCCTGCACCGTCGGCTGCACGTAGCCGGTCGAGTCCACCGCGCGGCTCTGGATGACCGCGGGCGTGCCGTCCCAGCTCCAGCGAGAGCGGAAGCGCGTGAGGCACTTGTCGAGCACCGGGTCCTCGAGCGTCGCCTCCTGCCAGTTCTTGCCGCCGTCCGTGGAGACGTCCACGGCGGTGATCCGACCCCTGCCCGACCAGGCGAACCCCTGGATCTCGTGGAGCCCCGGCCGCTCGAGCTTCATGCCGCCCGAGGGTCGGGTGATCACCGACTTACACTCCATGACGAAGCTGAACTGCCGCCACTTGCCGTCGGGCATCGGGTCGGTGTACCGCGCGGTCTCGCTCCTGAAGTTCCACGGCTGGTCGCCCACCTTGATGCGGCGGAGCCACTTCACGGACACGTTGCCCTCCCAGCCGGGAATGAACGCGCGCAGCGGATACCCCTGCTCCGGCCGCAGCATCTCGCCGTTCTGGGCGTAGACCAGCAGCACGTCGTCCATCACCTTGTCGATCGGGATCGAGCGCGTGTGGCTCGCGCCGTCGGCGCCCTCGAACAGCACCCACGTTGCGCCCGGCTGCACGCCCGCCTCATCGAGCAGCCACGCGGCCGGGACCCCGGTCCACTGGGCTCCGGAGAGCAGGCCGTGCGTCTGCTGGACCGTCGTCGAGGCCGCCCGCGTCCAGTCGGCCAGCGTGTTGCCGGAGCACTCGAGGAAGTGGAACTTCGAGACCGCGGGGTAGCGCAGCAGGTCGTTCATCGTGAACAAGAGCGGCTGCTTCACCATGCCGTGGATCGCGAGCTTGTGCGTGCTCGGGTCGATGTCGGGAACGCCCGCGTGATGCCGCTCGAAGATCAGGCCGGTCGGCGTCACGATCCCGTGCTGGTGCTGGAGCGGCGTCATGCTCCAGTCGGACCAGTTCTGACGGTTCACGAACACGTCGGTGCGACGACGCGCGACGTGGCCCTCGAACCTGGAGGGCACGCCGTAGGCGGTCGGCGGGATCGGCCGGCCCATCGCCTGGGCCGTGGGCGGAACCTCGAGCGGAGCCCCGCGCGCGCTCCGCGCGATGCCCGGGCCGGCGAGGGCCGTGCCGGCGATTATCGCGCCCTTGCGGAGGAAGCTGCGCCGGCTGTCGAGGTGCTTCGGGTCGGTTGCCATGCTCCCCCTCCTCGCGACGCGTCGTAAGAGTGGGGTCCCGTCGGAGCTGCCCCACACGGGACCCCCGGCGGGCCACCTCAGAAGAGACTCAATGCCTTGCCCGCGACGAGGCCGACGACGATCAGCCCGACCACGACCGCCCCCGTCTTCTCGTGGGCGCACATCCCCGTCGTCGCCTTACACGCGGCCTTCGCACACATCACTGACATCTCGCTCACCTCTTTCTCCGGCTCCGGACGGTGCACTTCAAGGCGCGAGCGGATCGGGACGAAGCTGGAACTTCACGACCTTGCTCGTCGTTCCCTTGCCGCCCTCGATATGGAAGGGCGCTCGGGTGCTGTAGGTCGCCCACAGTCCCTTGCCCTTCCAGCCTCCCTTCGGATCGTCGATGCGCCCATCCATCCACTTGGTGTAGAAGCCCATGGGATACGGGACGCGAAGGGTGACGAACTTCCCGTTCACGAAGGCCAGCAACGCCTCGTTGGCGTTGCCGGTGGCGATGGGCACGTTCGTACCCAGGCCGAACGTATCGTGCTGATCGACCCAGGTGTAATAGGTGGCCTCGGCGCTGCCGGGATCCGTCACAGTCTGGAGCTGTGGCCCGGGGAACGGATGGAGCGTCCAGCCTTCGGGACAGTGCTGCCCGGTCGCGGTGGGGCCGTTGAGCGGCCCCTTGCACCGGCGACGGTCGAAGCTCGCGAGGTGTCCGCTCGACAGCGGCGTCCAGACGACGCCGCTCCGATCGACGTCCATGCCGCGCGGCCCGTATCCCGGGAATGGCGGCTCGAACACTTCCGCCAACGCGGTCGCCGGCGGATTCGGTCCCGGATTGAGCCGAATGACGTAACCCGGGAAACCCAGCACGGTGCCCCAGATCGTCCCGTCGACGGGACTCACGGCGATGCCATAGAAGGCCGCCACGACCCGCTTGTCTTTGGTCGGATCGAGGGGCTGGTTGGGCTCCACGTAGTCGTCCCGCTTGCCGTTGCCGTTGGTGTCGAGGATGAGCGCCGTCCACCCCTGCGATCTCGCCTCGTCGCCGGTCTCCTCGAACATCTTCCGGTTCAGCCAGCCGATGACGCCGCTCTGCGGCCCGCCGGCGCTGGTCCACAGCGTGTTGTCGGCATCCTCCGCGAACACCAGGTGGTGCGTGGGGAAGCACGTTCTGATCAGCGTGATCTTCCCGGTCTTCGGGTCGTACATGGAGAGGTGGCGGTTGGACTGGTCGACCGGGAACAGCCTGGCGGACGGATGGTCCGATCCTCTCTTGCAGAAGTCGGGATTCGCCGGCGCACCGACTCGCGAGGTGAACCAGACCCGGCCCTTCTCGTCGAACATCGGGTTGTGCATGCTGGTCTGGCTGTCCCAGATCGGTTCGTCGCCCCAGTACGGCGACGGCGTCATTGGATTCTGCTTCGACGAGGGCGTGTTCGGATCGCGCACCGGCATCTTCACCTGGGTCGCCTTGTGGCTCACCGGGTCCAGCACCGGGAAGAGGTCCCGGCTCTCCTCGGTCGCGCCGTAGATCAGGCCGTTGGCGTTGACCCGCGGGTTGCGCTTGTCGGTCGACACCTCGTCGTGCAGATAGTCCTTGGGACCGGCCCAGTCCCAGAGGGTGACGACGACGCTGCGCTCGATCCCCTCGGGCCGCGTCGGCTTGGAGGCCGGCAGCTCGCCGGCGGCGATCCGATCGGTCCAGTCGGCGAACAACGCCAGGGCCCGCCGAGCGTCGAGCCTGCCGATGTTGTTCGTCATCTGCGTCATGGCCTGTCCGGAGACGATGCGCCGCGCCCACGCCTCGGTCGAGGAAGTGAAGTGGCCCAAATCCTTCGGGATCGTGCGCGTCGCCTTGTTGCCCAGCTGATGGCACGTGTAGCAGCCGTTGGTCTTGACGACGTCCAGCCACTGGGCCTGGCTCTTCAGCGTCACCGGGATGCCGTTGCCGCCGAGGCCCGTGCCGGGAAACTCGCTCTTGTCCGGAACCTTGAGCATCGCGTACCAGTAGATCGCCGGATAGTATTCCGCCGCCGCGGCCGCATTCGGCGCCACCACTGATTTCAGATTGACGATCTTGCCCGGCTCGGTTCGAACCTTCGGCGAATCCACCAGCCCGTAGCCGCGCACCCACACGCTGTACGTCGCTTTCGGCAGGTCGGGCACCACGTAGCGGCCCTGGTCGTCGGTGACCACGATCTTGACGAATCGCGTGGGGAGGTCGGCCGTCTCTGCGATCACCCAGACGCCGGCTTCTGGTCCGTTCGGGCCCGTGACCACGCCGCCGATGTCGTCGTCGTCGATGCGGATCGATTCGCTGACGGCCTGCTGGGCGGTCGACCCGATGAGGGACACGGCCACGGACAGGGCGACCGCGATTCCCACGAAGCCGACCGACACGCCTGAGACCAATCTTCTCGTTGTCATGCCGTGACCCTCCCGACCACACGCATCGGTTGCTCCAGTCGCCGCCTCAAGGTAGGGGAATTCCTCACCGACGGCAACAAGATTGCACGAATTCACGCAGTGCGGCGGTGGTGGCCTCGGACTGCTCGACCTGGACGTAATGGCCCGAGCCCGGCACGACGACGACGCGCGAGCCGGCGATCCGCTCACCGAAGAACCTCGAGTACTTGGGCGGCGTGAGCCGATCCTCCTCGCCACAGATCGCGAGGGTCGGAGCGCGAATGGTGTCGATCCGGGTCATCACGTCGAAGGCGTCGCACGCTCTCAGATCCCCCAGGACCACGCCCTCGGGATTGGCGGCCATCGCATGGTCCAGCGATGCCCTGAGTGCGGTCGGGGCCGTCGGGCTGACCGCCATCCGCATCAGCAGGCTCACGCCTTCGGGGTCATCGGTTGCCAACAGCTCGAGCAGCCGCGGCAGGACTCGGAGACGGGCGCCGGTCCCGACCAGGATCAGACCGTCCACGCGCTCCGGGTACGTGAGCGCGAACTCCTGAGCGACAGCGCCCCCCATCGAGTGCCCGCCCAGGACGACGTGCCGCACGGACAGGGCGTCGAGGAAGCCCGCGACGAAGGCGACGCACTCCCGGATGCTCGCGCGCGGAGCGCCGCCCGACTGGCCGTGTCCCGGCAGGTCCGGCGCGACGACATGCGCCACGTCGGCCAATCCTTCCAGCTGGCGCGTCCAGACGCCGCCGGTCCCACCGGTGCCGTGGACGAGGCAGACGACGGGCGCACCGGCTCCCGCCGACTCGTAGTGCACGCGAACCCCGTTTCCTTGAACGCGCGGCATTCTCGCCAGCCTGCCGTGACGTGTCAATGACACCTGGTGTCGTGCAGGACTGTCAAGTGAGGGCAGGTGCGGGTGCCAGCCGCTTCGCTCGAGGCCTCTCGAAGTGGCTGCCTGAGCAGTCAATTCCGCTTCTGCAAATGCGTCATAGTGGGACTTGGTACGGCGCCTGCATCAGTGATGAGGCAGGCTTCGTGACTCGGAAGCCTTCAAGTCGTCCAACATCGAGGAGGAACCACATGGGGCAGGAAATGGGAGCCTTGAAGGCCGGGGTGCTCGGCGCCGTGCTGGCACTCTGGTTGGTTCCGGCCACCGCATGGGCCCAAGCGACGAGCACGGGTGCGTTGGCACAGCTCTCACCTGGAGGACAGAAGATTGTCGAGGCGCTCTACCAGGCCGAGAGCCCCAAGACGCTGACCCAGGAACAGATCGCGGAGCTCAGGCAGGGTCACAAGGGTTGGGGCCAGGTCTTCAAGGCGATGAAGGCCCAGGGCTTGCTAACGCAGAAGAATCTGGGACAGGTCGTGAGGAGCTTCGAGCGCCGAGATCCCGAGGCCGCGAAACTCGCGAAGGCTGAGCTGGCAAAGGTCGAGAAATCTGAGAGACCCGAGAAGCCAGCGCGGATCGATCGGCTGGACAAGCCGGCGCGAGCGGAAAAGCCCGGACGCTGATCGCTCGGGACGCCCGCAACCCATCGGACGGAGAGAGGGCATGCGGTACCGCGGCATCCTGATGGGAGTCGTTCTCATGCTCCTCGGCGTCACATCCGCCGTCGCCGAGGATCACCCCCGGGTGTCGTGGTCGACCTCCGTGAACTACTCGGTCGGGGATTACGGGACGGGGAAGGACACCACGATCGTCTACGTGCCCTTCACGCTGGGCGTGAGTCCACTCGACCGGCTCTGGCTGAGCGTGACCGTGCCGTTCGTCTACCAGGACACCCAGAACGTGATCATCACCAGTGGTGGAGTCGCGTCACGGAAAGAGGAGAAAGGCAAGCTCGCTCGGCCAGCCCGCTCTACCACTGAGGAGGGGATCGGGGACGTCCTGTTGAAGGTGTCCTACGCCATCCTCGAAGAAAAGGCCCTGATCCCCGAGATCGCGCCCTACGTGACGATCAAGTTCCCGACGGCGGATGAGACTCGCGGGCTCGGAACGGGCGAGTATGACGAGACCATCGGCGTCGACCTGAGCAAGCGTCTCATTCACGGCCTGTTCGGGTATCTCAGCCTGTCGTACACGTTCGTCGGGAGCCCGCCCGGCTCGGATCTCCGTAACTCGTTTGGATGGAGCCTCGGACCTGCCTACGCCCTGGGGCCCGTTTCCGTGTTTGGGTTTCTCGAGGGGGCGACGGCCATCGCGCCGGGTCAGGGGGATCCCCTCGACGTTCGCGTCGGGGCGGAATTCGGCCTCTTCCCGGCGCTGAAGCTGACGGGGGCGGTCACCAGGGGGTTGTCGAAAGGCTCGGCCGACTGGGGCGTCTCCGCGGGACTCGCGCTTCGCTTCTGACGCAGACAGGCGCAGTACAATCACCGCGGCGCCGTGTGCCGCGGCAGCCACAGCGCGAGCTCGGGAAACACGAACAGCAGCGCCACCAGCGCCACCATCAGCACGACGTAGGGCGTCGTCCCGCGCGTGATGTCCCGCGCCGTCGTCCCCGGCATGAGGGTCTGGATGACGAAGAGGTTCAGGCCGACCGGTGGCGTGATGAGACCGATCTCCAGCCACAACACCATGATGATGCCGAACCAGATGGGATCGAAGCCGAGCCCGGTGACGAGGGGGAAGAGGATCGGCAGGATGATGATCATCACCGACAGCTCCTCGAGCGCGTAGGCGATGACGAGGAGGACGGCGAAGAGCGCCGCGAAGAACGCCCACCGCGGCAGCCCGAGGCCGACCACCAGGCCGAAGAGCGCCTTGGGGGCGCCGATGAGCGCGATGACGTGGGAGAAGATCGACGCGAAGATGATGATGAGCATCACCATCGACGTCGTGCGGATCGTGGCCTGGAAGGCGTCGCGGAGCGTGCGCCACGTGAGGCGGCGGAACGCGGCAGCCAGGAGCAGGCTCACCAGCGAGCCGACCGCCGCCGCCTCCGTCGGCGTGACGATCCCGGCGTACATCGAGCCGAGCACCACCACGATCAGGAGCGCGACCGGCGCCACCTCGTAGATCGACCGCAGCTTGTCTAGGACGCCGCCCCGGTCCTCGGCGACGCGCGGCGCCGCGTCCGGCCAGAGCACGGCGTAGCCGACGACGAAGCCGGCGAAGAGCAGGGCGAGGACCACCCCAGGCACGATCCCCGCCGCGTAGAGATGGCCGATGGACGTCTCCGTCATGACGCCGTAGATGATCATGGGGATCGAGGGCGGGATGAGGATGCCGAGCGTCCCGCCCGCGGCCAGGGAGCCGAAGATCAGCGGCCGCGCGTAGCCGCGCCGCTCCATCTCCGGGATGGCGATCAGCCCGATCGTGGCGGCGGTCGCCACGCTCGAGCCGGAGATCGCCGCGAAGATCGCGCACGAGAAGATGCTGGCCACCGCCAGCCCGCCGGGGAGAAACGACACCCAGCGCGCCACCGCCGTGTAGAGCCCCTTGCCGATGCCCGAGTGCAGGAGGATGCCGCTCATGAACACGAAGAGCGGCACCGCGATGAACGAGAAGCTCGACGCGTTCGACCAGGCGATCGAGCCCACCACGCCGAGCCCGATGGTGAACCCCTTGAGCCAGAGGAGACCCAGCATGCCGACGATCCCGAGCGCGATCGACACCTCGACACCGGCGGCGAACAGGACGAACATCAGCCCGATCAACACGCCGCCGAGGGCGGACTCGCTCACGCGTCGCTCAGGGGTGTCACGCGCCGCCCGGCGGAGTCACCTCGTCGCGGGCGGATCGAGCACCGAGGGTCGTCCTCACCTGCCAGACCAGCGCGGCGAGCATCGTGAGGGCCATGAGGGCCAGGCCGGCGGGAATGAAGAGCATCGGCGCCCAGAGTGGATACAGCATGACCGCCGAGACACGGCCGTAGCGATAGGCCGTGAGCGCGGACTGCGTGGTCACCCAGATGACGACGGCGAGGAAGGCCACGCCGAGCGCGAGGGTGACCACCCGCAGCCAGGCCCGGGCCGCCGGCGGCACCAGCCCCGTGATCAGGTCGACGCGCACGTGGCCCCCCGCGCGGAAGGTGTAGGCGGCGCCGCCGAAGATCACGAGCACCTCGAGGAAGCTCGCCACCTCGTCCACGAAGAGCTGCGGCCGGTCGAAGAAGGACCGCATGGTGACGTCCCACGAGATGAGGAGGACGATGGCGAGCGTGGCGAAGCCCGCGAGGAGCGACGCCACGCCGGCCGCGCGGCCGATCACCGCCCGAGCGCCTTGAGGGCGAGCCCGAGCGCGCGCTTGCCGTCGGCGCCCGTGCGCTGGAGCCAGATGTCCCAGGCGCCCTGGGCGATCCTGCGTGCCTTCTCGATCTCCTCCCTGGGAGGATCGACGACCGTCATGCCGAGCTCGGGCAGGCGCTTGCGCGCCCGCTCGTCCGCGGCGATGGCGTCCTGCCACTCCTTCTCCTCGAGGTTCGTCTCCTTCAGCGCGTCGAGCACGACCTGCTGGAGGTCGTTGGCAAGCGCGTCCCACGCCTTCTGGTTCGCCACCAGCCACTCCATGGCGGCCCCGGCGAGGTACCAGTAGTCGAGATACTTGGCGACCTCGAAGAACTTCATGGGCTCGGCGTTGGTGGCGGAGGTCATCGCCCCGTCCACGGTCCGCTTCTCGAGGGCCGAGTACACCTCGCCGAAATTGATGTTGACGGGGGCGGCGCCGAGCAGGCGCGCGATGTTGGCGGAGTCGGCCCCGTACACGCGGATCTTCTTGCCCTTCCAGTCGGCGACGCTGCGGATGGGCACGGTGGAGAAGATCTGCTGCGACGGCCACGCGTGGATCGAGAGGAGCTTGAGGCCCTGCCGCGCGAACCGCTCCGTATAGAAGGGGCGGAGCTGCAGCGCCGCCTTCCTGTGCTCCTCCACGCTCCCGGTCATGAAGGGCAGCTCCAGCGGGCCGATTTCCAGGAGGACGTCGGTGAGGTACGACGCGAGGACGGTGCCGAGCTCGGTCCGCCCGTCCAGGACCGCGGGGATCAGCTCGGCCGAGGGGTAGAGCGAGGAGGCCGGGTGGACGCGGATCTCCATCCGCCCCCCCGACTTCTCCTTCACCCTGGCGGCGAGCGCGTTGTAGTTGACGGTGTGGAAGTAGCTCGGGGCCGCGACCGTCGGCAGGTTCCACACCACCGGCTTCGCCTGCGCGCCCGCGGGCGTTGGCCCGAGAGCGCTGCCGCCCGCGGCGAGGGCGAGCAGGACTAGCGCGACCGTGCTCCAGGTCAGCGTCGTCTTCATGGCTCCTCCACGGTACGGATAAACTGCACAGGCGGGTCCCTCGTGTCAACCGCGCGATGTATGCTCGCTTCACCGCTCGTACCCGGTTGGTATTACAAGAGTTGTGATGGACTCTGCCGTATCTTGGACTTCAATGGCCTCAAGACTGGTCGGCTGGCAAAGGGTCTGAGTCAAGTGGACGCCGCGAGGCGCCTTGAGGTATCGCCAGCCCTACCTTGCCATGCTCGAGAGCGGCAAACGCCGTTTGACGCCTGAACTGGCTCGGCGTGCGATGAGGGTCTACGGCCTTCCTCCGACCGCGCTGCCTCATTCGGAATTGACCGTGCTCCGCACGCGAACGGCCGCTGAAGCTCTTGTCCGTGATCTTGCCGCGCTCGGATACCCAGGATTCGCGCATCTGTGCGCCGACGCGCAAGATCACTCGACGAGCCTCGCCCGCGTCACATCGAGCGGGTGATCGATCAGAGCCTGCACCCGTTCGATGAAACGCACCGTATGCGGCAGGCCCGCGTGATGGTCGAATGCAGCTTCGTCCACCCAGCGTGAATGGATGTAGAAAAGGCGCGGGTCACGGGTCGAGCGGAACGCCTGAATGCTCAGGCAGCCAGTTTCCTCACGGGATGGACCAACGACGTTCCGGAGCGCCTCTTCCACGGCGCTCTCGTCTCCAGGGCGCGCATGAAAACGTCCGAAGATGAACAGCTCCAAGCGTCCTCCTCAGAGCGGCGATTCTCCGCCAGCCGTCGATCCTCCGCAACGTGATCCGTCCACTGTCCACGAGGCTCCCGAGCAGGATCAGCGCCGTGGCCTCGGGAGCCGCTCGGTCACAGAGATTGCCGTGCCGGCTTGTACTGCGGTGGCGTCAGGATGGCACTCCCTTCGACACTCCTCCGGTCTAGAAATACCTGTCGCACAATCGTTGTCCCGAAAATTGCCACCGGCACGTCGGGCATCGAATATGCTCCTCTGCTTGACCGGGGAACGGCCTATGGAAGGGAACTTCACGCTTGCCAAGATCAGGGCGACCGTCGAGACTGGCGCGATGCTTTTGCCAGGAGACCAGATCGACAAGACGCTCGAGGAGCTCCGGGCCAACCTGAAGCGTCTTGGCCTCGCGGTCCTGTCCATCGAGCGCACGGACGTGGCAAAGCCGCAAGCCGAGGAGGCGCTCGACGCCAAAGATCCCTGGAGCTATCGCGGGCAGGCTCGAGACTAGCCGAAGGCCCGCCTCTCTCCCGCGGCGGTGAGCCCGCTCAGATCGTGATCGTGCGGAACCGCAGAATGATCACGGCCAGGATCACGATCGTGAGGCTGCCGAGCACCGGATTGCCATACGAGCTGACGAGCACCTGCGCGCCGCCGAGAACGAGCGCGGCAAGCGCCAGGTTCAGGAGCCGAGACCCCCGCCACCAGAACAAGCATGAAGGCGTTGATGAGCCAGGGGACCCCGAGGTTCGGGTGGACGCTGATGAGCGGGGTGAGGAGCGCGCCCGCAAGAGCGGCGAGCCCGGCCCCCAGGCCGAAGGTCACGAACCGCACGAGCCGGGTGTTGATCCCGAGCGCCTGCGCCAGCTCCTCGTTCATGATCACCGCACGCGCCACGATGCCGATCTGCGTTCGCTGCATCACGAGCCACACCGCCATCCCGAGAGCGATCGCCAGCAACAGCAGGACGAGCCGATAGGCGGAATAGGTCACGGCGCCCACGTTGACTGCGCCACCGATCGCGCTCTCGGCGAAGTGAATCTCGCGGCCGAAGTACAGGGTAATGCTCTGCACCACGATGATGTTGAGGCCCCAGGTGGCCAGGATGGTGTCGAGCGGCCGAGCGTAGAGGCGGCGGAGGACACGCCACTCCACCAGCGCGGCAACGGCCACGCCGATCACGACGGCCAGGAGGAGCGCGGTCCACGGGTTCCAGGCAAGGCTCGTCGCGATTACGCCCGCGTAGGCGCCAAGCGACAGAAAGGCGCCGTGAGCGAGATTGATGATCTTGAGAACGCCGTAAACGACCAAGAGGCCGAGCGCCACAATGTATAACACGCCCGCCGTCGTGACCACGTCGAGCAACTGGGTGGTGAACACGGCGCTCGGCCTCCGTCCAGCTCTATTTCAAATTAGGGCACTGGTTGCCCGGATCGACCAGTCCGAAGCTCTTCAGCACCTTCGTCTTGCCATCCGCCTGCACCTGCGCCAGGTAGACCGGCAACGGTGCGTGGTGCTGCTTATTCATCTGCACCTGTCCACGCGGTCCTTTGAAGACGATGCTCGGGAGCACCTGC
>WNFO01001024.1_pt1 | contig 22729 bp, 15 predicted proteins | sample 5400251 | NCBI WGS metagenome assembly WNFO01 (sample SAMN13153354, study PRJNA577476) | soil metagenome | isolation source: 100 cm saprolite under Madrone tree | place: USA:California | collected 2016-06-14
TCACCTGAATGTCTCCGAGCAGCTGAGATCTTCTGGGGATATTGTCATCGAGATAAGCGTGCAGCGCGCGCTCGGGCAAATGCGCAAAGAAGTTGTAGATCCCGTCTTCCATCAACTGCAGCTTGGCCAGACTGCCGGTTTCCGAAGGTTGTTGCAGCCCCGTCTGAGCAGGTATCACCGGAACCTTGTCTCCGGGAAACATCAGGTCGAGGTGAGTTCGGTTCCGCTGTGTCCAGGAGTAGACCTGCCAAACCTGGCGCAAGAGATTTTCGATGCGGGTGTAATCGATGGACATGGACAATGTTGATTGTGCAACACCGCGATTGACGCCAGCTTGAGGCCTGGAGCGGTTCCAGTCGGAGGCTTGCAGAAGCAGCTCGTGCATTCGGACTCCCATATCCCTCAGTTTGAACTGTTCGACGATTCTTCTGCGGCCCGCTTCTCCCATCGAACGCAGCTTCTTCGGATCGGCAAGCATCTTCAACAACGTGGAAGCATAGATCTCGATTTCGACGTCTTCGGAACTCCTCTGAATCAGGATGCCGCAGTCGGACGTGACGAGTTCGATTTGGCCCCCCACGTCCGCGCCGACAATTGCTACGCCGGACGCCATAGCTTCGTAGATTGCGAGGGAAACGCCTTCCATTTGAGAAGGCAGGAAAAATACGTCCGAAGCCTGAAGAAGCTGTTTGACCTTGTCATTCGGAAGCGCTCCCAGAAGGCGGACGTGGCCTTGCAGGCGGTGTTCACGAACAAACCCCTGGAGCCATTTGAATTCAGGCCCGTCCCCCGCGGCGAGCGCCACGAAGTTCGCCCCGGAATCTCTGAGACGAAGCATGGTCGAAGCGAAGACTTTTGGTTGTTTCTGTGCGTGAATCCTTCCGGCGTATAGAATGACCGGCGTATCGTCCGCGATGCCGTACTTGCGCCGAATCGTACGGCGGCTTTCGGCCAACGGTTTCCAAACCTCGCTGTCGATGTTTGTATAACAAACGCTGATGCGATCCGCCTCCGCACCTCGCTGAACCATCCATTGTTTGAGGTGTTCGGAGCTGACGATGTTCATGTCGAACAACTGCTGATACTCGACAGCCTTGCGTGGGTAGCCGCCTCCCTTCCAGTACTCCTCTTCCATGTGGCAATAGTCGGAGAAAGCAAGGTTCGGAAAACGGGCTCTTAGATACGGCAGAATCGAATAAGCGAAATCGCTGTTCGAGATGAGAACGTTGTCGATGTCCCTGGATTCGATCAGATAGCTGATGAATCGCGGCCAATCCGTCACCTTCAGCAAATGATTCAGGATGAAAATGTCCGGCGTCATGGAGGCGAATTCGGGCAACCAGCAATTGTCGCCTTCCAGCGTGGTAGCAATCGTGATCTCCCACCCCAGCGTCTTGAGCTGCGAAATCAAATCAAGATTGAACTTGTCGGCGCCGCCCATCGTCATCCAGGGAAGAATCATCAGCAGCCGGCGTTTTTCCTTTTGCAGGCGGTTTTGGAACGCCGTATTTTCCTGCACTCGGGGATAGATTTCCAGAGGCTTGTAGGTGACGGTCGGGAATGAGTGCTGTAACTCCGCATACCGATTCCGTATTTCCTGAGAAGCGGCTCGCGACTGCTCGTTCGAATCCAGGTGCTCCCACCGGTCACCATGGTTTTTCCGACGGCGATACCAATTGAGATACTCAGGGATCGTGTCGCCCCAGTAACGGTTTTGCGCGCAGCGGAGCCAGAATTCCCAATCTTCAAGTCCGCGGCGAATGTTTTCGTCGAATCCGCCGACCGCCCGATACACGGATGTGCGAATCATCGAAGTGATATTGACCATGTTCTGTCGCAAGAACTCGGGGCCGCTATGAAATCCGCTCGACCACAGGTATTCGGTGGCGCCGAATCCGACGGAATATCCCGAAACGAACGAACACTCGGGATGGGATTCCAGAAAGCAGATCCATTTCTCGATTGCAGTGGGTTCCAGAAGATCGTCGCTGTCCACAAAGGCGATGTATTCCGATCGAGCTTCCCTGACGCCCGTGTTTCGCGCAGCTGAAGGGCCGCGGTTTTCCCCATGTTCAATGATGCGGATGCGAGGGTCGGAATTCCGATAGCCGGCCAGGACACGAAGCGCTTCCGGATGCGTACTGCCGTCGTTAACGATGATCCATTCCCATTCCTGAAAGGACTGGCGCATCACGGAGCTCGCGGTTTGATGGAAGACCTCTCCAGTGTTGTAGAAGGGAGTAAGGATTGTCACCCGGGGAGCCCGGTTGTGTTCTCGAGGAACACAGCCAAATGAAGGCCGTGCCGGTGAAACCGGCGTGTTGGAGTAATCTGGGTTGGTAGTGCTGATCATCCGTTAATTTCCTTTATGCGCTGGCGAAGCGATTGAATTGTCTTGTCCCGTTCCGCGACTACGACTCGCAGCGTGTTCCACTGCCCGTCGAGCCAGTCTTTGCCTTTTTGCAGTTCGTCCACCCATGTCTTGAGTTCGACATAGTGTGTGTTCAGCCACGTGTGCGCGCGGTACATCTCCTCGCGGTCTTCAATCATCCGATTCACGGCCGATCCGAACCGTTCCGGATACATCCGCGAGATCTTCTGCAGAGCGGCTTCGCGCGTGGAGAACATGTGCTGCCGGTTCGAACTCATGTTGTTGCCGTGAATCCGGTAGCAGGCGAGCTTCTGGTCGACGTATAAAGCGTGGTGTCCTTTGCCGCTTGCGCGCAGCCACAGCTCATAATCCGCATGCCCGCCGAGTTGTTCGTCGAACGGGCCAACGTCATCGAGAACAGATCTGCGGATCAGAACGGTATGAGGCGGGAAGTAGCCGCTTTGGACCAGAGAGCCGAAAATGTCGCCATTCAGGATTTCTCGCGCTGCGCCGACGCTGAATGTGTCGCCGGGCGCACCTGCCGCATCCACGATCTGGATGTCGCAGTACGCAAAAGCGATTTCGGGATTCTGATCAAGCGTCGTCAGTAGCGTGCGGAGCATGTCCTGGGCGAGCCAGTCATCGGAGTCCAGAAAGTTGAGGAAATCGCCCTGGCTTTCGCTCAACCCGCGGTTTCGCGCGGCCGGCAGGCCGGCGTTCTTCTGGTTGATGAGCCTGAATCGCGGATCGGCGAGATATTGGCTCGCGACCCGTTCGGTTTCGTCCGTGGAACCATCGTTGACGACGATGAGTTCCAATTCCTGGTGGCTCTGTGACAGGACACTCTCCACGGCTTTGCCGAGAAAGCGTGCCTGGTTGTAACAGGGAATTACGACGCTGATTAATGACATTTCTCTTCCCATTTCTGAATTAAGAACGATCTCAACTGTGCGTATTGCTCCAGTCCTGACGAATCATCGAATGTGCCGGGGTATCGGCTGGCGGCTTCCTGCAACATCGTGGCGTCCAGCCCAAAGTCTTTTCGGATCGAGAACAGCAAGACGACCATCGCAGCGCGCAGTGTTGCCATCTCTTCGCCGACCGTGGCGGCGTACTGTTGTTCCCATCGGGAAACGGCTTCGGCGACGGATTTTGTCGGTCCTGCAGCCGAGCCGAGCAACTGTAGGGTTGCTGACACGAAGAAACCTTCCAACTGCCGCAAAAGCTCCGGCAGAAACGATCCGGCAGGAAAGCTTTTGTAATCTGGCGAGAGCTTGAAACTATATGCGCGCTCCAACAACCGTGTCTCGTCATCGCCGATGTTGAGCGCCCTGTGCAAACTTCTCAGACGGGTCAACCGTTGCCGATAAGAACTGCAGTAATCGCCTAAAGACAACAGGCGGAAATCTCCCATCGCCATACCGGCCTTGGTCATCTGATTAACGAGGAACCGGGAGTCCTCCTGATTCCAGTCATCCGAACTGAGCAGGTTTGGTTTGAGGGCGATGAGAAGGCCTGCGATCCGATTCAGGAGAAGCTGGTAGCCTTCCCACAGAGGGATGTCCGCAGGGGCGAACTGCGGGATGGATTCCAGAAGCGTTTCGTTGCCCCAGATCGTTCGGCTGCCATAGCGCAGGTCGTACGTCAACATCGTGAGATTGACCTTATCGAACCAGTTCGGGTGCAAAGGAACGATATCCAGACAATCGAGCCCCAACCGGGGAGCCATGGCGGCTGCCATTGTTTTCAAAGGCGTCCGCAAACTCTCGTCGCACGCGACAAGGACGTCGTAGTCATTGAGCGGACGGGGGCGGTTTTCGCCGCGCAGCACCGAGCCTTCTCCTCGCCCGAAGCTGCCGGACAGAACCACCGCTTGTGCGTCCGGCGCCGTCTCACGGATATGGCTCACGAGCAATGTCATGTGGTCGTTTACGACCGCCTTCACTTCCGCATCCTCGGCTTCACTGAATCGCGGCGCATCCGCGACGCGATATCTCGCATCGACGGCTGAGAGCGAACGATCGAAGTCGATGTTATTGAGGCCCAGCAGGTCGCAGAATGTGTGGAATACCTGCGTCGCCTTTACAGTGGCGATCGGCGCGGAGAAATCCTGTCCATGAAGATGTGTCAGGAAGAATGCCTGATTGTCCGGGCAATCCGGATGATAGCCGTGCATGCCTTTTGGAGGATGTCCGGATTCCTGGAAGAAGTTCGGGAAAAACTGGATGCCCGGATGTGCCATGAAGAACAGTTCTGCATTGCGAGGATCGCAGCCCTCGATCTCGAGATCTTTCTGCATCCGCTCGTCGATCATGTACCCGTCGGGAATGCCTGCAAGCAGCCGTTCTATTTGTGTTCTCGCAGCCCGTGTGTGGAACCAGAACCTCACCATCGTGGAGTCGATGAAGCACGTAAAATCCCGGCCAACCGTAAGCCCGGAAGTCTGAATCGCCGCAGCGATGTCCACGTTCCTTGCTACGGACACCATGCCGTGATCGCCGAAGATCACAACGTCCAGCGCCTCGTACCGTTCCGCGCACCAGGTGATGAGTTGCCCGACTTGCTTGTCAAGGGCCTGTATCGCCTCGACGCACGCCTTCGATCCCGGACCATACGTATGGCCCACTCCATCCAGATTGCTGAAATGGACGTAGCCGAAACTGTGCTCAGGTTTCAGATGATTGAGTGTGTGTTCGAGGATGGACGGATCGTCCGCCTTCTTCAGACCATTGTAGACGGGCCACGAACACTCAAACCACGGAATGCTCTTTTCGTCGAGCGCGTGAAAGATCGAGCGATAACCGATTCCGGGATCCCACGGGGCCACCTTTTCCGCCACATCGAATTGATGAAGGAGATTGAAGGGTATGGTCCCGCTTCTGGCGTACGTGGCCGCGAAAGGTGTGGTGCGCGTCGCAGCGATCGCATCAACCTGCGCTCGGGCCTTCCATCGGAGAGACTCATCAAAGCGGATGGCTTCACCATCGAAGAAGCGCGCGATGGAGAACGGCGACCTCGCCGGGTCCAGCCAATACATGTTCGTGAATCCGCTCTGCCCAGGCTCCAACCCTCCGAAATAAGCCGCGCGAGGGCAGAAACCAAATTGCTCTCTCAGCTTCCCCGTAAAGCTCTTGCCGGCAAGCTTGCGCAGAAAATTGGTATGGCGGAGATAATCGTGCCGGAAAGCATCGAGGAGTATCCCCAAAACTAGTTTTTGCACGTGACTGGGGCCCCTCCTGAGCCAACACAGCAGCGATTTGCCGGCGCAGTTCTTCTACGCTACGCAATCGAGGGCTTATAGGGCAATTGCTCTGCCGCCCGTGGGAAGGAGCATGTTCCGCCGCTTGAGCGGCTAATCTCTAATGATTGCAGTGAGTTGAGCCCGCACAGGTGGGACGGCTCGTTCTGAAATTAGGGGAGTCGCGTCGGTGTTCTGACACCGGCTGTCAAAGGATTCAGTGGCTTTAACGACCGGCTCGCGACTTTCTTCGTGGCCAGAGCCAATTCACTTTACTTACACATCCGTATCATTCTATAAGCGCCTATCCATCCATCGACCGTCTTCAGCAAAGAGACCGGTAACCACGTAGTTACCGCAAGGGGAATCATGAAGCGTATCGTCAGCGCTTTTTCGATTACATTGCTCCTTTCTCTGGTTAGCATCGTCCCGCTCTGGGCGCAGGGAACTGCTCAGATCAACGGAACGGTAAGGGATCAAAGCGGCGCGGTATTGCCCGGCGTCGAGATTACGGCGACCCTCCGACACTCTGACCTTTGTTCCGACAGCAGCGATGCTGGCGGGCGACTTTACGGCAGTCACTTTACCCGCATGCAATGCCGGGCGGCAGATATCGCTTCGTGCGCCATTTGCGAACAACCGCATCGATCCGGCGCAGTTCAGCAAAGTCGCGCTTGCGGCCGCCAAGCTGCTTCCGTCGTCCTCGGATCCGTGCGGTAGACTCGTGTACGGCGTTCCCGCACCGGAGAACTACAACATGGCGGTGGGTAAGATGGATTATCAGTTCACCGCGAAGCACTCCGTGTTTGGGCGTTACTTATTCGACCGCGGCGCGCTGAATCAGCCCAACCGGTGGGACACCGACAAGTCGAACATCCTGTTCGCAAACCTTCTCAAGCAAACAGCCAGGGAACACGCGTTCACCCTCGGCGACACATATCTTCTCGGCGCAAACACAGTCAATGCTTTCCGCGTGGCTCTCAATCGCGGATACAGCTTCCGTTCGCAATTTCCGGATCTGCCTTCCTGGCCAAAGCGCGGATCGAAGATGTATGGCTATCCGGACCCGTCTTACGTCGGTCTGGCTGTAACAGGCGGCGTCACTCTTCAGACTGGCTCAGGTGGAGGAGGTGGGAACTTCAAGCAGGTCGTCAATACCTATGGAGTTAACGATGACGTGAGTTGGGTTCATGGAACTCACCAGGTGGCTTTCGGCACATCCCTGTTACGAATGATGGAAGTGAATTATGTGCAGTCGATACCGCAGGGCGGAGCATCATTCAATGGCTCCATTGTCGGATTGGGTTATGCCGATTTTTTAACCGGCAACGCTGCGACATTTCTCCAAAACAACCCGACAACTCACAACAATTCGCAGTGGTTCTTCGCGATGTACGCTTCCGATACCTGGAAAGCGACGCGGAAAGTGACGATGTCTTACGGCGTCCGGTGGGAGCCGTTCTTTCCGGTCGAGTTTACGGACGGCACAACATATCTCGTCGATCTCGCCAAACTCCGGCAAGGAATCAAGACCGCGCAATATACAAATGCGCCTCCGGGTGTTTTCTATATCGGAGACGCAGGCGTCGGAAAAACTTCTGTCCAGAATACACAATGGGGAAGCCTTTCGCCCCGCCTGGGTCTCGCCTGGGATGTGACAGGGGATGGACGGACGTCCGTCCGCGCGGCATACGGCCTGTTCTACGACTTCATTCCCTTGATTGCGCAATTCGGCACCAATAACATCCCGCCGTTTAGTCCGAGGATCACGCTGCAAAATGTGAAGATCGATGATCCATGGGCGAACTATCCGGGAGGTAATCCCTATCCGCTTTCGAGAGGCAAGGATGCCCCGTTCCCGCCCGCTTCACCCTTTAGAGTCATCCGGCCCGACTTGAAAGCGCCGCAGGTTTCGCAATGGAACCTCAGCATTCAGAGACAGTTCGGGTCGAACTGGCTGGTATCGGGAAGCTATGTCGGAAGTAACACGGCACACCCGTGGGCCATTAACTCCGTGAACCAGGCTGTATTTCTGAGTTTGGGATCCTGCACTCTCGCTGGAGTTCCGTACAACCCATGCTCCACTCAGGCCAATACGCAGCAGCGTCGTATATTGAGCCTGGAAAATCCGGCGGTCGGGACTTACTTTGGAGCCGTGGATACGTTCGATGATGGGCCAACTGCCAGCTATAACGGCCTCTTGCTCAATGTGCAGCGCCGCGCGGCGCGAGGTATCACGGTCAACGGCAACTACACATGGTCGCATTGCATCAGCGATCCATGGAGTTCAGGCGTCGGCGGTGGCACGTCGTATATCGATCCCAATAATCGCCGGTTCGATCGGGGAAATTGCGCGTCTTCAGCCATTGATCGGCGTCATCTGTTCAATTTCTCCGCGGTCGCTATAACACCGGACTTCGGCAATTCCGCCCTTCGGATGGTGGCATCCCGATGGAGATTTTCGCCGATCCTGAGACTGCGGTCCGGCACATTCATGACGATCACCACCAGCACCGATGTCGCCCTCACGGGAATCAGCAACCAGCGCGTCAATCAATTGATGGCAAATGTATATGGCGACAAGACCCCTTCCAATTACCGCAACTCCGCCGCGTTCGCGCTTCCGGCAACGGGTACGCTCGGCAACATCGGTGCCAGCAGCATTGCGGGTCCGGGGTACTGGACATTTGATCTGGCTCTGGCGAAGACACTCAAGGTGCGTGAAAGCAAAAGCCTGGAGTTTCGAGCGGAGGCCTTCAACCTGACGAACAGCGTGCGGTATAACAACCCAACTTCAAATCTCAACACCAACACGTTCGGCCAGATCACTACAGCGCAAGATCCCCGGATCATGCAGTTCGCGCTGAAGTACGTCTTTTAGTGTGCAAGAAATTCGGGGATAAGCCGCAGATTACGCGAATTACGCGGATGGGCGCATCCAAAGGTTTTTAAGCGCCCATCCGCGTAATTCGCGTAATCTGCGGCTTATCCCCGAATTTCTTTCGTCCGGCTCAATTGCTTGCCATGACGGGCACGAACTTCTGGATCCTCTTGTTCTCTTCCACCTCTCCGGTGTAGATGTTTCCCTTCGAGTCCAGCGCAACTGCGTTGATCCAGTGAAACTGGCCGGCGTACGTGCCGTTGCGGCCGAATCCCCCGAGCGTCTTGCCGCTGTCACGGTCAAGAATCCACACTTTGTCATTCGTCCCATCCGCCACGTAGAGGTACTTCTGCTGGGGATCACGCGAGATGGCAAGCTTGTAGGTGGTTCCGCAAGGAGGAAACTTTTCGTGATAGAGACCGCCGCAAATCTCACCGCGGGACGGAGTATTGGGCGACACGTAGAATTCCTTGACGAATTTTCCCTGCTTCGTGAACACCTCGATCCGGTTCTGACCGCGCTCGCCGACATACACCAGGCCGTCCCTTGTAAACTCCACGAAGTGCAGATCCGGGACAAAATTCTTTTCCTCTGGAGGCGGACCGCCGGTCCACTTGTATCCCGGAATCGGGTCGTTGTTGATCTCGCTCAGAGGCATTCCGTGACCGCCCCAGCCGCGCTTGAACGCGCCCGTGTCCATGTCATATACGAGGACACGCTTCCAGTTGATGATGTAGATCTCGCGGGCGTCCTCGTCGAGGTTGAAGCGGCCCTTGGACGCGAGGATGTCGGTCTGCTGATTGTTTTCCTTGAGCGCCGGCGAGCCTTTGGGCGGCCGGTGGTCGAAGTCCCACACGAACTTCCCGTCCTTCGTGAACTTGAGGATGCTGTCCTGCGGCCCGGTTCCGGCCAACCAGACAAAACCCTGACGATCCATGAGAACAGTCTGCAACGCCGTGGGCCAGAGGGGATGGTATCCAGGGCCGCCCCAGGAGTGGACGACATTGCCCTCCGGATCCAGTTCGATGAGCTCCGGTCCCCGGATGCAGCAGGCAATCCGGTCGTTTTCTCCGCCAACCTCATCGGGGTCCGCTTTCGCAGCACGATTCAAGAACCAGACGTGATCGTTCTGATCGACAAAACCGCCGGTTACCTGCTGCATGCTCCATCGATTGGGCAAAGGCTTGGGCCAGAATGGGTCCACCTTGAACAATGGCGCGCCATTGTTATCGACAGCTTGCCGCTGCCGCTGCTGCGAGCGTCCGACCAAACCGGTAGCGAGAACCAGAACGCAACAGATGCCAAAGGCGGCCGCTTTTACTCGGCTTGATCGCTTCCTTGTACTCACGGAACCCTCCCGTTTCTCCCGATGTTCACAGCCACGCTAAGAATAAGTCGAACAAACGCCGTCTGCAATGTATGGTTGACTGCTGTCAGGTCCGAAACAGCTCCAGCTCGATAGAAAGACTTTCCTCGCGTCCATTGGTGATAACTCACCGTACGCTTACCCTGAACGTAACTGGCGAGCTTGCGCAAAAGCACGACCAGGGCATGGCGCTTTTTCTTTTTGTCGGCAGTGGCATGGACGCCGTCCGAAGGCTGGGCCGCAAGGGCGGCAGTGAAAGCTGTAAGTGCTGTCTACACGTCTGCGAGATCGACAGGCGGGTTTGGATAGTTTTTGTTTCCGGTCATGCCCGGGATGACGGCCCCTGCTGTTTCCTCGATCTGGTGATCGCTTTGCCGCGTGAATTTCAGAAGAACACGGATGTCTTTTGTAGCCATGATGCGTCCTCCTTTTATTTAACGGTTGATGTTTTGTAAGTGTTTCTTGACGAAGCCAAGCTTCTTCGTCAGAAACGAAAGTTGCTTTGTGACGAACTCATGAGGGTTTGTGATGAACTCATGAGGCTTTGCGACGAACTCATGAGGCTTTGCGACGAACTCATGAGGCTTCGTGACGAAACGATGTAGCTTCGTGACTCCAAAACATGTGTTCGTCGCAAACAAAATCTCGAATGAGGCGAACTCAATTACGAACGCGACGACAGTAGCCATTTGGCTACTGACAGCAGGTAAACCCCGCGACAGACGCGTATTTTCGAAATTGTTGACAGCTGCTCTATTAATATCACTATGTGAGTCCTCACTGGGTGGGGTATATGCATCGCTGGTAGACCTCAAGAATGCCCGCTCGGCTCTGAGCCAGAATTGAAGTCGTCTGGTTGCTGAGCGTAGCGCAGGGACGTGGAGACGTGCTTACTGCTCTTGGACTGAATTGAAGCGGGATCTATTGACACGATGGAGCGTTTGCCGGGGCGTTATTGAATGGTCGCGAGTTCCACGGGCTGTAACAGGCATAGACTTTGAGGGACCCGTGGGCCGGATACGCCATGGTTGATCCATGGACGCCCCCTCAAAGAAAGAACGCTTGTCCTTCGCTAAAGATCTGACCGACCTGCTCTCGCAAATAGTGCCGCTCGTAGCCGGCACTATCTACATGGCGGGATATTTCATCACCGCGGGAGACCTCGCGGAATACGGGGTAGCGGTCACCAAGCTGGTGGATGCGCAATACTTTATCGCCGGCATGGCCCCGGCGGCGTTGTTCTTGCTGACCTTGGCCGTGATCTGCTCGGCAATGCGCTACCAGGGGGAAGAGTATCAGTTTCGGACTTTTTTTCTCGCGAGGACGCGGGCGATAGTCTCATGACTGCTGGCCGTTCTCTTTGAGACGGATGAACCGATCGACCTGATCGATCAGGATGTTCAGTTTCTCATCGGTCGCGGCCGGGCTTTGCGCAATTCCTTCATTTGAACGGTCCACTCTTCGTGATCCTTCTGCTGCACGTCCCGCATTTCTTTAATCGAATCCAGGCAGGTCCCAGCGACGACGATCAGGCTCTGGATTCCCGCATTTTGTTTTTCGATGATTCCTTCGATCTTTGTGAGTCTTTCTTCCGGTGTCATATCCAATCCGAGTCGAACAAAATTCATTAGGCCGGCAGGGGTCGAACCTGCATCGTTCCAGGGTCAAAGCCTGGCGCCTTACCATCTCGGCCACGGCCCGGCATTACAATCGAATTCCACGCAAAGTGCAAATGGATCTGGTGGGAGTTGAACCCACAACTCCGCGGTTAAAGGCCGCCTACTCTAGCCTATTGAGTTACAGATCCAGAAAACCGACGTATCGAACTTTTCGCAGGATCCCCACGTTTTCGCATTGTTCCTTCTTTCTCGTCCGCGAATGTTTTCAACCGCTCACGCAACACGGCTTCGATTTCTTTCTGGGATAATGCGGGAGGTTCTTTAACGGGCCGGATTGGTTTGTCGTTGGGCTTGCTCGTAATCAAGAATACTTGAGAAAATGGCCCCGGCTGGAGTCGAACCAGTACACCCTTGCGGGCACACGGACCTGAACCGTGCGCGTCTGCCAATTCCGCCACGGGGCCAAAGACTACGTGATGGCTACAATTTAGTTACAATATCTATCCAACTGATTGACGTCATTACACACCAATTATTACCTGAATCTAGCGCGTCTGCCAATTTCGCCGTTTCGGCAAAGAAGTCAAATCTATGTTCTTCGGCTAGTGAAGTCAATAGACTGGACTCATGGGAGCGAAGAACTCTCGGGCAAGATCCGGGCGGAGGAAGGGTCGCCCGGAGCCGGACTTCAACAAGGAGGATCTCGTCCGGTACATTCAGAAATCCGCGGACCGGGGAATGAATCTCCAACGGATCCTCGAAGATTTTGAAGCCACTCCTGTTGCTCGAAAACAAATCAAAGACATTCTCAATCAACTCGTCAAGGAAGGAAAGCTGGCCAGACATCGGGGCAACCGGTACGAGGCGGCAGCGCGGAAACTGGTCGAGGGTACGATCATGGTTCATCGGGATGGCTACGGGTTCGTGATCCCGAAGGAGAAGATTCCGGGAATCGACAGCGACATCTATATACCTGCAGCGCTCACCGATTCGGCGATGAACGGCGACAAGGTCAACATCGAGATCACGATGCGCAAGCCCGGCGGCAGGGCCGAAGGACGGGTGGTCACAGTCGAGAAGCGCGCGCGAACCACCATCGTCGGGCAACTGCGATATGACGGTCAGACATTCTTCGTCGCACCTACCGATGAAAAGCTGCCTTCCAAAATCCTGATCACGAACGATGTGTCCGAACACAAGGACAAGATCGTCGAAGTGGAGATCACCAGGTTCCCAAGCGAGGGCCGATGGCCTGCCGGAAAAGTCGTCTCCGTGATCGGCTTCATCGATGACCCGAACGTCGAGACGAATGTCATCATCAGGAAATTCGGACTGCCCACCGCCTTCCCGTCGGATGTTGAACAGGAAGCGGCGCGCCTGCCGGACGCGTTGACGGAAAAAGACTTTGTCGGCCGGGACGATTTCAGGAAGCGCAACACGATAACAATCGATCCTCAGACTGCTCGCGACTTCGACGATGCCATCGATGTGGAGGTCCTTGCGAACGGAACCTACCAGCTCGGCGTTCACATCGCCGACGTCTCGCATTTTGTTCCACTGGACTCGGCAATGGACCTTGAAGCGCGATACCGCGGAACGTCTGTTTATTTCCCCGACCGGGTTCTGCCGATGCTGCCGGAAAAAGTTTCGAATCATCTCTGCTCTCTGAATCCCGGGGTCGATCGTCTCGCACTGAGCGTCATCGTGCACCTCTCCCGCGCCGGCGAGGTGCTCGACTACTCGTTTCACAAGAGCGTCATCCATTCGAAAGAACGGATGACCTACGAAGACGTCCAGAGGCTGCTGGATGGCAACCTGGCGCTCGAACGGCGTTACGAGCACGTCCTCCCGCACATCCGAAACATTGCGCGGCTTGCCCAGATCGTTCAGAAGCGCCGCAATCAGCGCGGCGCCATCGACTTCGATTTGCCAGAGCCGTTGCTCACTTACGATGAATCCGGCCTCGTTTCGGGAATTACAAAATCGGTCCGGCTGTTTTCGCATCGCATCGTCGAGGAGTTCATGATCCTTGCCAACGAGGTTGTGGCGGGCCACCTGGAAGAGAACGATATTCCGGGCATCTATCGAGTTCACGAAGAGCCCGACCCGATGAAAGTCGAGGAGTTCTCCGAGATCGTCAAAGGCTTCGGACTGAAGTTTGAGCCGCGCACGGCGGAGCCGGTCGAGTTTCAAAAATTCGTCGCGTCCATTGAAGGGCGCCCTGAGGAGCGGATGTTGTCCTATCTGATGCTCCGATCGTTCAAGCAGGCGAAGTATTCCGAGGAGAACATCGGACACTTCGGTCTGTCTTCGGATTCTTATACCCATTTCACATCTCCCATCCGCCGATATCCGGATCTGGTCGTCCATCGAATCCTGAAAGCGGCCATGGCAAGAAGAAGTCAGCCTGCTCTCTCCGTGGCGCAACTGGAAGCCATTGCAAGTGAGTCCAGCGAGCGCGAACGTCTGGCAGACCAGGCCGAGCGCGAGCTCTTCGATTGGAAGAAGATGCTTTTGATGGAGCAGCACCTGGGCGACACGTTCGAAGCGATCATCATCGCGGTTTGGCGCGACGGCTTCGTCGTCGAGTTGATCGATTACTTTATTGAAGGCTTTGTTCCGGTGGCCGACATTCCGGATGACTACTACCAGCTCGATCAGTCAACCCACGCTTTGATCGGGCGCCGCTCCAAACAGCGCTTCCGCCTTGGCGATCGTCTAACCGTTCAGATAGCCCGTGTGGACAAGCTACTCCGTCGCGCCTATTTTGTACCGTTGCTGGCACGCAAACGGAGTTCGCGCTAAAATCGGTGGTTTCCACTGGGGAGACAGCGCCGGAGTAGCTCAGGTGGTTAGAGCGAAGGTCTCATAATCCTTAGGTCGGCGGTTCGAGTCCGCCCTCCGGCATGATCATGCAAGACTCGAAATTGGAAGGGCTTACATTACATTCCTGGACTCTCCAAATTTGGCGGGACTACAGGCGGGGTGTGGCCCTGACCGGGCAGCAGGCAGCCATTGCCCACTGCCTGCAAAATCATCCCGAATGGTGGAGTGATTGGGATACAGCTGACCGCCCCGACGATGAGAGGGCGATCACAAACCGCCTGATCCATATCCACAATGACGCTGCGATCCGGATCCAGGTGGAGAGAGAGAATCCGAAGGAAATAAAGACGCTGTACGACACGCTGCTGGGAAAAGGTTTTACCGAATTCGAGTCCATTCATACCCTGACCGTTGCATTCACCGAAGAGAGTTCATACGCCGTCGAGAACGACGAAACCTTCGATCTCCAGCGATACGTCGATAGAGCCAGGAGTTATGTAAAGGAAGCTCTATCCAGGCCGAACCTGACAAGAAGCTCCAAATCGAAGAGATATTGAGGCAAATCCGGGACACTCTCGAGAAGTACGGGATGCTCGATCCACAGGACCGTGTGCTGGCCGGAGTGTCGGGAGGCGCGGACTCGGTCTGTTTGCTTCTGGCGCTGAAGGAACTGGGATATCGCCTGGCCGTCGCGCACCTGAACCACGGATTGCGGGGCGCCGCGGCCGACGAGGACGAAGTGTTTACGAAAACTTTGTCCGAAATGCTGGGGCTGGAGTTTTTCGCAAGGCGCGTCTCGATTTCCGGAAGCATCGAGGCCGCCGGCCGGCAGGCGCGGAGAGAGTTCTTTGCTGAGCTGGCACACCGATATGGATTCACAAAGATTGCGCTGGCCCACACACGGGACGATCGCGTGGAGACGTTCCTCATGAATTTGTTGCGGGGATCCGGTCCCGAAGGGCTGGTCTCGATGGCGCCGGTCTCGGGAAACACAATCCGACCGTTGATCGAAACCAGCCGTGCTGAGATCGAAGCCTGGTTGAAAGACCGAAGTCAGACCTGGCGTACGGACTCCACAAATCTCGATCTCAGCTTTGCCCGGAATCGGCTGCGGCATGCTGTGATCCCGGGACTCGCATCCGAATTCAATCCTCGGTTGATCGATACCGTGTCCAGAACTGTTGAAATCCTCGAAGGCGAAGACGCCTGGATCCGGTCGATCACCGATCAGTGGCTGAGTGAAAACGGAACAAAAGAGGAAGATGATTTCGTAATCCGGGTTGAAGCACTCGAATCGGCGCCGGTAGGGCTGGTTCGCCGGGTCCTTCGCGGCGCGCTTCGACGGGCTGGTTCGGACCTTCGGGATGTCTCATTCGATCACATTGAGAATGTGAGAGGCCTCGCGGAGCCGGGAAAAAGCGGCAAGGTGGTCGAGATCCCGGGCGGCCTGATTGTAGCAAGGGAATTCGGCCGGCTGATTTTCAGGCGTCCCGTTGAGGTACTTCCAGACTACGAGTACCAGCTGAAAATTCCGGGGCAGGTCCGGGTACCCGAATCAGGCAAGCTGTTCCGGGCGGAAATTATTGAAAAAGAAGGTGGCGAAGTCAGCCTTCAGCGCGTATATCTTGATGGGGAATCGATCGGGCCATATGTTAGAATCAGGAACTGGAAACCTGGGGACTATTACAGGCCGGTGGGTTGGCCCGCCGGTAAACTCAAGAAACTGTTCCAGCGAGCCCGGATTCCAAGGAGCCATCGAACGAGCTGGCCAGTTGTTGTCGCAGACTCGACGATTGTCTGGGTAACCTCCTTTCCCGTCTCCCGCGAATTTGTTCCAGGCGGACGTTCCCAGAGAATAGTGGCTATCGAGGCTTTGCCGGTCTAGCAGACTGGCATTGGCGACGAGCAGATGGCAAGATATTTGCATGGCGTAAGCGTCTAAGGATAAGGTGACCTTGGACAGGGGGTTTAATTGAATTCGACTGCAAAAACGATTTTGTTTTGGGTTGCATTGCTTCTGACGGCGGTGCTGCTCTACCAGGTGGTACAGCAGACCTCAAAGGGCCGGGAGCAGGTTTTCCCATTTAGCCGATTCCTGCAGGAAATCGAGCGCGGAAATGTCAAGGAAGTGACGATTGCGGACTCGGATGTTAAGGGGAAACTCGCATCCGGAGATTCCTTCAGGACCGTCCTGCCGATGGAGTATCCACAGCTGATCGAGATGCTCCGCGACAAGCAGGTACAAATTACTGGTGAAAAGCCGACCCAAAGCCCCTGGCTCACGGCGCTGGTTTCGTGGGCGCCCTTCCTTTTCATTATTGGTTTTTGGATTTTCTTCATGCGCCAGATGCAAAGCGGGGGCAACAAAGCCCTGTCATTCGGCAAGAGCCGGGCCAGGCTGCTGACGGCACATCAGAAGAAAGTCACATTTAAGGATGTCGCCGGTGTGGAGGAAGCGAAGGAAGAACTCCAGGAAATCATCGACTTCCTGAAAGAGCCGCAGAAGTTTCAGAAGCTTGGCGGACGAATTCCAAAGGGCGTTTTGCTCGTCGGCCCTCCGGGGACCGGAAAGACGTTGCTTGCCCGCGCGATCGCCGGCGAAGCCAATGTTCCCTTCTTCTCGATAAGCGGATCGGATTTCGTCGAGATGTTTGTCGGCGTGGGCGCGTCGCGCGTCCGCGACCTGTTCGAACAAGGCAAGAAGAACGCCCCATGCATCATCTTTATTGATGAAATCGACGCCGTGGGACGTCACCGTGGCGCCGGCCTCGGCGGCGGACACGATGAGCGCGAACAGACGCTCAACCAGTTGCTTGTTGAGATGGACGGCTTCGAATCCAACGAAGGCGTCATCCTAATAGCAGCCACCAACCGGCCCGATGTTCTCGATCCGGCCCTGCTCAGGCCTGGGCGCTTCGACCGTCGCGTGGTCGTTGCCCGGCCCGATGTCAGAGGCCGCGAAGGCATCCTGGCGGTTCACGTCCGCAAGATCCCCCTGGCAGAAGATGTCGATATTTCCGTGATCGCTCGAAGCACGCCCGGATTCTCCGGCGCCGACCTCGCCAATCTGGTCAACGAAGCGGCCCTGAATGCCGCCCGGATGAATCAAAAGACAGTCACGCACGAAGATTTCGAAAGCGCAAAGGACAAGGTTTTGATGGGCGTTGCGCGCAAGTCGCTGATCATCAGCGAGCACGAGAAGCGGGTTACGGCGTACCATGAGGCGGGCCATGCCATGGTTGCGACGATGGTCGAAGGCGCGGATCCGTTGCACAAAGTGACAATCATTCCGCGGGGTATGGCGCTGGGTGTGACGCAACAATTGCCGGTGGATGATCGACACACCTATCCGCGGGCGTACCTCGAAGGTCAGCTTGCGATCATGATGGGCGGACGTCTCGCGGAGGAGCTGTTCCTCGACACCATGACAACGGGAGCGGGTAACGACATCGAGCAGGCGACCGAACTTGCGCGAAAGATGGTTTGCCAGTTCGGCATGTCGACGCTTGGACCGCTCACGTACGGTAAGCAGGAAGAACAGATCTTCCTTGGACGCGAGATCGCCCAGCATCGTGATTACAGCGAAAGCACGGCTGTCTCAATCGACCAGGAAGTTCGCCGTCTGGTCATGCAGGGCTACGAGCGCGCGAAGTCAATATTGAATGAGAACCGCGACGCGCTGACTCGCATCGCGGAAGCGCTGCTCGAACGCGAGTCGCTGGACGCCGCAGAGATCAAATTGCTCATCGCGGGCCAGCCTCTCGAAGATCGCCGTCCGCCGAAAGTCGAGCCGAAAAACGAAAAGCCGACTCCGGTGCCGACAAAGGGTGTTGTGCGGCCCGCACCCAGTATTTCGCCGCACGAGAAGCCGTCGCCGGCGTAACAGGCGCGGAAGCAAACGCACAACGAACGCGGGCTAAAGCCCGCGACTACATCGGGGCCAAGGTGGTATCGAAATGTAGTCGCCGGCTTTAGCCCGCGTTCCTTTTTTGGCTTATATGCGTCAACACTATTCCTGGACAGTCAGGCGGACGACAATGGAGCTCGGCGAACGTACCGCCGTTATGGGCATTCTCAACGTCACGCCGGATTCATTCTCGGATGGCGGAAGATACTTTGATCCGGAACAGGCTATAGCTCGCGGGAGGGAAATCGAGCAGGAAGGTGCCGACATACTCGACATCGGCGGTGAGTCGACGCGGCCGGGAAGCGATCCGATCCCGGATGACGAGGAGCTGCGACGCGTCCTGCCCGTCATCGAGGCGCTTGCGCGAGTGCTGAAAATTCCGATCTCGATCGATACATACCGGGCGAAGGTCGCGGAGAAGGCCCTGGAAGCCGGCGCCCAGGCTGTAAACGACATCAGCGGGCTGCGCTTTGACGACAACATGGCGGCGACCGTGAGGAAGGCGGGTGCAGGTCTTATACTCATGCACAGCCGCGGCAGCCGCGAAACACTTCACAAGCAGCCTCGAATGGACGATCCCGTGAAGGATGTTTTCGATGGCCTCGCGTCTTCGGTCTACATCGCGCGCGCAGCCGGTGTTCCGGAAAGCGCGATCGCAATCGACCCGGGCATCGGTTTCGGAAAAGCGGCGGCGGAGAGCCTGAAGGTCTTAAAAAGCCTGAATGAATTTAGTAAACTACGGTATCCATTATTAGTCGGAACGTCCCGTAAGTCATTCATTCGGTCTCTTACCCAGGAACGTTCGGAAGCGCATGTCTGGGGGACAGCCGCGACCGTCGTTGCTGCCATAATGAAAGGTGTACATATCGTCCGAGTGCATGATGTCCGCCAGACCCGCGTGCTGGCAGATGTGACCGATCGATTAACATGCTGAGTGAATATCTTTTATTACCACGATTGACCTGGACGGCGGTGCTGGACATCCTGATCGTCGCCTTCATCATTTACCAGGTCCTTGTGTTTATAAAAGGAACCCGGGCGGTCCAGATGGCGGCGGGACTTCTGCTGCTGGTGGCTTTTTACTACTTCTCTCGATGGATTCGGCTTGAAGCCGTTTCCTGGCTGCTGTCCAGCATCCTTCCGTATTTTGTTTTTGCGATCATTGTGATCTTCCAGTCGGAGATCCGGCGCGCACTTGCCCATTTCGGACAGGCTCCGTTCCCTGGCGGCATTTCGAGCATCAATCGCAATGAGCTATATGACGAGATCATGCTGGCCGTCACCACGCTTGCGTCGCACCAGACCGGCGCCCTGATCGTTGTCGAGCGGGAGATCGGGCTGAAGACCTACATTGAGAGCGGCATTGCCATAGACGCCGCTTTGTCCTATGACCTGCTGGTTACTGTCTTCAACCCCTCCGTGCCCCTGCACGACGGTGCCGTTATTGTGCAGAACGGCCGGATAGCAGCGGCGGCATGCTTCCTGCCGCTGACCGTCAAACCTCGGTTGAGCAAAGAGCTCGGCACCCGGCATCGAGCTGCAATCGGTATAACGGAAGAGACCGACGCGGTGGCCATCATTGTTTCCGAGGAAACCGCGGCGATCTCATTTGCGCACGATGGCGAGATCGAGCGTTTCCTGGACCCGGAAACATTGCGGCTCCGGCTACGTGACGCGTTCGAACACAAGTCGATGAGGACTGCACACCGTGTAGTCGCCACTCCGGCAGAGAACCGCCTGGATGGCTAGAATGCAAACGCTGAAGCATTTCATCACGCACAACTGGTTTCTAAAGATCGTTTCGCTGCTTCTTGCCACAATGCTGTGGGTCGCGATTGCGAGTGAGACTTCCTCAGAAGTCGGTTTGGACGTTCCGCTCGAATATCGAAACATTCCGCCTCAACTCGAGATCACCGGAGACACGATGAATACCGTACAGGTGCGTCTGCGGGGCTCGGTCAACGTGGTGAAAGAGATCTCGCCGAAGGACGTATCCACGATTGTGGATCTGGAGGGCATGAAGGCCGGTGAAAAGATCATTTCACTGACACTTCAGAATGTGCAGGTGCCATTCGGTGCTGAGGTGGTTCGCGTCAATCCGTCACGGGTTCGTTTCAGTCTGGAGCGGACCATTTCAAAGCTTGTGCCGGTGGTTCCCACAATACAGGGCCAGCCGGCCGAAGGATATGAACTGGGCAAGGTGCTGATGAATCCGAGCAAGGTTCAGGTGGAAGGTCCTGAGAGCCGTGTCAGTGCGCTCGACTCGGTTCCCACGGTCCCCATTCATATTGATGGAAGAAAAACCCAGGTAGCGCAATCTGCCGACCTGGATGTTCCCGATCCTCAGGTGCGCGTCCAACATCCCGCAACGGTGGATATCCGCATCGAGGTCCGGGCAAAGTAGAATCCTGATCTTGACGCTCTTTCGTCCTTCTCATCTACTCGAAATATGAGCACGGAATTATTTGGAACCGATGGCATCCGGTCGCGCGCCGGTGAATTCCCGCTGAATTCGCATGCAGTCGCCGCGATCGGACAGGCGATTGGGGAGAAGCTCAATGGAAAGATCCTCGTGGGACAGGACACCCGCATGTCGAGTCCGTGGATCTTTGAGTTTCTAAAGCAGGGTATCTCGAGAACGTCCGGAATTATCCAGGAGGCCGGCGTCATACCCACACCGGCCATCGCGCTTCTTACCAAGTGGCTCGGTTATTCCGGCGGCGTGATGATTTCCGCTTCGCACAATCCGTACGAAGACAACGGCATCAAAGTATTCGCATCCGACGGGACAAAACTGAGCGAAGAGGACGAGGAGGAAATTGAGAAACGAGTCTCTGAACTCCTCAGGTCGGATAAACAGCACGAGCACACCGATCGAGTTCCCGATCGGCAAATCTCCGCAGCGAATTCGACGGGTTGGGGAGAGCGGTATCAGGAGATCCTGATCTCCCATTTCCCACAGGGAGCCTGGCTCGCCGGTTTGCGTATCGTCCTGGATTGTGCGAATGGCGCTATGAGCGAAATCGCTCCCGGTCTGTTGCGCCGGCTTGGCGCGGAGATCACAGTGACTCACGCTTCCCCGAACGGCACGAACATCAATGCCGCATGCGGCGCTGTGCATCTCGAATCGCTGACTGAGACGATGAAGAGCCATTCAGCGGATTTCGGTGTCGCCTTTGACGGAGACGGAGAGCGTATCGGTCGGCGACAGGTTTATCTTCGAAGAGATGTCACGAAGCGGCGCGCAGCTTGGCGGTGAACCTTCCGGGCACATTATCTTTTCCGATTTTCGTCTGTCCGGCGATGGGCTGTTCACCACGTTGAAGCTGGCGGAGGCGATCGTGAGCGATCGCGCCTCACTCGATGATTTGACGCGGGACTGGGCTGAGGCACCGCAGCTCTTGAAAAATCTGCGAGTGAAACAGAAGGTGCCGCTCGAGACTCTGCCTGCGATTCAGGAGAAGATGACCGAGGTCAATCAGGAACTGCAGGGTTGTGGTCGTCTGGTCGTGCGATATTCGGGTACGGAGCCGTTGCTGCGCGTCATGATTGAAAGCGATGACGCGGCTCGGAACGACCGGCTGATGGCGGAGCTTCTTGACACGATCCGGAAAACGATCGGCTGAAACGCGCGACTGGTGCGGATTGTCGCCGCAGCGGAGGGGGCTTGACAGGATCTGAACCGCAAACCTATTCTTGGAGGATAGGACACAGGCTAAACTATCCATTCGGTGCTTGACAGCTTCAGGCACGATATCTATAGTTGTTAGATGTGCTTGGCGACAGATAGTTGCCGGGCATGTTCGTTGAAAACTCCGCCGAGCAAAATCGAGGCGGTTTTTTTAGCGTCAAGATTTGAGGCCTGAGAGCCGCAAGGTTCTTTGAAAACAGAAAGCGTACAGTCAGTAAAAGATCTTTGAGTCAATTCGGTTTTAAGCGCGAATAAAGAATCAAACACATCAAGAAATCTTGAGAGTTTGATCCTGGCTCAGAATCAACGCTGGCGGCGTGCCTAACACATGCAAGTCGAGCGAGAAAAGGGGAGCAATCCCCTGAGTACAGCGGCGCACGGGTGAGTAACACGTGGGTAATCTGCCCTAGAGTGGGGAATAACACCGGGAAACCGGTGCTAATACCGCATACGATAGCGGGATCTGCGGATTTCGTTATGAAAGGAGCAATCCGCTCTTGGAGGAGCCCGCGGCTGATTAGCTAGTTGGTGAGGTAATGGCTCACCAAGGCTTCGATCAGTAGCCGGTCTGAGAGGACGGTCGGCCACACTGGAACTGAGACACGGTCCAGACTCCTACGGGAGGCAGCAGTGGGGAATTTTTGGCAATGGGGGCAACCCTGACCAAGCAACGCCGCGTGGGTGATGAAGTATCTCGGTACGTAAAACCCTTTCGACGGGGAAGAAAACCGCAAGGTTTGACGGTACCCGTAGAAGAAGCCCCGGCTAACTCCGTGCCAGCAGCCGCGGTAATACGGGGGGGGCGAGCGTTGTTCGGAATTACTGGGCGT
>WNFO01008993.1_pt1 | contig 22725 bp, 31 predicted proteins | sample 5400251 | NCBI WGS metagenome assembly WNFO01 (sample SAMN13153354, study PRJNA577476) | soil metagenome | isolation source: 100 cm saprolite under Madrone tree | place: USA:California | collected 2016-06-14
GCTGCTTTTGCCCAGTACTTCACCGAAAACTCTGGCCTTCAACTTGGGATAAAAGTTTCGGCATTCCCTTCGTCCTCACACTCCGATTCTGGTGAGGTGTGCGTTTTCGAGGCTTGACTACGGTTCGCTTACGCTACGACCTGTTGTTTTGCTTGCCCTCCTGTCGGAGCTGACCAGACTTGCATCCAGCCATCGAGGACGTTTACATCCGGGCTTCCGACGGTTTGGTCACCCGCCCCGTCGCCGGATATCACTACAGTGCCAACTGGGTAACCTGCACTGGCAGGACTTTCACCTGCTAGACCATCAATTAGCTTCACTGCACTATCCCGGCGCACTAATATCCCCATTTCACCAACAACCTGCGAGTTCCTAGTGACGGAGGTCGATAATTCCCGGAAAAACTCAGGATTCTGTTATCCGTCTGCGTTGAGGAGCCTTCGCTGCGACGAGGCTGGTGATGAGGAGAAGCCGATACTAGCGACCATCCCGCACATCTGCGGATTTCAGGAGTTGGCTTTCAGGACTCGACTCACACTGGTTGCGTGCCAGCGTCCAGCTCTAGCGGGAATATCCTTCGCGTTCAGACGCTCCGCAATGGTGTCATACGCCAGTCCCTGCGTTCTGGGTTCGCAGATTCGGGCAAGCAGAGCACTCATTGCATTGCTCCACGTCGCATAGCTTCCTCTTGCCATTCCTCCTCGACGACAACAACCGCCTCAGCCAGTACCTTGCTCAGCATCGCCCCTAAAACCGCAACAGCCCGAGCACTTGGTAGACCGCTGGCCTTACAGTGAGAACGTAAATCCTTCTCGATGAACGCTCGCATTACTTCTTCCAGCCTGACACCGATTGCATCGCACGACTGCGTAAACTGTCTGACTGCCGCAGCCAGTGCCAGTTCTCGTTCCTTCCGGGACAGCTTCATGTCCGCTCCTCTCCCTTCTCGCAAGTTTAGCTGACGTTTACTGGGCGCCGTCCGCTCACTCTTTGAACGCTTGTGAACAAACGGGAGCGTTAGGCGACGAACGTAGCCCGCAGGAAGTCGAATGACCAGATGCTCGCCAGTCTTCCATCGGCATGTTGATCGAACGCGGTGCGTTCTTCACTTGATCGAGCCAGAGTTGATAGTCTTCCGCCATCGGAGCACTCGCCTTTATTGTAGGGGGAAAAGCCGTTTCTGGTTCCTAACTCATCGCCTCCGCTAGACAGACTGACGGGCATGGCTCCTCGTGCTGCTACTGCAAGGTGCGCCCAAAAGAAAGCACTAACGGGGTTCTTTGGCCGATATTCAATGGCCTCGGAAAAGTTTCGGATTTCGTTATCCGTCTGGCCGATGGAGCCTCTGCCTCGGCGCTCTTTCGCGATCTGGAGAAGCGTAAACTCCAGACCATCCCCCGACGTTACCCGCCAAACTTTCGTGCCATTTCTCCGAGACGCCAGCCCAAGGTAGAATGCACTCAGCATCAGGAGTCGTCCTTCCAAGGACGCACCAACCGACGGGACGCACGGTGGTAGAGCCGAAAGGCTGATGTGGCACAGAGTGCAAACAAGTCCCACGAGCCGCCTGATGTTTTGTGGGCGGCATTTTTGTTGGCTGATGCCCATTTGACTCAAAGGAGATGGGCATGAACGAAGCATCTAAGAAATGGATCTATAAATCTTCAACTCTTCTCGCTGACCTCCAGAGAAAACTTGATCCCCGACGCTTTCACTGGGTCACTCCGACAATGAGTGGCGTCGTCGGCTACGTTCTTGGTGTACCTTTCGCCATTCCGGTAATCGAGGAACTGGTGGTCGTCTATGACGGGGCGATCATTGCGAGACCGCGAGGCTCTACCAAAACGTCAATCATCGGCAGTACGACGATCTGGTTCGTAGTTGGAAATCTTTGCTGTCCTCAGCGGGACTCACAGCAGCGGAATGGATGGCTGCTGAAATCCCTGTTTGCGACGAGAATCGGCTATTTGTTCGAGAACAACGCATAGAGGCGACCATGAAAGAACTGAAGGACAACCGAGTGGTGATTTATGGCCGAGTTTCGACCGAGCACCAGAGCGTGGACGTGCAACTTGTCGAACTCAGGGACTACGTCGCGAGACGTGGCTGGCAACTGGTAGCCGAATACGTGGATCACGTTTCCGGTGCCAAAGAGTCGCGGCCCTCGTTGAATCGGATGATGAGCGATGCACGCCAGCGCAAGTTCGACATCCTCCTCGTTTGGAAGATCGACCGCTTCGGTAGATCGCTCAAGCATCTGGTGAACAGCCTCGCGGAACTCGAAAGTGTCGGCGTTGCGTTTGTTAGCTTGCGAGATTCACTCGACCTGAGTTCGCCAGCCGGTCGTCTGATGGCGCAACTGCTAGGGGCGATCAGTGAGTTCGAGCGCAGCTTGATCACCGAAAGGGTCAGGGCCGGAATCCGCAATGCTCGAAACAAGGGCCGCAGGCTGGGGAGACCACCTCTGGAGGTGGACAGCGGCCGGATCGCTCGTCTGAGGGCCGCTGGAACGTCCCTAAGAGCCATCTCGAAGCAACTCGGGATTTCCCTTGGTAGTGTCCACCGTGCGCTCCAGGAGGAGCGTTCCAATAACCCCTAGCTAGCCTAGGTTCAGCCCCTCCCCGAGCCCCTCCAAATGATTGATGGCCCAGCACGGACTTGGCGGGTCAGGCGTTCCAGAAATTGGTGTTTTACGAACGGGTCAGTTGGTGTAAGCGCCTGCTGCCAGTTGTCTCGCTGCCGACCTTGGGTTGAAGTAAACTCTGCAACATGGTCGGTTACCGCAGAACCCATAACTATCCTCACGGAAAGCCGTTCCCGCTCGTTCTGCTCGACATCGGGATGACAGTTCTTGTGGGACTGTGGGTGTTTCTCATTCCCGGACATTGGCCTCGCGCCATCGCCATGATCGCGGTGTTTCTTGTAACTGCGTTCGTCAGCACGAAGCGACACAGACATTACGAACGAACCGGGCAAGCGGTGCGGATTCCACGACCGAGAGTCGTTGTTGAGTTTTCCCAAGGTTTGCCCGTTCCAATGTTGGCGGCCCGGCTTGCATTCTTTGTCACCGTCGCAGCCATGGTTGTGTTCGGTGCGGCCCCGGTTGCTGATTCGACGGCGAGAACCGGGATCATCGCGTGTGTATTCGCGTCAATTGGTGTCGCTGTCCTAAACCTTGCCCTTGAGAGCCGCTATGTCAATACGGGCCAGGCGAAGGAATTGGATGTGTCGAGCAGTGGGAACGTTTGAGGAGAGAGGAATGGGGGTCGACGTTCTTAATTGTTGAAATGTCGCGTCACACTCACTGACCCGGTCGGCCAAATCCTCAGTTTATGAAAACGCCTGATCGTCAACTGTCCTGACATCTGACAATCGTGCAAGACGGGCCGGCGCCAACCACGTCTCTGACTTGACTTCCTACTATTTCGAGTGCAGGATTCTGCACGGTCTCGCTGGACTGGCAAGCATATATGAATATGGGTTTCTGCAAGCAATGCGCTGCTCCTGCTGATGCCGGACGAATCTTCTGCAAGAACTGTGGAGCAACGCTTCAACCGCCTGTCCCATTGACCCAATCGCCTGAGCAAACTGTGAGTGGTGTCCCGCAGGTGCGTCCGTGGGTCAGGTATTGGGCACGCATGTTTGACCTGAATCTGTTCGCAGTGGCAGCGGGCTTCTTGTTTGCGATATTTGTGCCACGCGCCCTTTTTCGCGGCATATCAGAGACACTGGTTCTAAGCGCACTGTTCCTCTTCCTCTGGATATTCGTGGAGTCGCTGCGTTTGTCGTGGTTTGGTACGACGCCCGGTAAGTCGTTGTTGAGAACACGCCTGCGACTCGCGGGCAATCGTTCCATCCCGTATTCCATTATTCCATGGCTCTGAACCGCAGCTTCAAGGTCTGGTGGCGCGGATTTGGAGCAGGGATTCCAATTATCACCCTTTTCACGCTTTCAAATGCCGATAGAAGATTGACGGAGGATTCCATAACCTCGTGGGATCAAGAAGGCGGTTTCGTCGTAGCTCATGAAAAGATAGGTGTATTGAGGTTGGTTGTCGCGGTTATTTGCCTCGTGGTATTCGGCATTCTTTCGATAGTAGGCACGCTCCTGCCGATGGCGCGTTGACGGCAGGCTCGCTGCTTCCTTGATTCTCGGGCCGATTGTTGTCGCAACATCGCCGCCATTGCACTCACGACTCTCCAGTCTCCTAGACGGGGTTTTGGGGCCGATGCTCTGACCAGCCCGCCTGTTGGCCGCTGGAGGGATCGTCCACGTCGCACTCGCCAAACGACAGAACCCGGATTATCCTCTGAAGCCATGACCTACGTTAGAGGGTGTCTCGCTGGACTCGCTGCCCTATTCCTCTCGGGGTTTGTGCTGATGTTCATCACCGCATTTCGAGAAGCTAGTCAGAACAAAGCAATTGGATTGGCCGTTTTCCCAATTTGGCTTATCGACAGCGTTCGATCACCGCTGTTCTGGCTTCTCGCGATCCTGTTCTTTGCAGTATTCTTTGCAACCGGACGCCTGACCAGTAGCGTCTTCAGGGTTCTCCTGTTCTGGCTTCCCGCGATAGGAATCGCGTCAGTGGGTCTTGGACTGCTTGGCTGGTTCGCGGTGTTGATGATGCGAATCAGACGCTCCTAGAAGTCAATCTAGACGAGGCTTTTGTTGCCGATGCTCTGAGCAGCCTGCCTGTTGGCCGCTTGGAGGGACTAGTGGGAGAATTGGGGCGGCAACCAAGGTCGTGGCGAGGTGCGGGGCGTGAGCAACAGCTTAGATGAGCAGGTTACGATTTCCCTCCCGAAAGGGACGCTTCTAGTCCTGTTTGAGTTTCTTTCCCACAGCTACGATACATGGCGAGGCTCGGACGGCAAACCCTCCGATGACAGCACATTCCTCTTGGCCAAGCCTGATGCGGCAGAACGCACGGCCCTGTGGCAATTGGAAGGAGCAATCGAGAGCACGCTGCCGGAAATCTTTGCGTCTGACTATAAAGACCTGATTGGCGAATGGAAGCAGAGACTGATAAGGGGTCAGTGCTTTACAGAAGAAATGGCTCCTCAGGTAGGACTCGAACCTACAACCCTCCGGTTAACAGCCGGATGTACGGCTGAAGTGCCCTTGAGCGGCGAGCAAAATTTAAAAGCAGCTGGCAGGTAACTAGTAGCGTCGGTGCCGTGACGCCGCCACGGTTACCATAGGTGCTACATATTAGAGCTGCGTGCCCTTTGCCGGTTGGCCGCGGAGGAGAAATGTCTTCGGGTATCTGCTTTCCCCGCAGAGCTTGAATGACCCGAAGTCCTTGTACCACAACCCGTCAGGGGCCTCTGGCTCAGTTTCACGCCATAATTTCAACTGGTAAAGGTCTTCGGCCGAGATCTTGCGTTCACGTAGTCTTTCAAACAGGTGGTCACGAAGAACGGTCGGGAGATCCGTCCACTGGATCTTCGGCATTCATGCTCCGAACGTCATACGGGCCAGTTCTTCCTTGATACGGTGCTGTTCGGCCTTATCGGTCGAAACAGTCAGACGGTTCGCAAGCTCGAAAAAGCGGTGCTTCTCAGCTTCCTTGGTCTCGAGCCCAGCCTCGATAAGGTCCTCTATGATCTGATTGGCACTTCTGTGCTCGCGTCTTGCAAGCACTTGAACCTTGCTATCTATGTCAGGGCGTAGCGAGACGCTCCGACGTACCGTTTTTTTTGAGGCCTTTCCGGTTGTCATGGAATTCATGATACACCAAAATGAACCATACTGCACCAAATTACCTGAGAAGCCTGATGAGCTTGGGAAGATGAAACGCGCGCAGGCCCCTAAACTGCGGGTAAAATCAGTAGCGCCCAACCGGATGCTGTCAGGTTCTGGTTCCGAGAAAGCCCTCTACTGATACTAAGTGGGGATCGACTTCACAAAATCCGGCTCCTTCCGGAGGTAAAATTGGCGTCAGAGAAATCTACATACCGGGCTCTAGTGCGGGCGACGATCTCTTTATCGCCATTGGGAGTGACTTGGATCGCCGACATGCCGGTTACGCAGGAAGTCCGGACGGCGCTGCGAAAGGTTTTCGCTGTTCTCCCAGACCTCGGTGTACAAATCCGGGTTGTCGGTCCTATTCACCCGTGATCGAAATTCCTCCCAACAATCTTCGCGGACCAGAAGATAGTCCGTTCCGGACAGCAGGGTAGCAGTTGTTCCCCATGGACACGTAGGAGGTGAGTAATAGGCCATCTCCTCAGGAGTGATTTGCGCCGCTACGCGCCAGGTCTGGCGGCGATTCCAGCCTGGTTCTGGATCGAAATGAAACGCGTCTCTTTTCAGGCGATACGCGTAGAAGAAATCGAGTCCGCGGCGTGCAATCAGCATCGGAATGTCCTTGCCACGCAGCTAGAGGGGTGTTCAACTTGATTGGTGGAGGGACTATCCCTCTGTGGAAGAAGGATTGAAAAGTCTCATCGCGCTGCGCCATGGCTGATTCCTCTCCTCGATCGACGCAAAGCCTCTGGCGGCCCGTTAGTCAACCTGCGGCAGTGCGGCTGGCGAGAACAAACTGGGAACAAGGTCTTGTGGAAACGCTCGCTGACAACTGCATAGCTCGCATTATTGGCCGACTTATTAGATTTCAATCGTTTTCTTCGGAAAATCGTTGGGCCGCTGGCCCACGACGGCGAAATCGCGCCATGGATCAAGCGCTTTGAAGTTCAGGACCTTAAGGGTGAACCGAGCTAATCGTTCGGGGCAAGTCGTTGGGTCAAATGCCCAACGATTCCGAGACGCTAGTGCTCCACCGTAACAAGCACGCTGGGGCGAGTCAGCAGCTCTGCCATCATCCTATTTGGCAAGTTGTTTGGCATCGACGGTTGCATCAGCCCAGGTTAAGGCCCGCTTTGCCAAAGACATTCGGCGATCTTGCATGAGATCCGAGAATGCAAACATTACTGCTCCCTGTGCGAAGGCACCAGGGTCCCACTTGGTAAGCCTGATCTGGCGTTCGTTGAAACTAACCTCGTTGTTGCTGGCGCCCACAACGAGAGTCACTCGAGGCATTACTGGACGCCCTGCCCCGAATTCTCGCTGAACTACTGCGCATGCGGAAAAATAGATCTTTTGAGCTTCAGCAACCGGCAACTTCTGCTTACCTTTGCTCTGAACTGTCAATTTCTCCTGTGCCAAGCTCACCGTAGTTAAGCTCAAAAGGACGATCACAAACATCGACTGCCTAGTCATGTTTTACTCCCAACTGAAACCCCACATGCTTTCGCCACCTCGCAAGGAGCGAAATCGTTTTGGGCGAAATTCCAGATTCTCGTAATGAAAACCAGCAAATCAATGACCAATCGGCCTCCATCGAAGGGTTTCCTCCGAATTAGCTGAAGGGAATTCTGGTCGTTCCATTGACGCCCGGCGATCGTGCGACTGGAGTCGACATGGCGACACAAGTTGTCTGTCGAGGATTACTAGGAGCATTCCTCAGGGCGTCTGTATCCAACCGTTACTCAGCGGCTCTTTACTATTTGGGGAGGAACTCGATTTGTGATACCGGGAACTCCTTAGAAGCTACATGCGGTGGAGGTGATATCTGCAAGTCAGCGCCATTCGAGCGGATAGTTTCCAACGGAGTTTCAGAGAATAGCAGCGTTCGAAAAGCCTGAGCTGCCCTTCAATTATCCCTTGCTGGTCTAGTTTTGCAGTTGTTTCCACAAAAGTTCCGCGCGGTGTTCTTGCTCTGCCAGGGGGCGTCGCACCACGGTCACAGCCTTGTCATTCAGTAGAAAGGTTGTGCCCGTCTGTGGCATGTCCACTCGTTGGATCACATTGTGAACTGTAGCAATGGACTATGGGTAAGTCCGGCCCGAAATCGTGAATGGACGGCTCACGTTGCGATGCCAGCAGCCAAAGAACCGCTCGACGACGGTTTGTATTCGAAGTTTCACGACTTGTGGCCCTGGCAATTTGCTCTCCATCTTCGGGCTCCCTCTTGCATGTGCACGTTGGCCCTCTGGAAATTCCTCCGCGGTCGAAAGGGTTCTGAGGAATCACCGCATTACTTATTGCTGGGAGCAATCACCCTGGCAACCTTGCTTCGACCACGCAGCGGCGAGCGAGTGGAGTATGAGGGCATCCCCTACAGTCAGCGCGCTGGGATCCATAACGATCTTGTAGGCATAAAGAATCTCTGTGTTGAGGGTCATGCACCAGGGCTCGTGGCGAACGGCACCGCCGCAGTGCTCACACGCGGCCTGGGCACTGTAACGGTTGCTGTGAAACCACGTGGTTGGAGCTTGGTCCGACATAAAGTAAACCTAGAAATGACAAGAGCTGCTACCTAACACTCATCCTCTATCTCACCGCCAACGAGTTGCTCAAAATCTTTCATCGATGTGTTACGACTTAATGCCTAGCAATTCGCCCTCCATCTGTAGGCTCCTGTTCTGACCTTTGGCAACCCAAGTGCTCCACACCGTCTTGGAGACTCTTCAATTGGGAATGACATCTGGATGAGGCCGGACGCTCGACAGAAACCACTTATGGAAAGACTCGTTTGCATGATTCTGTTCGTTGGTGGTGCCTGGCTTCTCCGCTCCAAACCAAATGTGCGATTGGAGAGCCAAGAGACAAAGGATTTCAAGAAAGAAGGAGGCGGTAATGGCCCGCATAATTGAGTTCTACGTACCTGCGAAATTCCAAAGAAGAGAGCCGCTCTTTGCGCGGTCGCAGAAGGGAACGGTCATTGTGTTCTGCGCCGAGGCGAAGAAGCCTGCATAGCCCTCAAGGTCCAAGTTTTACGCGGCAGAGAAGCTGTGTTGGCGCGCATCAGAAAACGCGGTTTTTGATCACGCGCCGGTTTGGCGGGGAGTCATTCCTTAAGGCTGGATCGTTGGCGAGTTCGATGAGCTAATTTTGCGTTGCAGGTATTGCAGGTAGCCAGGAGGAAGCGGCTGGAGCCTGATTTCTTCTAAGACCGGGTCTTCTGCCGACATTCTGCACTGCAGTAGGTCTGTCCTCGATAGGCAGGAGAGGCAGATGAAAAACATCTCCCCGCAGCCCGCAGCGCGGCAAAACAACTGTCGAAATACAAGTCCAGCCGCCATTGCCCTCCCAGGCGGGAGTGGACAAGGGCCGGCCGTTGTGCAAAGCTGAACTCGGTTGTTGTGGTTCTCTTTACTTTACGGGGGCCACTCGAAACGGAAACCCCGATCGTTGCTGCGATCGGGGTTTTTCACTCTTCGCCTCTGCGCGGCGACAGCTGCGCGTTGAGTGCCATAATGATCGTGGAAAGATTCATCGCGATTGCGCCCACGCTCATGGGCAGATTAACTCCCCATCGGGTAAACATCCCAGCAGCCGCCGGAATGGCAATCACGTTATAGACCGTTGCTCACACCAGATTTTGTACCATTTTTTGGTATGGGGCCCGCGAAAGTTCGAATCGGAGTTCGGCAGTGATTTGTGGCGAGTCGTTGCTGCAGTTTAAGGCCGCTCATCCCTGGCAAATGCAGATCGAGAATCAAACAATCCGGCCTGCGTTCGCGACAAGACCGAAGGGACTCCTCTGCTGAAGAGAAAATCTCTGACTCCAAGCCAGCAGACATGACGAGTCTACCTATGGTTCGGCACACCGCTTTTTCATCATCCACCACGGCAACCAACCTGCGTTCCTCCACAGTGCTCATTACTTAGTTCAAGTATTTGGATGGCACGTATTCACAGATTTGGTATAGGACTTTGGTCTTATGGCAATCCAGCCAAAGGCCGAATCTGGCTGGCGCTTCAACCCCGTTTCGGGGCAGAGGTTCTCGCAGTGGCAGAAATTGTGAGCTCTTTCGTCTGAACAGAAATACAAAATTTCATCTACACCTGACGAAACGAGCCGTGCCTGACATCCGGCGCGAATCGCTTCTCGCTTCCCCGAAGCAGTTCTTGATCACTTCCTTGAGTCTCACCCGAGATTTGCATGCTGCGGTCCAGCTGACAGGATGACGGTGGCACGCCCGTCGGAGACGTCTGTTGCCTCGAATCCGATGAGGCGCGCGACGGGAACGTCATTGGCTTTCGCTCGTTCCCGAAAGCTGGTTTTCAAAGCCATCTCTTGACTGCTCATAACTTCGCCACGGATTTTGATTTGCTTGCACGCACGTTCGCTTCCAGGTACTCCTCCAAATGTCGACACGCAAGAGCAAGAGAGGCAGCATTCCGTTCCAGACGGCTCACCATCAAGCTTCCCTCGAGCATGGTAATCATGAGTGTTGCTAATTTCTCAGCGTCGATATCGGAACGAATTTCCCCCTTTCGCCGGCCCTCCTCAACAATTGACTGCAAACGACCACGCCACGAATCAAGAGCGTGCCGGGCCTTATTTCGAAGCTGAGGGTTGCCGTCGTCGGCTTCGATCGCAGTGTTCAGCAGTGGGCATCCGCCGGGAACCAGACCGCCCCGCCGGTCCCGAAAATTCCGGAGGAATTGACGCAGACGGTCAACGCTGCTCGGAATGTCGTCGATTCCTTCGAAACGCGTATCCATTACAAGCTTCCAAGCATGGTCAAAGGCTTCTCCAGCCAGTTCTTGCTTGCTGTCGAAATGACGATAAATTCCGCCCTTTTCGAGGCCGGTTGCCTCCATCAAATCGGACAGAGCTGTGCCCTCATAGCCTTTCTGATTAAACAAGGGCGCTGCCTTGCGGATGATGTCCTGTCGCGTCTGCTCGCCTTTACGCACGTTTTACCTCCGGCAAAGAAGTTTGATGAGACCGAACGGTCGCGGGACGCACTTTTAACCACAGTGCTTGAATTAAAAAATATATGCGACCGTTCGGTCTCTTACGGAATCTCACGTGCTAGGACCGAAAAAATGGCAGCCAAGCAATTGAGCATCATGAACAGACTGATCAACTTTGCACTGTTAACCCTCATGACCGCGGTTCCGGAGGTAGTGCTTTCTCAAGCTGCACCGAACTCAGCGGGTTATTCAATCTCAACACCGCGGCCGATTAATCCTGCAGCAAGCACCACAAATCCGAGTGCGCTCGCCACGCAGGGCCAGAACCCGTACCTGGGAAGTACTCCGATTGGGAAGGTGACCGACGAAGTCATTCCTATATCTCTGCGAGAAGCCGTTGACCGCGGACTCCGATACAACTTGGGCCTGATTGAAAGCAACCAGGCCAGTGCCGAGGTTCGAGCGCAACGGCTTCGTGCTCTTTCCGCGCTTTTGCCCGACGTGTCGGTCAAAGGCGAGGAGGGATTTGAGAACATCAGTTTCAAGGAAGTTGGACTCGGACGATTGCCCCCCATTCCTGGGGTCGGTGCGCTCCCGAGCACAAGCGGCAACTTCGGCTACCAGGACGCACGAATTAGCCTTTCACAATCCGTTTACAGCCAAGAGCTGCATGATCGGTATCGTGCCGAGCAAAGTGCCGAGAAAGCTTCGGCCTACAGCACGCGCGATGCACGAGATGTGGTGGTTTACGCGGTGGGCGTTGCGTATTTGCAGGTTGCCGCGAGTGTGGCACGAGTGGAAACAGCCCGTGCGCAATTAGCCTCCGCCGAAGAACTCGATCGGCAAACCACAGATCAAGTGAGGCACGAAGTCTCGCCTGAGATCGATTCCATCCGTGCACAGGTCGAACTGCAAACCGCACAGCAAAACCTGACCAACGCGACCGATGCGCTTGAGAAAGACAAGCTCGCACTCGGTCGCATTATCGGGTTGCCTGTCGATCAACAATTTGCTCTATCGGATTCGGCTGGGTATCGGCCTTTAGCGAGTCTCACCCGAGAGTCCGCAACCGAGGAAGCCTTACAGAGCCGTTCTGATCTGCGGAGCGCCGAGGCAAGCGTGCGTGCTGCCGAATATGGCGTTGGCGCGGAAAAGGCGCAACGCTATCCGGCCATTGCATTGAATGCCAACTACGGTGGTGCGGGAGTCAACGTCGGCAGCTTCAACTCAGTTTACGGCGTGGCTGGGACTATCTCCATCCCGATTTTTACCGGTGGCCGCATTCGTGCCGACATCCAAGAAGCCCAAGCTAATCTCGCCCGCCGACGGGCCGAGTATGAAGATCTGAAAGGACGCGTCGCGTACGATGTGCGCGTGGCCTGGCTGGATCTCCAGGCTTCCGACTCCGGAGTTAAGGTTGCAGAAAAGAACCAGATCCTCGCCGAACGCGCCCTCGTGCAGTCGCGTGACCGTTACTCAAATGGAGTAACCAACTATCTCGAGGTTCTGCAAGCACAGGAAACGCTCACCGCGGCTCGCGAAAACTATATCCAGAGCCTGTATTCGTTCAACGTGGCGAAGATAGCTCTTGCCCGTGCGATGGGTGTCGCTGAACAACACTTTTCAGATTTCTTTGGAGGGAAATGACATGCCGCAAACGACAGAAATCACAGACGAACCCCTTATTTCCTCGTCGACAGAAGGCGAGTTACTTTCTTCTCCAAAGGTATCTGCGCCAGTTGCGCCGCGACGAAAAGGATCTCGGCGATGGGTTTTCGGCGCTCTGGGTGCTATCGCCCTAATCGTGGCGGCGTCGTGGTGGTTGTATGCGCGGCAGTTCGAATCGACCGATGACGCACAGATCGATGGCCATTTGGACGCGATCAGCGCTCGCATCAGCGGCACGGTTCAGTACATCAACCCTAAAGTCGAAAACAACCAATATGTCGAGGCTGGAACGCTCCTGCTTGAGCTGGACCCAAACGATTACCAGGCAGCACTGGACCATGCGAAGGGGGAGCTTGCCACACGTGAAGGCGAAGCTCATTCCGCAGGCATCAATGTGCCGATCACCGAGACCAGCGCTTTCAGCCGCCTGCGTATTGCGGAGGCAGCGAGAGATGAGGCCCTGGCCACGCTCGACGGTGAGCGAGCCAATTTTGCCGCCGCCCAGCACAAGGTCCAGCAGGACGAGGCGATCCATGGGCGAGCCGAGCGCGACCGCGTGCGCTATGTAGCCTTGGTTGAAAAACACGAGATCTCACGCTCCGAATACGACGCGCGAGAGACGGATGCAACGGCTGCCGCACAGGCGCTTGAAACCGATCGCGCTGCAGTCATTGCCACCGAGAAAAAAATCGCGGCGGCGCAGAACCTTGTTGCGCAGCGCGAAGCCCATGTGCGAGATGCCCACACCGCACCGCAGCAGGTGATCGATTCCCAAGCTAAGTCGCAGTCGAAGAACGGCGAAGTGGAACGAGCTCGTGCCGATGTGCGCACCGCGGAACTAAATCTCGGATATACCAAGATCTACGCCCCGGTCAGCGGTGTCATCGGTCGCAAAACGGTTGAGCTTGGCCACCGGATTCAGCCGGGCCAGATGCTCCTCGCCATCGTTCCCGCCGATGACATCTGGGTGACGGCAAACTTCAAAGAAACGCAACTCAAGCACATGAGGCCCGGGGAGCGCGTGACGGTCCGCGTCGACACGTTCGACCGCGATTATGAAGGAACGGTCGAGAGTCTTCCGGGAGCAGCAGGGCCGGTGTTCAGCCTTTTTCCTCCTGAGAACGCTACTGGCAATTACGTGAAGGTGGTACAGCGGTTTCCGGTACGTATTCGCTTCCACAAGGACCAAGATCCCGAACACATGCTGCGGCCCGGCATGTCGGTCGAACCCAGTGTGAGAGTCCGCTGAGGTGACTATGTCGAAAGCAGTGGAAAATTCGCCTTCCATCAACCCGCCCTCGGTGAACCCATGGGTAATCGCGTTCGCGGTCACGCTGGCAGCGTTCATGGAAACACTCGATACCTCGATTGCGAACGTTGCGCTGCCTTATATCGGAGGCGGACTCGGCCGCAGCTACGATGAGGTCACCTGGATTCTCACCACCTATCTAGTCGCCAATGCAGTTGTCCTGCCGATGTCTGCTTGGCTGAGCCGCGTCTTTGGTCGAAAAAACTACTATCTCGGATGCGTCGCACTTTTTACCCTGACATCTTTTTTCTGCGGGGTGGCGCCGAGCCTCGGAATCATGCTCTCCAGCCGCGTTTTGCAGGGTCTTGCGGGTGGTGGAATGGTGCCGGTCGCGCAGGCGGTTCTAGTCGATACCTTCCCGCCCGCAAAACGTGCTTCGGCCTTCGCGGTCTATACAGCCGTGATTGTGACCGCCCCGACGATTGGGCCTGTGTTGGGCGGCTGGATTACGGATAACTATGATTGGCGCTGGATATTCTTTATTAATATCCCAATTGGGTGTCTCGCATTCTTTCTCTGCAGCCGGGTTCTCAAAGATCCACCTGCTTTCGAGGCGGAGCGGGCCGCTATTCGAAATGGCCGGTTTCACATCGATGGGATTGGAATCGCCATGATCGCCATTGCATCGGTCAGCCTCGAAGTAGCGCTGGATCGCGGCCAGATCGATGACTGGTTCGGCAGCACCTTTATCTCCTCGCTGCTCGCCATCGCAGCCATTGGCTGGATCGCAACCGTAGTGTGGGAACTGCGGTTGAAGGAGCCCATTATTGAGTTCCGCCTGTTCGGAAGTCGCAATTTTGCCATCGCCAATGTGCTGCTCTTCGTATTTGGATTCGGCGTTTTTGGCAGCACCGTCCTGATCCCGCAAATTCTTCAGTCACTGTATGGATATCGCGCGATCGATGCAGGGCTCGTATTGGGGCCGGGTGCCTTTGTTATCACGCTGTTCGCTCCGGTCGTAGCACAACTCATCCAGCGACAGCTTGTGTCGCCCCGCACATTGCTCACGATCAGCCTCGCGATTGGCGGCGCGACCATGTGGTACTACGGCACCTTCACGTTAGGAACCGATTATGCCCACTACGCCCTGGCCAGAGCTTACCAAGGCCTTGGCTACGGCTTCTTCTTTGTACCGGTCAACGTGCTCGCATATTCACAATTGAGGCCCGAACAGAACAATCGAGCTTCCAGCCTAACGAACCTGTTTCGTAATTGGGGTGGAAGCGTTGGCATCGCATTCATGACCACTATTGCCGAGCGTCGCCAACAGTTCCATCAAACCAATCTCGGGTCGGCACTTGCAGCGTCGTCCCAGCAGCTGAACAGCCGGCTTACTGAATTGACGAGTTACCTGGCAAGCAGAGGATTTACTGGCCCAGATGCATCGGCGGCAGCGAACGGCTATTTGTATCAGCAACTGCAGAATCAGGTCAGGCTGTTGTCCTTCATGGACTGCTTTCGCGTGATCGCATGGCTGACATTCGGCTCCGCTGCGCTGCTCTTGCTTATCCAGCGGTTTAAACCTGCCGGGAAGCCGCAAGCGGGCCACTGACTATTTCGAGCATCGCGATACCAGGGAGGCAAAAATGTTTAAAAAAATTTTGGTCGCGTACGACGAATCTCCAGAATCTGGTCGAGCACTACTCACCGCGATCCAACTTGCTAGAAGCCTGAACGCTGAACTGAAAGCAGTGTCCGTCTTAGAGAAGCTTCCCCCGTACGCAGGCTACATCGATGCCGAAGTGCCAGGCGGGACTGCAGCACTGCAGAAACAAGCTTCTGATTATTACCGCAGACTTCTGGCCGATGCACAAGAAACTGCTCGCCAACACGGCGTCGCTTTGACGACCGAACTCGTTGAAGGAGATGAGGTAGGTGGGATTGTGGAATGCGTACGGAGCAGCAATAGCGATCTTCTGGTACTAGGGCTACATCACCATTCCTTGTTAAGCCGCTTGTGGAGTCACACCGCACATGATCTTTCACAGCAGGTGATCAGCAGCATTCTCGGGGTCCATTGAATTGTGAGAGGAGCAAATCAGGTGAAGGCTCGTAAACATTTACGAGGGTTTGATGGCAACATCGAGCAAATTGCAGTGCTGCGCTTGTGCGGCCGGATTGACAAAGACGTCCTTGATTCGCTCCGAGACGCGATCCGACGGGAGAAGGGGCCAGTCGCCATCGATCTCACCGAGCTCACGCTCGTGGATCGTGAGGCGGTGACGCTCCTTGCTACTAGCGAAGTGAACGGGATCGAACTCAGAAACTGTCCGGCGTACATACGCGAGTGGATAAATAAACAGAGGGAATCTAGGTAATGTCTCATCCATACAATCTCGACGCAATCGATCGAAGTCTGAGGAGGTGTCTGTGGCAACTTCGGTAAGCTTCAGGTCCCGTGACTCAGATATGGGCGAGCGCAGGCTCGAGCAGATCATAGGCAGCAGCCCTGCTCTGGAGGCTGCGCTTAGGGAAGTCGAGCGCGTCGCGCCTACCGATTCCACTGTGCTGGTCCTGGGAGAAACCGGAACCGGCAAGGAATTGATCGCTCGTGCCATCCACAATCTCAGCGCACGCCGCGGACGCCCATTCCTGAAGGTTAACTGCGCGGCCATTCCCTTCGATCTGTTGGAGAGTGAGTTATTTGGGCACGAGAAGGGTGCCTTTACCGGAGCCGTGGCTCAAAAAATCGGCCGCTTCGAAATGGCGGATACCGGCACTCTGTTCCTGGACGAAATCGGGGACCTGCCGCTGGCGCTACAGCCGAAACTTTTGCGTGTCTTGCAGGAACAAGAGTTCGAGCGCCTGGGCAGCGGCCGTACCCATCACATCAACGTGCGACTGGTGGCCGCCACTCATCGCGACCTGGACCAGATGGCTGCGCGGAATGAATTCCGCAGTGATCTTTACTACCGGCTGAACGTTTTTCCTGTCCTGATTCCGCCCCTGCGGGAGCGTGGGGAGGACATCTGTCAGTTGGTCGAGCACTTCGTCGAGGTATTCTCGCGGCGCATGGGGAAGCGCATTGAACAGATACCGGAGACCACCATGCATGCCTTCATTGCCTACCCTTGGCCGGGTAATGTACGGGAACTCCAGAACCTGATTGAACGCGCCGTCATCCGATCGGACGATGGCGTGCTGCCCAATCCTCTCCCTCCATCCCAGACGAATCCGATCCCCCGGGTTGCCCCCCAGGGCACATTTCGGAATCACGAAGTAGCCCTGATTTTGCAAACCTTGCGAGCCGCTGGCGGCATGATCGGAGGACCGCAAGGAGCGGCTGCCCGGCTGGGGCTGAAGCGGACGACCTTACTCTCCAAGATGAAGAGCCTCGGGATCTTCCGACGACGACTGCGACCCATGAGTGAGTTCGACGAAGGATCTGAATTGACGATTTGAGGCCTCGCTGGGCCAGGCAGCGCTTCATCGCTCCTCACTGCCGCACAGGTTGTGCTGCCATATCTTTTCTTAATCGTCCTCACCATATACAGATGGAGCAAGTGTTGCGCCACACGCGAATGAGCGATTGCACATGTCAAGATCGTATTTGTTTACCGCATCCTGGCGCGTTCCCCAGTTAGTTCCAAGACTTTGGGTTGAGGTGAGCACAGCAGTGTCTGTAATAGAGAGGAAACAGGGCGGAGTTGTTGGCGGCAGGTTTGCAAAACACTGAGTAGGATGCCCTGTGTACGCGCTCCTCGTTCGGTACGATTCCCGCCCCAAAGCTTGCGCGTCACTACCATAGGCCGGATCGCCTGTTCGGCTCGCCAGTTGGTGGCATCTAAGCCAGGACAGTTTAGGAAGGTGAAGATGGCATCTCTCTCCCGGAGCAAATGGTTGGCCAGACGGCGATTCTCCGGCGACCGATAACGACGCTCGAGGGCTCGATCCAGCCGTGCTTCCAGTCGCCCTTGGGCCACCGCCAGCCCGTGTCCACTGATACAGCCTTGCTCGCGGCGATCGCGCAACTGCAGAGCCTGCTGCAAAACCTTCTGCACAGTACGAGGGAACTGTGAGCCGGCTCCGCCCAACTGAATCCTCTCTCGGCAGCGCCGCAGCAGATGGGCTAAGCAGGTTTGGTGCAGCGCCCGGGGAAACTGGCGATAGACGCTCCAGCCATCGCGCACCAGAAATCCTTCAAAGTCGGCTCCCAGCACACCGGCCGCCTGTTCAAAGCCCCGGCCCGGCTGAATCGCATAGACCGTGACTTGCGGGCTGCTAAAAACCCACATCCACGCCATGCGCGCCAGCGCCCGGCACAGTCCCCCTCGACTTACCCTTAGTCCAAAGGCTTCTGCGAGTACCGCCTGGGTCTTGCCGTAGGGCAATCCCAATCCTTTATTCAGTTGGGTTGCGAGCGCCAGCGCCCGTGGTCCCAGTTGCGAGGCGGCGCTGCCGATTGCATCCGACGTCTGCCGCTCATGCCGACTGCGCACCCGCCGTTCACAGCGCTGACAGCGTCCCACGTGAATCCGAAACTCAATCCGCTGCACGCGCGGTTCGGGAATCTCCGTCTGATACTGAGAAACAATGTCCCTTTCTTCGACTCCCCCTCCGCAAGGTGGACACCGCACCGGCAACGGCACGTCTACAACCTCATCAATCTTTTGGGGAATGGGCCGACGACATCGCCGCCCGTACTTGTCTCCTGCTTTGCGTCCAGGTTTTTGGGGGTGGGCCTTCGGTTCCCGGCGGGAGAACGGCTCGTAAGGCTTCTTCTAACAGCCGCTACAAGCGCTCAATCTCAGCCTTGAGCGTCTGGATCTCTCGCCTCAGCCGTTCGTTTTCTTCTGCACTGCTTTCTGCTACCACATGACAGGCTAACTACTTTGTCCAAGAACACAACCACATTTTCCAGCAAGGTACCTCGACGCTAAACAATTACTCAAGATCTACATCAACCTATATCGAAACGTTACCTGCCGAAAACGGGGCCTCACGTCCGGTGCGCTCCTCGGCTGATCCTCCTCGAGACCACATGACCACGCTAACGGGCAACGCACACTGGACTTGTGTCGCTATTTCGCCGTGAGTCGAAGAGGCGATACCAAACGCGCGCTGATATGGAGACCTTCCCTGGCCACCACTTGAGACGTCGCTTCCATCCCCTTTGCACACCACAGACCCAAAACCCGCCGAAACAGTAAAGGCGGGGCGGCAGAGGCGATCCTAAATCTTGAAAGGAGAAGTATGCACTGGACAACAGTTTTATGGATTGTAATCGGAATTGTGTCCATCTTTGTGGTGGCACGGGGTTGCGGCGGAATGATGGGCGGAATGCGAGACGGTTGCGGAATGCCGCGACAACAGCGTGAACCGCCGCCGTAAAAATCAAGGCAAGGCCGACGAGTCAAAAACTGGAAAGGCTGCATGAGGACGAGTCGTTGCCCCCAAGACCCACAACGAGAGGAGGTGGAAAGCAATGAGTTTATATGCCCGTTACGTCTTTCCTTTCATAAATGAGTGGCTTTCGGTGGGACAACGTGTCGATAAGCAGCGTCGTCTGGCCCTCGCCGACGCAAGAGGACAGGTCCTGGAACTTGGCTTTGGAACGGGCCTCAATTTCAAGCACTATCCTTTTTAGCGTGACTCATGTCACCGCGATTGACTGTGAGCGAATGCGCCCGCGCCAAGTTGAACAGCGGATTGACAGTGCACCGGTTCCAATCACGACCATGTATCGGGATGCCAGCCATGGGCTACTTTTCCCGGACGAGAGCTTCGACACCGTTGTCACGACATGGACTCTGTGCTCAATCCATGAAGTTATTCCGACATTGACCGAGATCAGGCGAGTCCTGCGGCAGAATGGCAGCTACCTCTTTCTTGAGCACGGACCCAGTGATGACCCTCGTATTGCTCGGCGCCAGCTGATTGGAGCGGGTTGTCAGGTGAATTGACGCATCGATGCCTTAATCGCTGAATCGGGACTACGCATCGTTACGCTGGAACGCATCGTGATGCCCGAAACTCCGCGCATTTTAGTGAGATGTACAAAGGGACCGTCACGGTCGGGAATGCCTGAACGCCGCGTCTCAGATGGAACCTTCTTCAGAGAAGGACCATCATAAAGGAGACAGAAGCTGTGAAGGAAATCAAAGCTGGCGTTCGCAAATCTCGCATTAAGGCGGTAGTGAATGGGCTGCAGGAGGCGCGGGCGCCCGTGGCGAGCTATCGCTCAGGGTTAGGCCGGGCTACTCGCGTTCGACATATGGCAACTGAGCTTACGCTTACGGGGTTCTTCTATACCCGTGGCTGTCTGCCGAATTGTTTGCCCCAGCGTGCTCGGTAAAGAGCAACAGCCATGAAGTCGAGGGCTAGGAGAAGTCGAAGACAAAAATGGAGCACATGACAACCGAAGTCCGCAGGAGAGCTACCGATCGACATGCCGGTCACAAGCTGTCACCGGCCCGGGCAAGTCACGAGGGTCATGCCGGACATTCCGTCGCCGCGTTTCGCGACAAGTTCTGGTTGAGCTTAACCCTCACAATTCCGGTGATTTTCTGGTCAACCGACGTCCAACACTGGCTTGGTTACAGAGCACCTTCCTTCCCTGGTTCAAACCTAATTGCTCCATTTCTTGGAACGTTCGTGTTCGTTTACGGCGGCCTCGTTTTCGTCCAAGGGGCACGGCGCGAACTAGGAGACCACGAGCCGGGCATGATGACCCTCATCAGTCTGGCGATCACGGTTGCTTTCGGGACGTCGCTCGCAGGAACTTTCGGTCTTATCGAGGTCGAGGTCTGGTGGGAACTCGCATCTCTGATCACCATCATGCTCCTCGGCCACTGGCTGGAAATGCGGGCCATTTCTCAGGCTAGCGGCGCCCTCAACGCACTCGCCGCCTTGCTGCCGGACACTGCCGAGCGGGTGAGCGATACTGAGATCGAAACGGTTCCAATCTCTGAGTTACATGTGGACGATATTGTCCTCGTTCGGCCCGGGACACGTGTCCCGGCAGACGGCATAGTCGTCGAAGGCGCAGCCGATGTTGACGAGTCAATGATTACGGGCGAGTCCAGGACAGTCTTGAAGGAGCCAGGCGCCGCCGTCATTGCGGGAACGGTCGCAGGTGCTGGAAGCTTACGGGTCCGCGTCACAGCAGTCGGTGATCAAACCGCTCTTTCCGGCATCATGCGGCTCGTTGCCGCTGCGCAAGCTTCTGGGTCTCGCACGCAAGCCCTTGCGGATCGGGCCGCCGCTATCCTTTTCTACGTGGCAGTCGCGTCCGGTGCGATCACCCTCACCTATTGGTGGTTTGCCGGTGATAAAAGCCACGCTTTAATCAGGACAGCCACCGTCCTCATTATTGCCTGCCCCCACGCCTTAGGACTCGCGATTCCACTCGTAATTGCAATCTCGACCTCACTCGCAGCTCACAACGGCCTTCTGGTAAAGGACAGACTTGCACTTGAGTCCGCTCGCAATCTGGACACAGTGATTTTCGATAAGACCGGGACACTCACCCGTGGCTTGCCCGCGGTGTCAGGAATTGCAGCCGCGCCTGGCACCAACGAGACAGACCTGCTCGCTTATGCCGCTGCCGTCGAGACCAACTCGGAACATCCTCTTGCCAAAGCAATCGTCACCGAAGCCAAACGCCGAAAACTGGCCTCACTGGACGCTGCGGACTTCGAAGCGCTACCCGGTCGGGGTGCGCGGGCGCGGGTAAATGGCAAGCGCATCATGATCGGGGGACCACGTCTCTTGACCGAAGGCCAGGTAACACTACCGCCAGAGGTTGAGAAGGTAACGATTGCCTGGGCAGCTGAGGGAAAGACGGTTCTTTTTGCCGCCGTCGAAGGTCAACTACTCGGCGCTTTTGCCCTAGAAGATGAAATCCGTCCCGAATCCAAGGAGGCGGTTGCAGAACTTCACCGGCTTGGTCTCCAAGTGGCAATGATCACCGGAGACTCGAAGAAGGTCGCCAATTCGGTCGCTCAGCGCATCGGGATCGACGAGGTTGCAGCAGAGGTTCTCCCCGCGGACAAAGCGTCGGCGGTTCAGCGATTTCAGGCAGGTGGCAAGAAAGTCGCAATGGTCGGAGACGGTGTAAACGACGCACCTGCGTTGGCCACGGCAGACGTCGGAATCGCAATTGGCGCGGGGACCGATGTCGCGATTGAGTCGGCCGGAATCGTATTGGTGCGCAGCGATCCGCGCGACGTTGTTGGAGCTATCGAACTCTCTCGGGCGACCTACCGCAAGATGGTCCAAAATCTGGTTTGGGCGACCGCCTATAACCTTGTCGCCATACCAGCTGCGGGAGGCCTTTTCCTTCGGTGGGGAGTCGATTTCCCGATGAGTGTTGGTGCAGTCGCTATGAATCTCTCAACCATCATTGTCGCTGCAAATGCACAGCTGCTTCGCAGACTGAAACTACAGCGCTCAGCCAGCTAGACTGTTGGCGGTCGAGCTCGTGCGGCTAGATGCCTTCCGGGGTGCATGTTCGCAACTCCCTTTGGGGTATCGACCTGTGGGATTCGGGAAATCCGCCAGAGCTGAAAAGTTCGGTACAACTTCGGTACAACTGGGAGAGAGAAAGAATGATGCGCTGGTTTCCTAAGCGACACCAGATGAAGCACTTGGAATTTTGACCTTGATAGTTCGGGACTAGGGGATCAATCGCTTGTGCGCACCCGAAAACAGCAAAACTAACTTCATAACAAATTTCATAACAACCGCGCCTAAATCTGCCTATTTGTGACCATGAAAATTCTTGGGAAATCGTTGAAACCATTGATTTGTAGATTGTTGATTCGGAATCAGTAGGTTGAAGGTTCGATTCCTTCCGCGCTCACCATTTCCTTTCAATGATTTACCACCAACCAAGCCCGCACGGAAGCACTTTTGAAGCGGTATTGAAAAAGCGCACTTTAGCGCGCATCGGCTCGAAGCGTACGGCACACTTACGGCACAGTGCGATCTGTAAGCTGCTGAACATGATTGTCTGACAAGGAGGAATGATCAGACCGTGCGTCCCATCGCACGTAGCCTACGGGGTAGAGGCGGGGCGGTAACAATCCGTCTG
>WNFO01002887.1_pt1 | contig 22701 bp, 21 predicted proteins | sample 5400251 | NCBI WGS metagenome assembly WNFO01 (sample SAMN13153354, study PRJNA577476) | soil metagenome | isolation source: 100 cm saprolite under Madrone tree | place: USA:California | collected 2016-06-14
CGTCCCGCTGACGTCCCCGGATTCATCGTGGTCCAATTCGCTGGCGCTCTCGCCGCAACGCTGCTGTTTCGATGGCTGATGCCGGCGTTACCTGTCGTGGCGGAGGATGTAGTGGTGCCGCATCCTTCACAAGAGGAAATGACAAGTCATGGCCGATAAAAAACGCGTGCTCATCCTCTGCACCGGCAATTCCGCGCCCCCATACTTTATGGAGTTTGCCAGGCTGCTCGCCGAGCATCCTTTAACTGCGGACGGGCATTAGGTTTTGTAAAACGACGACTATCGCCCGTATGCTCGCTTCAGAGCTTCAATATCAAACTTTTTCATTTTGAGAAACGCTTCGGTCACTCGGGCTACCTTTTTCTCGTCCTTGTCCTTGAGCATCTCGTCCATGACCGTGGGAACAATCTGCCATGAGAGGCCGTCCTTGTCTTTTAGCCAACCGCACTGTTCTGCCGCAGGAATTGCGGAGAGCTTCCCCCAGTAGTAGTCAATTTCTTGTTGGGTATCGCAGTGCACCATGAATGAAATGGCTTCGTTAAAAGTAAACTTGTGCCCACGCGCGCTATCCATGGCCGCAAACTGCTGCCCTTCAAGCGTAAAGGCGGCATGCTTCACCGTTCCTTCCTTGTCGGGCTCTTCACCTCTGCTGTACCGCAAAATCTCGCCAACTTTTGCATTGTGAAATACCGAGACGTAAGAATTGATTGCTTCTTCGGCTTTTCCGCAGACATCGCCAACGAACATGAGCGTAGGAATTATTTTCTGTTTGATCTCACGATCGCCCATGAACATCACTTGCCACGAAAGACCGTACCTGTCCTGCGTCCATCCATACCTTTCGCTGAATGGATATTTGCCAAGCTCCATGAGCGCCGTGCCTCCTTCTGAGAGTTTTTCCCATATTGCATCGACCTCATCCTTCGTCTTACAGGCGACGAGAAAAGATACCGATGGATTGAATTTGAAGAGTGGGCCTGCGCTGATGAGTGCGAATTGCTGCCTCGAGAGTTCAATGGTAACAAGATCCACTGTGCCCGAAGGGGTGTTATGGAGCGTTGTGATGTTCTTTACTCTCGAGTCCTTCCCGCTGGAGTCGGATCCGCGTTTGGCGGAGAAGACGCTGACGTAGAATTCGGCCGCCTCTTTAGCTTCTTTGTCAAACCATAAGTGGGGTGTGATTTTCTGCATATCTATCTCCTTGGGAATTTGCCTTCTACTAATAAGTCGAATGGCATGTCTCAGAATCGACAACTGTGGAAAGAAAAATGACTGACAACGAGGTTTCGTCGCGACTTTGAATCCAGTAGCAGAATTGTTGACGGCGGCGGCAACGACACTATTTGCTCTGTTCTTCTTGTTCGCGTTGGCAAAAGCGTTCCGTCATATCCGACGGCGGGAAATCCGGCTCCATCGGGAGTGGATGATTCGTGCGTTCTCAATCGGTTTAGCCGTGGCTACCATCCGGCCGATCGTTGGCATCTTCTTCGCCACGAGCCCCTTTACCGGACTGACGCCCTATGAGTTCTTCGGGACAGCTTTTTGGATAGGTTTCGTGCTGCACCTCATCGCAGCGGAGGTGTGGATTCAGTGGACTCGACCACAAGCGTTCGGGATGTCGGCCTTGTCATCGCCCAAAAGTTCGGACCGCCATCAGGAATCCGTCCGGCACCTGTGATCTGGAAGCCATAGTCTTTGTAGAACGCGAGTGTTTTCTCACTGAAGGTTTCCAGATAACAGGGCGAGCCGGTCGAGTCTGCTCGCGACAATACCGGTTCGATAAGGGCTTCACCGATTACCGTCTCCGGCCGTAATGTTTCCACGCCGAGAAACATGAGATACCAATGCGGGCTCGGCGCCAGCCGTTTTCGAACTTCTTCGACACTCGCACCCAGTTTCATGTAACGCGTGGTGAACTCCCGTTCCTGGTTGAAAGGGAACGCCATCAGTCCCATCCGCACCATTCGGCGAAAGGGCAGGTCGTATTCCGGGCGGATCCAGACTGCGACACCATCGGCATTTTCCGTCGTATGGATCTCGCCATAGAGCTGGCCGGCACGAATCGCGGAGAGGAAAATCGAGGGCGACACAATGCGCCGCGTGTTCTCGTCCGGGACCATGTACACGAGATTTGGTTCGCTGTGAAAAGCGAGGCTCAACACAGTTGCAAGCGAGTCGAGTTTCGGAGCCTCCAGCGGTGCCGGGGGGCTTAATTGCTGTGGGTTCTCAAGTCTTTGCAGGTTCATGATCGCCTTTACTACCGCTCATAGAACGGTGGAGGTTCGATGCCCAGGGCACGCAGGTAAACGTACCCCTGGCCGCGATGATGGATCTCGTTATCGATAACGTAAAGCAACAGGTCGTAGACGCGTCCCGGATATTGCCCGAAAGCCGTCATCGTCTCCTGGAAGCGCTCCGCCGGGATCTGCGGCCAAAGGCCGTTGATTTTCTCGGTGCTTTCGTCCCAAAGCCGCAGAATCTCTTGCTTTGGACGCGCGTCGCGACTAATCGATTGATCCCAATTTCCGGTGACGATTCCGCGGACCATCGGCTCCGCCATGCTGATCAACTCCAGAGCCATGGCTCCGAACGGCCGCATCGAACCGACAGAGAAGCTAAAGAGCCGGTCTTCAGGAAAGGCCTCGATCACGCGCCGACTCAATCGGCGATGTCCCTGCCAATGCTCCAACAGGGCTTCGGCTGGAATAACAAAAGGCGAGTGAAGGTTTTCCACAGGCATAAGCACCTCACAACGAAATCATGGTTTATGGATAGTCGGCGTTCTTGAACGACTAGCAGGATGCGGAAAAATGCTCCGAGAAGGCAAACTGCACTGTAGCGGCGGTCTATGACCGCCGGTATTTCGTTGATTCCAGGAAAAACCGGCGCTCATAGAGCGCCGCTACAGTTGCTCGATCCGAGTTTTTCCGCAGCCTGCTAGCAAACAAGCGTAACGGATCATATATGACAGCTTGTGTCATAATTGCGGCGGCATCATTTATTTATTATGAGAGCAGATCGGCTGCTATCCGCTCTGTTGCTGCTCCAGGCGCACGGCAGGCTCACCAGTCGCGAGCTGGCAAAGCGGCTGGAGGTGTCGGAACGTACGATGCATCGCGACATGGAAGCCCTGAGCGCATCGGGCGTGCCCGTATTCGCGATGCGCGGCTCGCAAGGGGGCTGGCAGTTGGACGAAGGCTGGCGTACGCAAGTGCCCGGGCTCGATGAAGCGGAACTGCGCGCGTTCCTGATGGCCCAGCCACAGGTAGTGGGCGACGAACGGCTCGTGCGTGCGGCCGAACGCGCACTGGCCAAGCTGACGGCTGCGCTGCCGGTGTCGCTTCGGGAAAAGGCCGCTTCGATTCGGCAGCGGTTGCACGTCGACACTACCCGCTGGTACGGCACGATCGAAAACCTTTCAAGGCTGCCGGTCGTTCAGGATGCTGTCTCACGCGATCGCAAGCTGAAGATCATTTACAGACGAGACGGGCACGAGGTTGCAGAACGGATTGTCGATCCGTTGGGCCTCGTAGCCAAAGGCAGCGTCTGGTATCTCGTCGCTCATACACCTCGGGGGTTCCGAACCTACCGGGTGTCGCGGATCGAAGAAGCGACAGTTCTCGATCAGCCGTGCGAACGACCGCCAGACTTCGATCTCCCCGCCTACTGGAAATCGTCCACGGCACAATTCCGCGCGCGGCCACGGTACAACGCACTATTGCGATTGGAGCCACGCATCGCCGAGACGATGAAAACGTGGGGGTGTTTTTCCAACGTTGAGACCGGCCAAGACTCGGACGCTGAAGGATGGATTACCGTGCGAGCTCAGTTCGACGATGAAGACCACGCCTGTTTCATCGTCCTGGGTCTCGGTCCACGGGCCGATGTGCTCGAGCCCGTAAAGCTGCGAGAGCGTGTGGCTGCGGATATCGCTCGAATCGTGGACCGCCTTGCCCGACGTGTCTGACCCAAGGGGCTTTGCACATAAAGTCACGTCCACATCGCCGATTCGCAATCGCCGGTACGCAACCCTGATTTCAGATTGAGGACGTGCAAGGCCGACCCACGCCCTCAACTTTGTGGGGCCGGGGCCGTGTCGTGCGCCGGAACCTGCCGTCGCGACGCCAGCGTAACTGCAGCGCCAATGGCCGCAAGTACAAGTATTCCCTCTACGAGGTACGGTTCACGGAGGAATGTCAGGCCCAGAGACGCGTCCAGTGAGAATATTCCCGCTCCGCTGAAAGCGACTCCGACAGCTGCAACAGCATAGAGAAACGGCAATTCAATCCCGTTACCCATTGCGAAGAAACCGTTCTTCACATGAACGCTCACCATGGCCACGAGCATCGCCGCAAGAACGGCGGCGGCCCCGAACGGCGTGAATAACCCCAAAGCCAGGGAGACGCCGCCTCCGAATTCGCTCACGCCGGCGGCTGCGGCAAACGCCACTCCGGGACGGAACCCTAATCCTTCGAAGAAGCCACCCGTCCCTTTAAGACCATAACCACCAAACCAACCAAACAGCTTTTGAGCGCCATGGGCCGCTATCGCAACTCCAAATAGCACTCGAATCACGAGAATTCCAACATCGAACATTTTATATACCTCCCGCGCTGCATGCGCTGTTAACGATTAAGACCGACCGCCGGTTGATCTTGCTTAGCGGGTCTGTGCGCTGTCGAGCGACCTACTCGTGTAAGCGGACCCGGTGTCTGTCCACATTTCGCACCGTCGCTTGAGACCTTGCGCTTCCATCTCCTTGCGTCACCCAGAGTCACGCCACTTCCTGTTTCCCGGGAACGTGTTTACGAATCTTCCAATGCAAGAACGGATAACGGCGCCCGCAGTTTGGACATTGCCACGCCCCTTTTCGAGGATCGGTTTCCCGTTCATGAAACATCCGGACAATAAGATGACAACTCAAGCACTTGGTCGGCTTGCTATAAACGAACTGTTCCTTCACTTTTCTTTGCATGGCTACGATCTCAATTCAGGCGGCCCGCATAGAGTCGGCGCTGTGAATTCGTGAACGTGTTCGCGAATTCGCTAAACGTTCGCGCCGTGCAACGACATGATTCGAGCCTCGTATTTCGTGTACCGCGCGTCTAGTCGCATCCAGGATAAGTACAAGTCCAGCAAGCAACAGAGTCGCAAGAAAGATAACAAGCGGAATCAATTCGTATGTCATCGGCACCTCGCGTCAAGCTGCCTTGGTTTGCAACGCGCGTTCCAAACTCGAGCTCAAATGAAATCAGGATGGGTTTAGCACGTAGCCGCGGGCTTTATGCCCGCGTTCAAACAGCGACAGAAGAATTTCTTTGATTGTGTTTGAACGCGGGCATAAAGCCCGCGGCTACGTGCAGATTCGCGAAACGTTTCGCGAAATCACGAACGCTCGCGAATGGTGGGTCGTCCTTCCGAGTCTTTCTCTAACGAATTCAACAGCTTTGCCACTGGCAGACCGCATGCACCACACGGGACCTATTAAGAAGGAGAGAGCTTGATGCTGAAACGAATGATCCTGATGTTGATCGTGACTGCAGCGTTTATCGGGGCACTGGGTCTGGTGAAGTTCCGGCAAATTCAGGAGGCCATGGGGCAGGCTGCAGCCTTTCAGCCGCCTCCCGAAGCTGTGACGACTGTCGTGGCACCGATGGAGAGATGGCCGGCGACCCTGAGCGCCATTGGGACAATAGCTCCCGTTCAGGGCGTTACCGTAAGCGCCGACCTGCCGGGCATTATCGATCGCATCGCGTTTGGATCCGGAGGGTCGTTTCATGAGGGCGACGTGCTCGTCCAACTCGACACACGGCAAGAGCAAGCCCAACTCGCTGCGGTCGAGGCCGAGCGCGATCTTGCCCGTCTCAACTTCGAGCGTCTCGAGGGCCTGGTAAAGGACGGCGCGATTTCCCGAGCGGACTACGACCGGGCGGCGGCTGAGCAAAAACAGACGGAGGCAAAGGTCGGAGAGATCCAAGCCACAATCGCGCGAAAGACGATTCGGGCGCCGTTTTCGGGGGTCCTTGGCATCCGCCAGGTCAACCTGGGGCAGTACCTTTCGGCTGGTGACGCAGTTGTTCCGCTGCAATCGCTGGATCCGATTTATGTGAATTTCAGCGTGCCGCAGCAGGACGCGGGCCAGGTGCATACCGGCCACAACGTTCGCGTCACAACCGGCGATCTGGCGAAGATCGAGTACGCGGGACGCATTACGGCCATCAACTCGATCGTGGACGAAGCGACCCGAAACATTCAGCTTCAGGCCACGCTGGCCAACCCGAAGGGCGCGTTGCGACCCGGTATGTTCGTTCAGGCGGAGGTTCTCCTGGGCGCGAGTCGTCCGGTTGTAACTCTTCCGGGTTCCGCCATCAGCTATGCGCCATATGGCGATTCGGTATTCGTCGTCACGGACCTCAAGGACCAGAAGGGCCAGACCTATCGCGGCGTGCGCCAGCAGTTCGTCAAGCTCGGGGCGTCGCGTGGCGATCAGATCGCAGTTCTCTCGGGCCTTAAGGCTGGCGAAGAGATCGTCAGCTCGGGTGTGTTCAAGCTTCGCAACGGTGCGTCGGTTCTCGTAAACAACAAAGTCCAGCCTGCCAACAAGCGCGCTCCCAAGCCAGAGGACAGTTAATTAAAATGAGACTCACCGATCTGTTCGTAAAACGGCCGGTCCTTGCGATCGTCGTCAACCTGGTCATCCTCATTGCGGGTCTGCAATCGATCCGCGCGCTCAGCGTCCGGCAATATCCGCGCAGCGACATTGCAGTCGTTCGGGTGTCAACGGTCTACGTGGGTGCAAACGCAGACCTCGTGCGTGGTTTCATTACCACGCCTCTCGAGCGCGTCATCGCCAGTGCCGATGGCATCGATTACATGGAATCGTCGAGTGCGCAGGGGCTCAGCACGATTACCGTTCATCTGAAGCTCAACTACGACACCAACGCAGCCCTCACACAGATTCAAGCGAAGGTGGCGCAGGTTCGGAACGATCTTCCCCCGGAGGCCGAGGCGCCGATCATCGAACTGGAAACCGCTGACACTCAGTTCGCGTCGGTGTACCTGAGCTTTTCGTCGGCCGATCTCGATCAGAACCAGATTACGGACTATCTGACGCGTGTGGTGCAGCCGAAGCTGAGCGCCATCAGCGGCGTCCAGCGTGCCGACATCCTCGGTAAACGCACGTTCGCCATGCGGATCTGGCTCAAGCCGGACAAGATGGCGGCGCTTGGTATCTCACCCTCCACGCTGCGAGACGCGTTGGCGCGCAACAACTACCTGTCGGCGCTCGGGCGGACGAAAGGCTCCATGGTGTCCGTGAACCTGATCGCCAACACCGATTTGCGCACGCCGGAAGAGTTTCGGCAACTCGTCGTCAAGGAGAAGGGCGGCGTCATCGTCCGGCTCGGCGAGATAGCCGACGTCGCCCTCGGCGCCGAAGATTACGAGCAGGACGTCCGCTTCAACGGGGAGACCGCGACGTTTATGGGCGTCTGGGTCCTGCCCACCGCCAACTCGCTCGATGTGATCCGCAGAGTGCGCGAAGCTCTGCCGGAAATAAAGGCCTCGGTGCCGGCGGGGATGAACGTTGGTGTTCCATACGACTCGACGGAGTATATCCAGGACGCCATCAACGAAGTTCTCAGGACTCTCACCGAAACGCTTCTCATCGTCATCGTGGTCATCTACCTCTTCCTGGGTTCCGTGCGGGCCGTAATCATCCCGATAGTCGCCATACCGATCTCGCTGATTGGCGCCGTTTTCCTGATGCTGGTGGCAGGCTTCACCATCAACCTGCTGACGCTGCTCGCGATCGTGCTCTCGGTCGGCCTGGTCGTCGACGACGCGATCGTGATGGTGGAGAATGTCGAACGGCACCTCCACAGCGGCAAGACGCGCCTTCGCGCAGCGATCGATGCGGCGCGCGAACTCGTTGGGCCAATCATTGCCATGACGATCACGCTGGCCGCGGTATACGCACCCGTCGGCCTTCAGGGCGGACTGACGGGTACGCTTTTTCGAGAGTTCGCGTTCACGCTGGCGGGCGCGGTGATCGTGTCCGGCATCGTTGCCCTGACGCTTTCTCCGATGATGGGCTCGAAGCTCCTGCGCGAGGGCGGCACCGAGCGCGGCTTTGCCGGCTGGATCAACCGCCGGTTTGAGGGTGTGCGCCGCATCTATACTCGAGTGTTGGCCGGCACGCTTCAGTACAGGCCCGTGATTCTCGTCCTCTGGCTTATTGTCGCGGCGCTGACGGTGCCGTTCTACATGTTCTCTCAGCGTGAACTGGCGCCCGCCGAAGATCAGGGTGTCGTATTCTCGTACATCCAGACGTCTGCTAACTCCACCCTCGATCAAACGAATCTCTTCACGGGCCAGGTCCTCGATGTTTATCGATCATTCCCGGAAACGGCCAGTATCTTTCAGCTCACGAGCCCGACGGGTGGCTTTGGCGGCATGGTGACCAAACCGTGGAGCGAGCGGAAGAAGACAACACAAGACCTTCTGGTCCAATCCCTCGGACCGTTGTCGAAGATCCCAGGCATCCGCGCAATCCCGCGGACGCCGCCACCTCTGCCAGGTGGCGGAGACTTCCCCGTTGATTTCGTGATTTCCTCGCCGGGAGAGCCGCAGCAGCTCGTCGAGCTGGCGGGCAAGCTCGTGCAGAAGGCGTTTTCGAGCGGTCAATTCATCTTCGCCGATGCGGACCTGAAGTTCGACCAGCCGCAGGCCGAAGTTGTCTTCGACCGCGACAAGCTTCGTTCTCAGGGCGTGGATTTGAGCCGAGCCGGCCAGGATCTTTCAACGCTGGTGGGCGGAGACTATGTCAACAGATTCAGTATCCAGGGCCGGAGTTACAAAGTCATTCCGCAGGTCAAACGCACGGAGCGGTTAACGCCGGATCAGCTTTCGCAGATGTACATCACGGGATCCGATAACCGGCTTGTTCCGTTGTCGACATTCGCCACCCTGCAGACCAGCGCCCAGCCCCGGGAGCTGAAGAAGTTTCAGCAGCTCAATGCCGTGCGAATCCAGGGCGTGATCCCGCCGGCGGTTCCGCTCGACCAGGCGCTGAGCGTCCTCGAGAACGAGGCCAGGGCGATCCTGCCTCAGGGCTTCACGATCGATTACGCCGGCGAATCGCGCCAGCTTCGGGTGGAGGGCAGCAAGTTCCTCGGCACTTTCCTCCTCTCGGCGATTCTGATCTATCTGGTGCTTGCAGCCCAGTTCGAGAGCTTCCGCGATCCATTCATCATTCTCGCGGGCTCCGTGCCGCTGGCGATTTCGGGGGCGCTTCTGTTTTCTTTTCTGGGATTGACGACGCTCAACATTTACAGCCAGGTGGGACTGATCACACTGGTCGGCCTGGTGTCCAAGAACGGGATCCTGATTGTGCAGTTTGCCAACCACCTTCAGGAAACGGGTACGGACAAACTCAACGCGATCATCGAGGCGGCCGGCACCAGGTTGCGCCCCATCCTCATGACGACTGCAGCGACGGTAGTGGGACATTTCCCCCTCGTTCTCGCAACCGGTCCGGGAGCAGGCGCGCGAAACAGTATCGGCATCATGCTGGTGAGCGGCATGATCGTCGGCACGCTCTTCACTCTGCTGGTGGTGCCGTCGATCTACATGCTGGTCGCGCGGACGCGCGAAGTCCTCGTTTCGGAGGAAGCGATCGATGGGGAGATGGTACAGGTATGAAGATACGATGGATAGCGATCACTCTGGTAGCCGGCCTCCTGATCTCCTGCCGGCCGGCTGGGCCGAATTACAGGAGACCCAATATTAAACCACCCGCGGTTTTTCGCGGCGCCCTCGAAACAACGCCGCCAACCGACGCCGCTTCACTGGCGGATCTGAAGTGGTTCGAGCTTTTCAAAGATGAAGAGTTGCAACGACTGATCAAGAGCGCGCTCGAGGGAAATTACGACCTGCGCGAGGCCGTGGTACGAGTCGAAGCGGCACGCGCCAGTCTGGGGATCACACGAGCGGACCAGTATCCGACAATTACGGCCAGCACTGACATCACGACGCTTCGTAACTCCCGGAGCGGTACGTTTCCGTTGCCTTCCGGTTTCGAGCAACGAAGGACATTTGGCAGCGTGGCGCTCAATTTCCTCTCGTTCGAAGCGGATATCTGGGGCAGGTTGCGGAGCGCCACCGAAGCTTCACGGGCGAACTTACTCGCCACCGAGGAGACCCGCAAAGCTGTGGTCATGACACTGGTGAGCGACGTCGCAACGGCATATTTCAACCTCCTCGAACTGGACATGGAATTGGATATTGCCAGGCGCACGCTATCGACTCGCGAGGATTCGCTGCAGCTGATCAGAAACCGGGAAAGGAGCGGTCTCTCAACGCTTCTGGAGGTTCGGCAAGGCGAGCAACTCGTCCACACCGCTGAGCAAGCCATCCCGAGTATCGAACAACTGATCGAGCAGACAGAGAACCGGATCAGCCTTTTGCTCGGCGAAAGTCCACGATCCGTTACGCGAGGCCGTCTGTTAACGGAGCAGGAGCAGCCATCCTCTGTTCCTTCGGGATTGCCCTCAGCACTACTGGAGCGTCGTCCGGACATTCGTGCGGCTGAGCAGAGTCTCATTGCAGCAAACGCCAGCATTGGTGTCGCCAAGGCAGCCCACTTTCCACGGATCAGCCTGACGGGCTTGCTTGGCTCTCAAAGCGGCCAGCTCTCCAGCCTGTTCACCGGGCCGACCGGCGTATGGCAGTTCGTTCCCCAGGTCAGCCAACCCATCTTTAACGGCGGCCGCATCCGCTCGAATGTGGAATTTGCCACGGCACAGCAACAGCTTGGGCTGGTTCAGTACGAACGGGTGATTCAAACGGCTTTTCGGGAAGTGTCGGATTCGCTGGTTCAGTATCAGAAGGTAAGGGAGATTCGGGGGAAACAGGAACTGCTGGTGACCACACTCCAGGACCGGTCGCGTCTGTCTTATATAAGGTACCGTGGCGGAGTCGACACGCTGCTGAACGCCCTGGACGCGGATCGCGATCTGTTCGACGCAGAACTGGGTCTTGCCCAGACCCGACGGAACGAACTGCTCGCAATGGTTCAGCTTTACCGGACGCTGGGTGGCGGCTGGCAGCAGTGATCGTGTTCGCGAGAAACTTAACCGGATTTCGGTCGAACTTCGAGCGGCGGCGCTTCCAATCTTGGCCCGCGGTACGCGGACACATCACCGAAGCGCCGGTGCTGCGCCCAGTCTTCCCGGGCTTGTTGGATCTCCTGATTTGTTCGAGCCACAAAGTTCCACCACATGACGATGGATTCACCGAAAGGCGCACCACCAACGACCATTACTCGGGCACCGCCTCGGCTGGTGAGGGAGAGTTCGTCGCGATCGACACCAAGGTAGTAAAGCGTGTCTGGATCTAACGATTGACCTTCCAAATCGGCCTGGCCTGCAACGACTACCATTCCATGTTCAAAGCTTCGATCGAGTGGGACGTGGACCTTCTCGGACTTGTTCACAACAAGCTCGAACGCGATCAGAGTAGAAAATGCTTTTGCGGGCGAGTGGACACCGTCTACTTGCCCCATGATGACGGTAACGCGTCCACCCGGAATCTCGTTAGTGAGGATGTCCGTATGGTGCGCAAACAACGGCGTCGTTCGCCGGTGAATTTCCGGCAACGCGATCCAGAGCTGGACCCCATGCAATCTTCTGGAATGCTCGAGTGGCGTCTCTTCGGCGTGTGCGATGCCGGCTCCGGCGGTCATCAGATTGAGTTCGCCGGGATGCAGAAGAGCCTCCGAACCCAGGCTGTCTCTGTGCAGGACCTCCCCTTCAAACAGCCACGATACGGTTTGAAGGCCGATGTGCGGATGTGGCGCTACGTCCATCGGCTTCCCGTCAATGAATTCGATGGGCCCAAAGTGGTCGAAAAAACACCACGGACCAATCGTTCGGCGTTGCCGTACAGGCAACGCCCGTCGCACGCTGAGAACGCCAACTTCAGCTTTGCGGGAAGGAAACGCCTCAATTGCAGGTCCTGCTGACGAAGGAGGAATCGATACGCTCACGTCAGGGGAAGGAATCAGATTACTCATCTGTTATCCTCTACCATGGTTAGAAGGTTTGAGACATGAAGAAAATTCTTTTGCAAACCACGATACAGCACGCGCGGGATGACTGGTCTATCGAGAGGTTCTCGATCCTGGCAAATCTTCTTTCGAAAATCGAAGATGAAACGGGAACCAGGTTGTTCGGGATAACAACTCGCGACCGCGAGAATCTTGCGTCTGGCGACGATCGAATCCTTTCAAAGCTCGACGAGACCGACTTCGATCAGCTTTGGCTCTTCGGTGTAGACGTCGGAGGGGGCCTTGGCGCGCTGGATTGCGCGGCGATCGGCCGATTCCGTGAGCGTGGCGGCGCCATCGTTACTTCGCGCGACCATCAAGACCTGGGGATTTCCTTTTGCTCACTCGGCGGCATCGGTGCCGCGAATCACTTCCACTCCAGGAACCCCGAACCGGATCCCGAACGGCGTGTCGCAGATGACATTGAAACGCCTGGCATTTCCTGGCCTAATTATCACTCTGGCAGCAACGGTGACTTCCAAAGAGTGGACGTGATCCCACCACTGCATCCGATCATGCGGAATCCCCTGAATTCGTCGGGACATATCGAGTTGCTTCCAGCACATCCGCATGAAGGAGCGATCTCCGTCCCGCCTGCCGAAAAACAACATGCGCGGGTCATCGCGACCGGAACGAGTTTGACGACGGGAAAGCATTTCAATATCGCGATTTCGTTTGAGCGCAACGGTGGAGGTCGAGCAGTCGTGGACTCGAGCTTCCACCATTTCCTCGACTACAACCTCGACCCGCGGATGGGATGTCCTTCGTTCGTTACCGAGGCGTGTGGCTATGGTATGCTGCAAAGCGGGCAAGCTGCGGCGGAGGCAAGGATGTATGCCCAAAACATCGCCCAATGGCTTGCGGAATGACGCGAATACATTCCTTTACGAAACTGTAACGACCTGCTAGTCTGACAATCCTTCACCTAGCCAGGAGACCAACCTTGAAGTGGAAAGTTCTATTCTTGTGCCCCACTAATGGCCTGCACAGTCTGATCGCGGAGGCATTGCTTCGCCGTACTGATCCCGAACATTTCGAAGCCATGAGTGCAGGTACATCATGCGGACGATTGCATCCGCTTACTGTGGAAGTCATGAAAGAGATCGGTATCGACCTGGGCCGGAAGGTACCTAAAGCGGTGCAGGAGCTTGCAGAGGATCAGTTCGATTACGTGATTTCGCTCGGTGAGCGTGCCACATCTCAAGGCCGCGACTTTGGAAGCGCAGAACTGATTCACTGGAAATTCGATGACCTGGTCGCAATATCGGACGATCCGGAAAAACAATTACGGGCGTTTCGAATGGTTCGCGATCAGATCGCTCAGCGGTTGAACCTGTTCGTTCTTGTTCTCGCCCGGCCGCGGCCTGCCGCCCTCAGAGCTCCTTTATCTACAGCTCAGGCGGCCAGGTAAATTTCCATGAAGATTCACGTTGAATGCCACTCCGGCCATAAAGTAAATGAGCGACCAATCAAGTTCTGGATTGGCGAACGCGTTGTTTTTGTCGAATCTATCGAAGACCAGTGGCACGGAACAAACGCCCTGTATTTCCGCATTCGTGCTGATGACGGCAACATCTACGTTCTCGGCTACGACGAAGCGGACGATATATGGACGGTGAAATCGCTCCGTCCGAACGACCTCTCATAGAAGTTGAGTTCACCGACCTTCTACCCAGGAGAATTCCAACATATATATAAGGATGGAACCATCCCGGCCCAATTTGGCTGGATTTTCAGTGCGTTACACATTCCAGACCGGCACCGATGCTACGCCGCCGCCGACTGAGGTCTCACCAAATTCTCGATATTTTCAAGCTCCCAATCACAAAGATGCTGGCATTGAGGGCAACGCCAAAACGTGTCGCCTTCGCTGAAGGATAATGGCTTGCCGCAGCATTCAGACGCATACAGTCCAGATTGACGTACATCTTCAGAAGTTCTCATCTCACGTCTCCTTCGTTTTTCGAATCGCGCCTTTTGTAGCACGAATGATTCCAAACAGTCTACGGGGTTTATAGCCAGGTTGATCGGATTGCGTCGCTTACATTTCGCGAAGACCTCGCGATTTCGCGAATGACTTCGAAAAGATCAGCAGGAAAGCGGGAGGAACTATGGCACAAGCTCGGACAGCCGTTCTTTTCGATCTTGACGGCACTCTTGTTGACAGTGTTTACGAGCACGTTCTGGCGTGGCGGCGAGCTTTGGAAGCGACGGGTATTGAATTGGCTGTGTGGCGCATCCCACGTTCTGGCGTGGCGGCGAGCTTTGGAAGCGACGGGTATTGAATTGGCTGTGTGGCGCATCCATCGGCGGATTGGAATGAGCGGTGGGCTGCTGGTGAATGCGCTGTTACGGGAGACCGGGCGCAAGTTCGCTTCCACCGATATTGCCAATCTGCAACGACTACATGCGGAGGCGTACGAGCAGCAGGCGAAGCATGTGCGCCCCCTTCCCGGGGCGCGGGAACTTCTCTCCCGATTGACTAGCGCGAGTGTGCCATGGGCAATTGCCACCAGCGGCGGGATGCGGAACTCACAGCCGGCACTCGATGCTCTCGGCATTGGTTCGGGGGTGACCGTAGTAACTCGCGACGATGTGTCTTACGCGAAACCCGATCCTGATCTATTCATGACCGCAGCGGATCGGCTCGGAGTCGACATAAGTGCAGCAATTGTAGTGGGAGACAGCGTGTGGGACCTCCTGGCGGCACGCCGTGCCAAGGCCCTCGGTGTCGGCCTGCTTTCAGGAGGGTATGGGCAAGATGAACTGGAACGCGCCGGCGCCTACCGCACTTATATGGATCCAGCTGATCTCATGGAACACCTGGATGAAATTGGTGTGCGTTTTCAGTGATGGCGACAGCGAACAGCCTGCAGAACGCACCTCGTCAGGCAGCGCGTTTCGATTGGAGCTTGCCATGAGTTTCAACCAGCGCACGCAGTCGTAACGCCAGAACCACGAGGAGTGCTCCAAAGATGAAGGCGTAGGCGCCGAGCCAGAACGCGACAGCCGAGGGCCCGGCAAGCGGCACGGCGACCATCACCGTACCCAGAGCGATCGATGCCATGCCGCTGAGCGCGAGCAGCCATTTACCACGGAGAGGGCGGCCCAGTCTGGCAGCGGAGATCAAACCCAGGGTGCCCGTTGCGAGACCCCAGCCAGAGATGATGTAGATCAGGCCCGTCATCGGCAATCCCGGCCAGACCACGATCAACAGGGCGGCGGCGAGCCCAACTGCCGCTGCGAACAACAGCAATCCCCATGGCTCGCGTTTCTGGGCGGCCGTAATCACGCCCGCCACGTTCGCCACGCCATCGATCATGGCATAGCCAAAGAAGACAAGAGCCAACTCGTGCAAAGGCACGTTATGCAAAATCACGGTGAGAATGCCAAGCACCAGGGCAGCCACGCCCCGCATCAACAGCAACCACCAGCTCATTTCAAGAATCACGTCCATTGAAACCCCTCGCAGAAAAGTGCACGTAGACCACCAACTACGTCGATCAGGACCTATGCTGCTCCTGGCATGACTTCTTCAATCAGGTCATCCCATCGGCGCATCCTGATCGCCAGCGACACCAGCAGAGCGCCGTAGACCAGCCCGAAGATCCCCAGTGCCCAGACCAGACCCACAATTCCCAACAGCGGTCTCCAAACGAGAAGCGCACCAAAGATGATGGAAACAAGGCCGCTCAACACCAGGAGCCACTCTCGCCGAATCCGTTTTCGCAAACGAATCGCCGCTGCGATCTTGAGAGCGCCTGTCACCAGGGCCCAGGCCGCAATCAGAAGGACGAGATTCAGCGCCGCGATTCCCGGCCATATCATAGTTATGATTCCAATAAGAATTCCTGCGACAGCTTCGAGCGCCAGCCAGCCGCGGCCGAGCCTCGTGTGCCGGTCCAGGAGCGTAATTAGCGCAGAGATCCCATCGAGCAGCGCAAACACGCCAAAAGCAATCGTCAAAGCCAGGAAAGTCGGGCCGGGCAACAGCAGGGCGACAATGCCAAGAATGATGGCGAATGCTCCGCGAACAATCATTGCTCCCGGACTCGTGAAAATGAAATAGTCCACGGTATTCCTCCTCAACAGACCTCTCTCTACATTGTATGGCGCTCTTGAAATTGAAATTGCTCCACTTCTGATTGTCCTACTCCGATCCAGGTCCTCGGCCTACTTCCTTGCCACTTCGCCCCGTTCAGAATTCTTGAAAGAGGAGAACATCATAATGGCAACCCTAATGACTGACATTGATCTCAGACGGAATGTGGAAGCGGAACTGAACTGGGAGCCAGGCATCAAGTCGCCGTCCACTATCGGTGTCCGTGTCCAGGATGGTGTTGTGACGCTTAGCGGTTATGTGGAGGCCTACACGGAAAAATTGGCGGCTGAGCGTGCCGCCCTTCGCATTGCCGGCGTGAAAGCGTTGGTGAACAACATCGAAGTCCGTCTACCGACGTCAAGCCAGCGCACCGATGAAGACATTGCCCGAAGAGCGGCAGAAGCCCTCGACTGGACCGCCGGTATACCGCGAGACCGAATCAAAGTAACGGTAGACGACGGCTGGTTAACACTCAAAGGCACTGTGGACTGGTATTACCAGAAAGCGGTCGCCGAGGACGCGGTACGTTATCTCAACGGAGTCAAAGGCGTCTTCAACCTTATTGAAGTCCGGCCCGCGGCAAGCAAGGATGTTGTGAAGAGCAAGATCGAAGAGGCGCTGGAGCGCAATGCCGAACTGGAGGGTCAGCGCATTGAGGTCGAGACGATCGGAAGCAAGGTCATATTGCGTGGCACCGTGCGCTCCTGGTGGCAAAAAGAAGCGGCCGGGCGCGTGGCCTGGCAAGCTCCTGGGGTCACGCAGGTTGAAAATCAAATCGAAGTGGTCGTGTAATCCGCGAGCGTGTTCCCCCTGGTTGCCTGATTTCTGACAGGAGTTCGAGAAGTACTCCCACTCATGCTGGCCGTGAAACGCCGTCTATAACACTATGCTTCGAAAACGCTCCGCATATACCACCGCCTTTGCGCTGATTGCCGTGCTGGTGCTTACCGCGCACGCCGATAGGCGTACACAACTGAAGCCAGGGTGGAATCTGTTTTCCCCGGAGCAAGACGTCGAGATGGGCATCGAGGTCGCGAAGCAGGCCGAGAGCCAGCTGCCGATTCTCAACGATCCTCCAGCGACCGCATACCTCAACCGGGTGGGAAAGCGACTCGTGGCGCACACCCCGAACAATAAACCCAATTACGTCTGGCGATTCAAAATCGTGAATGACAGAAAGATAAACGCGTTTGCATTGCCGGGCGGATTTGTCTATATCAATCGTGGCGTGTTTGAATCGGCAGACAATGAGGCGGAGCTGGCAGGTGTGATCGCTCACGAAACGGCACACGTGGTGTTGCGTCACGGAACGAGCCAGGCTTCGAAGGCTTACATCGCTCAGGCGCCGTTGTCGATTGTCGGCGGAGTTCTTGGTAACTCGGTGGGTTCGGTCCTTGCTCAACTCGGCATCAGGTTTGCGACAGATTCAATCCTTCTGAAATATTCGCGTGACGCAGAAAAGCAAGCGGATGTTGTCGGGGCACAGATCCTTCACGATTCCGGGTATCACCCGATCGCCATGGTCCAGTTCTTCGAAAAGATTCAGGCGGAAAGCAAGGGCCGCGCGAGCGAATTTTTCAGCGATCACCCGAATCCAGAGAATCGCATGAACTATGTTCAGGCCGAGATCGATAAGCTCGGCGGCCCACCAGCGAACGCACGAACGGATTCGCCTGACTTCCATGCAATCAAGAACAGGCTCATGTCGAGATAGTCTGTCGTCGTTTTCCAATTCCGCCGGCGCGTGACTGCGGTGGCAACCAGAAAAGCAGACAGGCGAGCCCTGTGGCTCGCCAACTATCCGCGCTTGCTTGCCAGGCGGCTTTTTCGCCGGGTTGCGTCTGGTTCTCTTGCTCGTGGGATTGTCCCGACATGGGGAGGTTTCAGGCGATCGATGCGGCGTTCTGATTAGGCATATCAAGATCCGCGCTCTGGTCGACTGGAAGTCTAATCTGAACCATAGTGCCGCGTCCTTCGCCCGGACTCTCGATCTTCACGGTTCCGCCATGTAACGTCACCAGATCACGCACGATGCTCAATCCAAGCCCGAGCCCGCCGAGCGCTTTACTGCTCTCGCTCTGAGCGAAACGGTCAAAAATGCGCGGCAGTAACTCTGAGCGGATTCCTGTTCCTGTGTCACGAATCGTGATCACTGCCTCGGAATTGTCTGAAGCGAGGTCGACGGAAACGCGCCCTTCGGGTGGCGTGAACTTGAGCGCATTTGTCAATAAATTCCCGACGATCTGTTGAAGTCGAATAGGATCCACCGATATGGTCATAGGGGACACGTCGAAGCCACAAGTCAGATCCACTTTCTTCGATTGGAAGACAGGTGCAAAGGATTCGATGAAATCGAGCAACAGGTGCGCGAGCCGAACCGGCCGGCGGTTCAGCGTCAATTTTCCGGAGGCCAGTCTGCTGGCATCCATCAGTTCCTCGATCAGTCGATTTTGGAGATCCGCGTTTCTCTTGATGGCATCGATGGCCTGAGCCAGTTGATCCGGACTAACCTTCCGAGCGTCGATAAGGTTGCACCAGCCTAAAATGGTGGTCATGGGCGTCTTCAATTCGTGTGAGAGGCGATGTAGAAAAAGCTCGTGAGTATGCATGTGCCCGAGTGCATGCTTCAACTCTTGCAGATCAACGACCTGCTTTAAGGCCCATTCAGCGCGCCTGGCGCCGTTGGAAGCGAGCGGAAGGTCACCGGGCTCGTAATAAGGATTGAACTCGTATATCTCACCCGCAAGGATAAGGGCCGGGTGCGTTCGGAGAACACCCGAGACGATCTGATTCAGAAAGTTCTCTCGAGAAAACATGCAAAGATACGTCACCGGATGCGAGTGTGCAAAACCGTCAACAAGGACCTCACATTCGAGAAGTGATTGCTCCGGGGCTTCAAGTTGGACGATCCATCCCATGTCGGTGGCCCAGCGCATGCCGCCAAAACCTGCTGCGATGGATTTGTCAAGCTCCGCCTGAAACCGATGCAGCAGTCGATCGGGACGAAGTCCGGCCGGGTCTATCAGGTCGATACTGATTCCCAATCTGTGGAGACTCGAAGTTATGGCAGAGATTTCGGAGTCGGCGTCGAGGTAGACGCAACGCTCGTTGCGATCGAGGCCCTCCTTGAGAAAGCGGGAGACCACACGGACACGCTCATCGAAGGAATCGTAAATAGACGCAAAGTGATTTCGGGATTCGGCGGGTGATAACCGCATGTGATCAGGATCGCGCATGAGGACAGGCAAATGCTGTCGGCATCTGAGGTTCCGCTGATTCCGTTTTCTGCTTACGCGTACGCTCCCGACATAAGCGTTAAGCGTAACGATGCCATCCTGATGCAGATACTGCTCTACGGGTCCTTGTCATGCCACACGCTTTGCCGGGCCTTTGCTTCCTTTGAACGTGCAGCCCGCTTCGACGAGTTTCTGACGAAGGTACGATTGCGCGTGTTCCAGGATCCGCTCACTCTCCTCTTTAGACTTGTCTTCAACCCCACGCAGCAGTGCTTGCAGCCATTGTCTCGGCATTTCCATGAGAGCTTTCCTCACGCACGCCTGTAGTTCCTTCGTTTCTATGACCTGTTCCGGCGTCGGAACTTCGAGATCTGGAACGATGTCTTCGAGCTTGAGGTCTTCGTCCGGCTGATAGAAATCGAGAATCTCGTCACCAAGTGTCGATACCGCTTCGATAGGAGGCGTCTCCGGAACGTCTTGTTCGATCGAAAGGGCAAATTCACGCTGCCGTTCCGATCGCTGGACTTCCCTATCGAGTTCGTCGATGGCAGCCCGGATCAGCCAGCTTCTGACGTCGCGGATCGACAGGCCTTTGCGAAAGTCCCGATAAGCTCGAACAATAGCCCCATCTACAATGTCCTCCGCGGTGAGTTCGCCTCGCCCGACGTCGCCCATCGCTTCGGAATAGCGAATGACATGGCGCACAAAGTGATAGAGCCTGTCCAGATGCGGAGTCACGAGCGCGAAGAATGTCTCGCGATTGCGCTGCTCGGGTGGTGGAGTATTGAGCTTCGTCTGGCGAATTTTCTCCCGCTTTCCGAGCCGCTTCCAGAGATGTTCACCACGCAAACTGGATTTGTATTTCTCCAACTGCCGTTCGATCTCGCCGAATGCATCCCTGATGGAGTCCACGAGGTCATGTTTCTCTTCCCTCGTGGCGAGAGTTTTTCCTGGAAGCTGAAGCGTGATCGAAATGGGATACAGCGTACGGGTTGGATTTTCCTCCACCAGCACCCTCAAAAAGACGACCTCGGAGGAGAAGTTTTTTACCTTGCGGTCGAGTTTTGAGATGAGATACTCGATCAGTTCCCGGACCTTCTGGTCCGGTTCTCTGCCTTTGAATTCAATGTTGTGTTTCAGCATTTCGTCTGACCCCCTCACTTTATGATTTCAGAGTGAATGTGTGAGTCGGCCTTTCCCTACACCACTTGTCGGATTTCGCGCCCGACTCCCCTCCTGAGTTAGGAGGGGTGCCGAGCCCGACGTTTTACCAGGGCGAGGCGGGGTGGTTCCCGTGCAAAACGATTCGGTTGTGAACCACCCCGTCTACGACGCCTTTTTCTCGAGGGGTTCTTCCGCAGCTTTGGCGGTGAACTTCAATTCACCTCGATCGGAATCGTAATCGACGATGACCGCTTGTCCATCCCTGACTTCGCCCTTCAGGATGAGCCGGCCGAGCGGAGTTTCGATTTCCTTCTGGATCGCGCGCTTCAACGGACGCGCGCCATAGTTGGGATCGTATCCGACGCTCACGAGATGAGTCTTGGCCGCGTCCGTAAGTTCGATCCGAATGTGGCGTTCATCGAGCCGCCGGCGCAGATGCTCGAGCTGGATGTCGACAATCTTCTTCAGATGTTCTTCCGAAAGGGCATGGAACACGATGATCTCATCCACGCGATTGAGAAATTCCGGACGGAAGTGATTGCGCATCTCCGCCAACACCGCTTCCTTCATCCGTTCATAGCCCTGCCCTTCGAAAGCCCCGCGATACTCCAGAATGCGATGGCTGCCGATGTTCGATGTCATGATGACGATCGTGTTTTTGAAATCGACTGTTCGTCCCTGACCATCGGTCAACCGGCCGTCATCCAGGATCTGGAGCAGCACGTTGAAGACGTCGCGGTGCGCTTTCTCCACCTCGTCAAAAAGGATCACGGCAAAGGGCCTCCGCCTGACGGCTTCGGTGAGCTGGCCGCCTTCTTCGTATCCGACATAGCCCGGGGGCGCGCCGATGAGCCGGGCGACGGTGTGCTTCTCCTGGTACTCGGACATGTCGATCCGGATCATGGCGTGTTCGTCATCAAACAGGGACTCCGCCAGCGCGCGTGCCAGCTCCGTTTTTCCAACGCCGGTCGGCCCGAGAAAGATGAAGCTGCCGATGGGACGGTTTGGATCCTTGAGCCCCGTGCGAGCGCGAATAACGGCCTCCGCGACCGCCTTGACTGCCTCGTCCTGACCAATGACTCGCTGGTGAAGTTCGTCTTCGAGGTGCAGGAGCTTTTGCATCTCGCCTTCGAGCAGCTTCGACACGGGCACCCCGGTCCAGCGGCTGACGACTTCGGCGATGTCTTCCTCATCCACTTCCTCTTTCAGAAGCCGCTGCTGCCCCTGTTTTTTCTCGAGGCGCTCTTCCTCGGCGGCGAGCTTGCGCTCGAGTTCCGCGAGACGGCCGTAACGGAGTTCGGCCGCGCGATTCAGGTCGTACTCGCGTTCCGCGCGCTCGATTTCCATCTTGGTCTGCTCGATCTGCTGGCGAAGCGCTCGAAGCCGATTCACCGCCTGCTTCTCGGCTTGCCATTGCGCCTTGAGCGAATCCGCTTTGGCTTGCAGGTCCGCCAATTCCTTTTCCAGCTTCGCCAATCGTTCCCTGGACGCAGCGTCCGTTTCCTTTTTCAAAGCCTGGCGCTCGATTTCAAGCTGCATCACGCGGCGGAGGATCTCGTCCAGCTCCGCGGGCATGGAATCGATCTCGGTGCGAAGTTTTGCCGCAGCCTCGTCCACCAGGTCGATGGCCTTATCCGGAAGGAATCGATCGGTGATATAGCGGTGGGAAAGAACGGCTGCCGCAACGAGAGACGAATCCTTGATTCGAACTCCGTGATGGACCTCGTATCTTTCTTTGAGGCCGCGGAGAATCGAAATCGTATCCTCGACGGACGGCTCCTCGACCATGATCGGCTGGAAGCGCCGTTCCAGAGCCGCATCCTTTTCAATGTGCTTCCGGTACTCTTCGAGAGTAGTGGCGCCGATACAGTGCAGCTCGCCGCGAGCAAGCATCGGCTTCAGGAGGTTTCCGGCATCCATCGCTCCTTCGGCTTTGCCAGCGCCAACGACTGTATGCAGCTCGTCTATAAAGAGGACGATGTTTCCCTGGGACTCCTGCACTTCCTTCAGCACCGCTTTCAAACGCTCCTCGAATTCTCCGCGGTACTTGGCTCCGGCAATCAGCGCTCCCATATCGAGAGCGATGATTTCCT
>WNFO01001501.1_pt1 | contig 22698 bp, 18 predicted proteins | sample 5400251 | NCBI WGS metagenome assembly WNFO01 (sample SAMN13153354, study PRJNA577476) | soil metagenome | isolation source: 100 cm saprolite under Madrone tree | place: USA:California | collected 2016-06-14
GAAGAATCGGAATTGCTATCAGACCGAGGGAAAAGATGATGATCGACAGCACCATCGCAAAGATCGGGCGGTCGATAAAAAAACGGGACAAATCGTTCATGGGCAGGCTCCTTATTGCTCTATCGCCGAGGTCAGGGAAAAGGCCGTTGTTGTGTGCGATGGCTCCATGGCAGAGTCCTTCGGGGTCACCGGCACACCGGGATATAAGATTTTCTGAAGTCCACCGACGATCACCTTATCGCCTGTGCCAAGTCCGGACTGCACAATGCGCAGGCCGTCGACTAGGGGACCAAGCTGGACATCTTTACGCTGTGCTGTGTCTCCTGCACCAAGCACATAGACATATTTGCGGTCCTGATCGGTAAGAATCGCTTTGTCATCTACCAGGAGCGCCGGCACGGTGCCGGTGCTTTCAAGCTGAACCCGCGCATAGAGGCCTGGAGTGAAAAGATGGTCGGGATTGGGAAGTATGACGCGGGCACGAATTGTTCCGGTCGCTGCATTGAGCTCGTTATCGATAAAATCAACCCTGCCGACATGAGGAAAGCCGCTCTCATTCGCCAATGCGAAACGCACGGGGTTCGCCGAACTCACTCCCCTTCCGCGGTGTGCTCTCTCCTGAAAGCGCAAATAACTCTGTTCATCGCAATCGAAGTACACATAGACGGGGTCCTGTGAAACGACGGTAGTTAGCACCGTTTGATCGGCTTGCGCAAGATTTCCTCGGGTGAGCTTTGCTCGGCTGGTCCGTCCGTCAATAGGGGATCGTACTTCCGTAAAGGAAAGATTGAGTTCCGCCATTGCGACAGCAGCTTCTGCTGCATGCACCCGAGCCGTGCTCTGAGAGAGATCAGAGTCGCGATTCTGGTATTCTTCCTGCGAAATCGCCTCGGAAGCATTCAGCCTTTGCGCCCTTTTTTCCTGAATCTGCGCGAATGCTGCCGCCGCCTGCTCTCGTTCCAGGCTTGCTCTTGCACTCTCGAGAGCATCGCGGAAAGGTCGCGGATCAATGACGAACAGCAGGTCACCGCGCTTTACGCTGTCTCCCTCTCGATACGCAACCTTATCCACGTAGCCGGTCACCCTGGCCCGCACATCGACGGAATTAATGGAGGCAACCCGGCCGTTGAATTCGTCCGACAGACGAATTGGCTTGGACACGACAGCAGCAACCTCTACCGGTGCCCGTGAAGGCTGCTTCTTGCCGGTCGCAGACTCACATCCCACAAGAGGGATTGCCAGAGTCACCGCACAGGCGCAGAAAAGCAGATGCCTGAATGGGATTCGACGTGCAATGAAACTCGATTCGACCAGCTGTCTCGCTGTGGCGTAGCCAATTCCCGACGGATCGTCCGTAACGGCCACCGCTCCCTGCTGCTTTGTATCCGCCTTGCTCACTGTTTGCCTCCTTTGGAGCGTACCGCGCATATGAAAGTAGATACTTGTATTGTAAAAAGGATGCAAGTAATTACTTGTAGAGTATGAGAAGATGAAAACATGCCAGTGTTTGTTCCAGATCGAAAGCGAAACGTTCGGGGAGAACGCCGTGTGGCGAGTCTGCTCGATGCGGCGGGCCGCGTCTTCGGAGAACTTGGTTACCACGCGGCAACCACGAACGCCATTGCTGCTGAAGGGAAGGTTTCCCCGGCAACGCTGTATCAGTTCTTTCCAAACAAGGAAGCCATCGCCGACGCGCTCGTGACTCGTTACGCGATGGGTTTGGCGAAAGAGGAGCGAGCTGCATCCGTAGAGGAACTTGCGTCAGCGCCATTGGAAGATGCCATCCGGCAGGTCACCGAGGTGGTGATTGAGTTTCATCGGAAGCATCCTGCATTTCGCACTCTATACGCAGAGGCTCCTCTTTCGAAGGACACCCTCGAACAAAAGCACCTCCTCTCTCAAACCTTCATCGACCACCTCTCCGAGGTGCTAAGAGCGAGAAATCCCAAACTCGATAAGCAGGAGGCTCTCTGGAGCGCCGAAATTGTCTTGACCGCCTTGATAGGTTTCCTGCCCGCCATTGCAGGTCGCAAGACATCTGCCCGGTCGCGAACAATCGACAGCTTGAATCAAATGCTGGTGCGCTACCTGGAGCCTGTGCTCAAGCCGCCTAAACGCTAGAGGCAGGTTCTTCTTGCCGGCGGGAACGAGCAACTCGTTTAATTTGAGCAAATTCTGCCTACAGGATGTGGATCACCCGGCCATTCGCAATGCGAATGGCCGGGTGATCCGCTCAATTGATTTCTACGACGACCTTGCCAAATGGACCGCGATCGAGGTGATCGAGGGCCTCGGGTAATGCGTCGAAACTGTATCGGGCATCGATGATCGGTGAAATTCGATGTGTTTCGACGAATGCGAGCAATTCTTCCATGTCGCCTCGCGAGCCGACGCTAACGCCCTGAAGTCGCAAAGTTTTGCCCATCGCGGTCAGAATCGAAATTGTTGTAGTAGGCCGATCCATGATGCCGATCAAGGCAATATGGGTGAGCTGGAATACGGCCTCATCCCATGCTGTGTTCGTGCTCGTATCGATAACCTCTTCGGCTCCCAATTGTTTCAGGCGCGCAATCTTACCTGGGCTTCTGGAAGTTACTAACACGCGAGCGCCATGCGCCACCGCCAGTTGCAGAGCGAACAGTGAAACCCCGCCGCTTCCCTGAAGCAGAACGGTCTCTCCTGGCTTCAGGTTGCCGTGCTTGAATAACGCAACCCATGCCGTAATTGCAGCCACCGGCAGCGTTGACGCTTCCACCGGTGTCAGATAATCGGGATAGGCGAGCGCTCCTTGTTCAGAGAGCAAGACATATTCGGCGAGCACGCCCGGAAGTGGACCCCCAAGGTTTTCGCGGATCGCCTCGTGCGAAGGCACTCCACGGAGCCACTTCGGCCTGAAGAGGGAAATCACCTGGTCGCCAGTCTTAAAGCGAGAAACCCCAGAACCGACTGCGACAACTTCGCCCGCCAGGTCCGATCCAGGCACCATGGGGAATAAGATGGGCAACGGATACTTGTTTTCGATAACGAGTTTGTCGCGATAGTTTAGTGAGACCGCCTTGGTACGAACCAGAATCTGCCCGGGTCCGGGTTTCGGTTCGCTAATGTCGACGAGGTTAAGGTTCTCTCGTCCCGTTTTTTCGAGTAGCCAACTTTTCATATGTTCTCTATGATCCATTTCGATAATTTCCAAAATCTTCGCAGAGGTGCAGACAAGCAGAAGATGCCGTGAACGCAATTCGAGTAGATACTTGCATACGTGAAAGGATGCAAGTAATTACTTGTAGAGTATGAGAAGATGAAAACATGCCTGTGTTTGTTCCAGATCGAAAGCGAACCCTTCGGGGAGAGCGCCGTGTGGCAAGTTTGCTGGATGCGGCGGGCCACGTCTTCGGGGAACTTGGTTACCACGCGGCAAACACGAACGCCATTGCTGCTGAAGCGAAGGTTTCCCCGGCAACGCTGTATCAGTTCTTTCCAAACAAGGAAGCGATCGCCGACGCGCTCGTGAACCGGGGTCGTGATCGAGTTTCATCGGAAGCATCCTGCATTTGCCACTCTGCACGCAGAGGCTCCTCTTTCGAAGGACACCGTCGACCAAAAGCACCTCCTCTCTCAAACCTTCATCGACCATCTCTCCGAGGTGTTGATTGCGAGAAATTCCAAACTCGATAAGCAGGAGGCTCTCTGGAGCGCCAAAATTGTCCTCACCGCCTTGATAGGTTTCCTGCCCGCCTTGGCTGGTAGCAAGACATCTACGCGCTCGCGAACGATCGACTCCTTGAATCAAATGGTGGTGAGCTATTTGGAGTCTGTGCTCAAGACGCCCAAACGCTAGAGGCTGGTTCTTCTCGCCGCAAGGAACGAGCAACTCGTTTAATTTGAGTGAATTCTGTCTACAGGATCTGAAAATCGCAGCACGAGTGGCCAGAGTGATCCGCTCAATTGATTTCTACGACGACCTTGCCAAATGGACCGCGATCGAGGTGATCGAGTGCGCTTATCGCCATCAACTTTCAGAATCGTCGGCTTTACTGGCCAATCGTGATGCCCGCGCAGGCTTAACTTGTTCTCAGCCTGAAAGTTAGAGGCGCGTGCACAGATTGGACCAGTAAAGCCGAAAATTATCGGCCAAACTGTTTGATCCTAAGGCGCTTCCGCGGGAATCAAGGTCCAAACAGATTTGACCGGTAATTTTTAGCAACCCGGAAGTTATCCAGAAAACGGGCTTGTGGGAAGTTTGAGGATGGCTTTCTACAGAACGGACAATTCTGTAAAGGCGAACGCCACTGCATTTCTGCAGTGGCGTTCATGGTTGCGGGGGGCGGATTTGAACCGCCGACCTTTGGGTTATGCGATCTGACTCACCTTTCGATGAGAGTCGGACTGTACCTTCATCCACGAGGGATGCTCGCCATCCAGTCTCTACGCCTTCCCCCACCATTCCGGGGGCTTGGTTCGGTATTGCCCTATCGCTCGCGCGACGTAGGTTCCACCGACTTTGACGAGTGATCTTCCGGTGCATTGCTGCGCCGGACGCCCAATTTGCAACGTTACGAGTAAGGTGACCCTAATTTGACCCTGCAATTTTTTATTTCGGATGTGAATCGTGTCTTGACCAGCGCCGATGTTCAATTAAAGCGTCGGCTCGGGTGTGAAGTGTTTCTGAAAGAAATCCCGTCGCCACGAGTATGATTTCTTGGCGATGGCTCCTATGCAAAGAGAACGAGACTTGCAGCGCGGAATTCGGCTCGAATATCTGACAGTCGGCTGGAACGTTCTGGAAGGATCGATCGCCATTGTTGCTGGCAGTATCGCAGGAAGCGTCGCCCTTGTCGGGTTCGGACTAGACTCTGCAATTGAGAGTTCCTCGGGCGCGGTTCTACTCTGGCGCTTGCATGCGGAACGGAACGGCGAAAACATTGAGAGGATCGAACGGACAGCGCTCAAATTGGTGGGAATAGGATTCTTACTACTCGCAGCCTATGTTGCGTTCGACTCGATGAGTACGTTGCTCTCAAAGGAAGCGTCGCGACGTAGCGTGGTTGGCATCGCCCTTTCCCTGGCGTCGCTAGTCGTCATGCCACTGTTGGCGAGAGCGAAGAGGCGAACCGCCTCGGACTTGAACAGCGCGGCATTGCACGCCGATTCCCGGCAAACCTCAATCTGCGCCTATCTCTCCGCGATTCTGCTCGGCGGATTGCTGTTGAATGGCGTCGCCGGATGGTGGTGGGCTGACCCTCTTGCTGCGCTGGCGATGGTTCCCATCATTGCGCAGGAAGGACGTGAGGCTCTCAAGGGCGACACCTGCACTGATTGCCACTAGCAGAATCAAGGCAGACTTCACTCCGCCAACACTCTACGTGGTCGCGCGTTGCAGTTTTAGTTTGCGAAGCAACTGTGCATTCGCAGCGACGATGATGGTTGAGAGGTTCATTGCGACCGCACCAACACTCATTGGAAAATCGACCCCCCATCGAACAAGAAGGCCGCCCGCAACAGGTATGGCAACTAGGTTGTAGGCAGTCGCCCAAACGAGATTTTGGACCATCTTTCGGTAGGTCGCCCGAGACAGCTCGATTGCTCCCACAACGTCGCGCGGATCGCTGCGCACCAGTACGATTCCAGCCGACTCTATTGCCACGTCGGTTCCTGCGCCGATTGCGATTCCAACATCGGCGGTTGCCAAGGCGGGTGCATCGTTCACACCATCTCCAACCATCGCAACCCTCTTGCCACTAGCCTGAAATCGAGCAACTGCGGACGCCTTATCTGCGGGAAGGACCTCGGCAGCAACCTCGTCTATTCCGATACGCTGCGCGACCGAATTTGCCACCTTCTTAGAGTCTCCGGTGATCATTGCCACTTGGAGGCCAAGTCGATGAAGTTCAGTCACCGCTTCCTTGGATTCGGGACGAATCTCATCTTCCAGGGCAAAAGCCCCGAGCAGTTGCTCCTCGGCGATGGCAAACAGAACTGTCTTTCCCTCAGAGGCCCAAGCGGTTGTTAACGTCTCAACTTCTGGCGGTGTTGTTACATTGCCTTCGGTCAACAGACGCGGCCCGCCGATCATGACGCTTTTGCCATTTACGCGTGCGCGCGCCCCCCTACCCGCCAACGCCTCGAAGTCCGTAGCGTGCAACGCGAGCAGTTTTCGGCGCTTGGCTTCAGCCACAATCGCCTTGGCGAGAGGATGTTCCGAGTTGGTCTCGACGGCAGCAGCGTGGGCGAGCAAGTCGCTCTCGTTGATGGCAGGCGTGGCCACTATTCCAGCCAACGCAGGCGAGCCACGGGTGAGCGTTCCGGTCTTATCGAAATCACCATGTCCAGGTTGCGAGCGCCCTCAAGTGCAAGTCTGTCCTTGACGAGAAGGCCGTTCTGGGCCGCGAGTGACGTCGAGATTGCAATTACGAGAGGAATGGCAAGTCCCAGGGCGTGGGGACAAGCGATGATGAGGACGGTCGCTGTCCTGATCAAAGCGTGTTCTTTGTCTCCCGAAAGCCACCAGTAGGTGAGAGTGATTGCGCCAGCCGCGACCGCAACGTAAAAGAGGATTGCAGCGGCACGGTCGGCGAGGGCTTGCGTGCGCGACCCAGAAGCCTGTGCGGCAGCAACAAGCCGCATGATGCCGGACAGAGCGGTCTGCTCGCCGACCGCCGTGACACGGACTCTGAGGCTTCCGCCACTCGCGACCGTCCCTGCGATAACTGCAGTGCCGGGTCCCTTCGGAACAGTCCGGGATTCGCCCGTAATGAGCGACTCGTCAACATCGGCAAGCCCCTCAACGACTGTTCCGTCCGCCGGGACTCGGGCCCCGGGCCGGACGAGGACAATATCCGCCACGTGCAACTCAGAGATTGCAACCGTTTCAGTCTCTGTATCGCGTACACGTTCGGCAGTGTCTGGCAATAGCGCGGCGAGTGCATTGAGCGCGACGCGAGCCTGAGAAATAGCCCGCACTTCGAGCCAGTGACCCAAAGCATGACGGTGATCAGGGATGCGAGTTCCCACCAAACCTCGATCTCGATGAGACCGAATGTCGCTGCGAGCGATGTGCCGAAGGCAACCGTGATCGCCAGGCTGATGAGGGTCATCATGCCCGGCTTATGGTCCGCTACTTCGCCCCATGCCCCACGGATAAAAACAAGACCGCCGTAAACGAACACCACCGTTCCCAGAATTGGAGCTATTAAGTTTGAGCCAGGAAACGAAGGCGCTCTGTAACCAAGCCAGTGTTGGACGTCGCTTGACCAGAAAACCACTGGAATGGTGAGAGCGAAACTGAGCCAAAACTTATCGCGAAACATGGCCACGGAGTGGCCAGCATGTCTGTCATCAGCCGCGTGACTCTCCGGCATAGTACGCCCGGCATTCGGACCGGACGCTGTTCTCTGGGCTGGGTGCATTGTTTCGTGATTCATTCTGGACCCCGAGAATAGGTACTCGAAACGTTAAGGATGCAATCGGGCAGTCTTTCGATAGCAACACTTTTGAGGTTCATTCTTTGACCGCCTTGCTTTTCTGCGTTGGTTTGCTTTTCCCGGCGACAGTTTGTTCATTTGGATGTTTTCCTTTTTATTTGGTTACTCGAATTGACTTCCACGCACCTTCCGCCAATCAGCTACATTGGTCTTACGGGCTTTGCGCGGCTTCATAGCGATCTACTCCTGTTCCTCGCCGCCGGCCTTTAACGTGCCGTGCCGTAGCGCCCGTTCCTTCATTAGCACGAAGAAAACCGGAACCAGAATCAACACGTGAATCGTGGACGTAATCATTCCACCCACCATTGGCGCGGCAATCGGCTTCATCACGTCAGAGCCAATACCACTCGCCCAGAGAATCGGAATCAGGCTGGCGAGAACCGCGCAGACCGTCATTAGTTTTGGCCGAAGGCGCTGAACCGCACCCTCGATTGCCGCTTCCTCAATATCAGCCTCTGTAAGAACACGACCAGAATTCACACGTTTATTGAGCGATTCGTGCAGATACACAACCATCACGACCCCCGTCTCCACCGCGATGCCAAACAGTGCGATATACCCGACCCAGACGGCGACGCTGAAGTTGTAGCCCAGCAGCCACTGCAAGATCAGCCCGCCGGTCATCGCGTATAAGGTGGGGAAGATCAGCACCATGGCCTCGGTAATGGAGTGGAAGACCATATACAGGAGTAGGAAGATCAGGAAGAAGACGACCGGCAAGATGATCTTCAAGCGCTCCTTTGCGCGGAGTTGGAACTCGTATTCGCCCGACCACTGATAGGTGTAGCCCGCCGGTAGTTGCAACTTCTGCCGGAGCATTTGCCTCGCGTGCTCAACGAAACCACCGTAGTCAGTCGTATTCAGGTCGATGTAGATGTAGCCCGTCAGTTGGCCATCTTCGTCCCGGATCATGGCTGGACCGCGCGAGAACGAAATCTTGGCCACTTCGGAAATTGGTATCTGCGCCCCAGAAGGTGTCGCAATTAACACGCGACTCAGCTCTCCGACGTTGTCCCGGAAATCGCGCTGGTAACGGACATTGATCGGGTAGCGACTGCGGCCTTCGACGTTTTCGGCAACGTTCATGCCTCCAATGCCAGATTCCACTGCCTGTTGCACGTCGGCAATGGTCAGGCCATACTTCGCTGCTTCCGGGCGGTTGACCTCTACATTGATGTAAAAGCCCTGGGAGACCCGTTCGGCGAAAACGGAACGCACCTGCGGTAACCCCGAGAGAATCTTCTGTACCTGTGCCCCGAGCTGCTGGATTTGCTCCAGATTTGTACCTTGAAGCTTCATTCCTACCGGCGTCTTAATTCCTGTGAGCGCCATGTCGAGCCGGTTTTGAACTGGCATGGTCCAGGTGTTTGTCAGCCCAGGAAACTGGAGCTTCTCGTCCATCTCGCGAATGAGCTTTTCGTAGGTCATCCCCGCCCGCCATTTCTCGCGCGACTTGAGCATGACGGTCGTGTCGTACATATCGAGCGGAGCATTGTCGGTAGCACTGTCGGACCGGCCCACTGCACCGAAGACGGTCTCAACTTCTGGAAAGGATCGCAGTATCCGATCCTGCTCCTGCAGGAGCTGCGAAGCTTGGGTGATCGAAATGCCGGGGAGTGCCGTGGGCATGTAGAGTGACGAACCTTCAAACAAGGGCGGCATGAACTGACTGCCGATTCTGAACATCAAGGGAAACGTCACCACCAGGAATGCCAAATTGAGCAGCAAAGTCGTCTTGCGGTATTTCAGGCAGAGTCGTAAAACCGGTAAATAGAGTGCCTGTGTAACTCTTGAAATCGGATTTTCCGATTCGGGCCGCAGCTTCCCGCGGATGAAAATAACCATCAGGATGGGAACCAGCGTGATGGCCAACAAGGAGGAGAAGCCCACGGCCAGAGTCTTCGTCCATGCCAGCGGGCGGAACATGCGTCCTTCCTGTGCTTCCAGCAGGAACACTGGGAGGAATGAGACCACAATAATCAAGAGAGAAAAGAACAGCGCAGGGCCCACCTGTTTCGCGGAGTCGATGAGAATGCGCACCCGCTCTCGTTCAACGGCCTTCTTCGCTGATTTAGTTGCGCTCGCATCTGTCTCTTTGTGAAGGACTGGGCCATTCGAGCCATTCATCTCCCCGAGTGGTTCTCCACCCGATTGCGGGCGCTCAGAAAGGTGCCGATATCCGTTTTCCACCATGACGATGGCGGCGTCTACCAAAACGCCAATCGCCAATGCCAACCCGCCGAGTGACATGATGTTCGAGCTGACGTTCAGGTAGTACATGGGAATGAAAGAGATCACAAGCGCGATCGGTAAGGTGAGAATCGGGATCAGCGCTGAGCGGAAGTGAAACAAGAACACAATAATGACCAGGGAAACGATGACCGCTTCCTCTAGCAGGCTATGCTTCAAAGTATTGATTGATTCGCTGATCAGTCCCCCGCGGTCATAGCCGGAGACGATCTCGACTCCCGGCGGCAGCGATCCTTTGATCTCGGCCAGCTTCTTCTTGACGCCATTGATGACATTGAGAGCATTCAGCCCATACCGCATGACCACAATGCCGCCCACGGTCTCGCCTTCAGCGTTCCACTCGGCGACACCTTCGCGCAGGTCTGGGCCGAAGGAAACCGTGCCTAGATCTTTGATGAGTACGGGCGTCCCGTTCTTCGCCATGACCGGCACGTTCGCCAAGTCATCGAGCGACTTGAGATAGCCCAGCCCGCGAATCATGTATCGCGTACCACTGAGTTCCAGCACGCGGCCACCGACTTCGTTCGTACTCGACTTCACCCGGTCGATAACGGTCGAGAGGTTTATGCCATAAGCGAGCAGTTTGTTCGGATCAAGCTGCACTTGATACTGGCGCACGAACCCACCGATACTCGCGACTTCGGCCACACCGGGAACGGTTGCCAGCTGATAGCGCAGGTGCCAGTCCTGAATGCTTCGAAGATCGGCGAGACTCTGCTTGTGACTGTGATCGACGAGCACATACTCGTAGACCCAGCCCGCACCGGTCGCATCGGGACCAATGGCCGGATGTACATTTGCGGGAAGCCGGCCAGCAATCGTCTGCAGATACTCCACCACACGAGAACGGCCCCAATAGATATCGGTCCCGTCTTCGAACACCACAAAGACGTAGGAGTCATTGAACATGGTCTGGGCGCGGACTGCTTTCACCCGCGGCGCAGCCAGCAAAGCAGTCACGATCGGGTAAGTGACCTGGTCTTCGATGATGTTGGGTGGCTCGCCCTCCCAGTTGGTGTGAATGATCACTTGCACGTCTGAAATATCCGGCAGGGCGTCCAGTGGAATATGGCCCATGGACCAGATTCCAGTCAGCGTGAGCAGAAGCACCCCGGTGAAGACCAGGAAGCGATTGTGTGCGCACCACTCGATGATTCGGGAGATCACGGTTACATACCTCCCGTGGCATTGAGCGTGAGCTGCTTGTTGGCAATCGTCTGCCCGTTTTGTTGTGCCCGGATGGTGACCTGCCAGGTGCCACCGGAACCAAGATCGCCCTTGCCTTCATACATTCCGCCGCCCTTGTCGCTGGCATTGATGACGGTTTTCATGGCGGCCATTCCCATCGCCTGCATTGCGGCCATGTAAAAGGTCACGGTTACGTTTGCTCCCATGATCGGTTTCCCATCCTGCCCAGTCAGCTTCACGCGAACGATGTTGCTGCCCTTGTGCGGAGGGTCGGGGTCAGTCTTCAGTTCCACGTTCGCTTGCTGTTGTGCGGGAGCATTCATGGAAGCCGCCTGACCGGCACCGGGAGGCGGGGGAACAAACGCGCCCGAGGCCGCCTGCAATTGGGCTTCGGAATCAATTAGAAAGTTTGCCGAAGTGACGATTTGTTCTTGTGCCTTGATGCCTTTCGTGACCACTAGTTCGTCGCCGACTTGAGGCCCCAATTCCACTTCGCGCGGTTCAATGCTGCCTTCGGCGCTATAGACGAAAAGCAGGTTCTTGGTTCCGGAATGAAAAGCTGCGCTGGCCGGGACGACCAACTGTCGGCCCATCGGCAGCTTTGCACGAATATTCACGTACATTCCGGGCCTCAACTTCAGGCCAGGATTTGCAAACACCAACCGCACCGGCAGTGTGCGCGTGTTCATGTCCAGCTGGGGGAGAATGTAATCGACGCGCCCGTTGAAGACTCGTCCGGGATAAGCGTCGACCGTGACCTCCGCAGGATCACCCGGTTTGATCTTGCCTGCATCGCTTTGGAATACCTGGGCAAGTACCCAAACGTCGGAAAGGTCGGCTACGGTGTACAGCATTGTTTCGGGCTGCACGTACATATTGGGCAGCGCGTTCTTCTGCGTAATGTAGCCCGAAACCGGAGAAGAGATCGTGAGATCCGTAATCGCCTTTCCGCCTTGATCCAGCTTTTCGATTTCTGCAGGAGACACCTCCCATTGCAGAAGCCGCTCTTTGGCAGCACTGAAGAGAGAAGACGCACCCGAAGCTACCCCGCTCACTTTGCTCTGCTGCAAAGACTCGGAGTTCTTCTTTGCCAGCAAGTATTCGTGCTCGGTCGAGACGAGATCGGGGCTGTAGATCGTAAATAGCGGCTGGCCTTTGCCGATAAAATTGCCGGTTGCGTCGGCATAGACTTTGCGAATCCATCCAGCGAACCGCGTCTGCACATAGGCCTGCCGCCGCTCGTCGACTTGCACATTGCCGTAGAAGCGAAGCTCAGTGTTGACCGGCTTGGATTCGACCTTCCCAATCACAATGCCGATGCTCTGCATCCGCTGGGGCGTAAGCTGGATCGGGGCACGCGGCGTCTCCTGCATATTGCCGGCCTGAGGGTCGCCTGCTGCTCCTGGCTCGGAACCGGAGGCGTTAGCCGATGAAGTTTGTGCCATCGCTTCCACGGACTCGCTTGCGGAAGTGGCGACAGACTGCGACGAGGCTCCGGTATGGCTTAAGCGCCACCACAAAACCGACGCCACAATCGCGAGCACAATCGTTGTGGTCAGAGCAATCCAAAACGCCCGGCGATAATTGTTGTTTTCTGTTCGGAGAATGTCTGATCCCTCATTTGCATTCGTTCTCAAGTTGCGCTCGTTCATGGCAGATCCACCCCGGTAAGACGCTCTAGTTCAGCCAGCGCCGATTCGTGCTCCACTAGCTCATTCCGGTATTCAAGATCTAGATTCAGAACATCGAGAAACCCGGAAAGCAGGCTCTCGAAGTCCTGGCGGTTCGATTGATATGCAGACAGGGCCGATTGAAAGGTAGCTGCCGATTGCGGGACGAGGCCATCGCTGTAAATCTTCAATCGCTCTTCCGCAGTTGTTGCGCGCACATACTGCTGCTGCACTTCCGAAAGAACGCGCTGCGATTCAGAGTCTAGCTCTTGCCGTGCTCGCTCCTGGTTCTCCTGTGCTTCCGCCAGTTCAGCCTTCTGGCGTCCGCGATTGGGCAGTCGAATGCCGAATGTCGCCATGTAGTAGTCGCGCGCCTGGCTCCCGGTGTGCTCGTAGTTGTACTGAACGTTGAAGTCGGGACGGAAATTCTTGTGTGCCAGCTCCACCTTGGCTTCTTGCTGCCGGATGGAGGCCTGTTTTGAGTGCACATCCGGATTCTGCTCACGAGCCCGCTGCAGGAGTTCGGATGCGGTGTACGGGAGAGCTCGCAACGTGAGCGCCTCGGCAACGATGTCCGCGGATTCCTGCGGACGTCCCAAGACCTGCTTGATCTGGGCTTCAAGCAGTCCTTCTTCCTGATGGTGGTGTGCGATCTCTTGCAGAATCTTGGTGTGCTGCAACTGAGCTTTCAACACATCCTGTTGATTGCCTTGGCCTACGCGGTAGCGTGCCTCGGACGCCTCCTGTACCTGAGTCAATAGCGCGTCACTTCTCTGTAGAACCCCGAGGGTTTGCTGAATGTAGGCCAGGCGGAAATACACCATCTTGAGATTTCCCACGACCGCTCGGCGGACTGAATCGGTCTGCGCTTTCATGGAGTCCGCTTCGTGTTCGGCCACACGGCCGCGCAACTGCCGTTTGCCTGGATGGGGAATATCCTGCGAGGCGCCGAATCCGATGTAGGCAAAATCGCTGTTGCTGTAGCCCGCGAAAGGTCGTGGGCTGCCCACGCTGAACTGCTGCACCCAGAGTTGGGTCTCGGGAAGCGCAGAGACCTGCTTGGGAACACTTCGAGAGGCCTGCCACGCGTGGAACGAGGCTGCGATCTGCGGGTTCTTCTGCTCCGCTTCCTGCGTCAACTCACGCAGAGACGTTGACATTCCCGGGTGCTCGGCCATACCGGGCGATTCAGGAGTCGGCCTCTCCGGACTTGGCGGCTCTTGAGCGCCGGCAGTGCCGGCAACCGCCAGAGTTCCGACGAACAAAGCGGCAGTAATTAGCGAAATACGAGCACGCCCGAAGAGACTTCGGGACAAATAAGTAGATTGCATCTTTCCTCCGCAAACAAACACCAGTTTGTAGGCGCACGAACGTGCAGACGCACGAGTGCGTTAGCAGCTCAGAGGAGAGACGATCAGATTCTTAGGACTGTGGTGGTGAGAGACTCTAGCCCTGGCGGACTATGCGTGCACGAAACACGAGACGACCATTGGGCGACCGAGAAGTACGAATCGGTTTGGGCCGTAAGGGGAAGCGCGTGAAACAGAACCAAACTGACATGATCCAATTGTGACGAGGCGGTCTTCAGAGCGTGAAAGTCCGCAGGCGTGGCGGCGACCTTACAACAAGGATGGGATTTCGCCATCCCCATGTCCCCGCACCGTTCCGCCATCTTCTTGCAACACTCGCGCTCGGCTGCTGTCATTGCCGCGCCCGGCAATACGCACGCCGCGACCGGCAGGGCAGCCAACATCAGCGCCAGAGCGGAAATACCGAGTTTGAATAGCAATCTCACCAGCGTTAGTTTACCTGCGCTCGATATTTAGACGCAACAGCCGGGAAAAGGTTTCAGATTACCCTAGTGCACACTGTGGGTTACAGGCCTTCGAGGCAACTCCCCTCTCAAACCTCTAATGACTGGGGCGAACTCGTGGATCGCACGATTTTATGAATCCGAAGATTTCCCAGTCAGGACTCTCAAGATTGAGAATATTCAGAGCTTCGTGAAGCCGAAAATCAAGGATGTCCAGGTAGTAGTGCCTCGTCCCTTCAAGAGGCGATTGAGTCAAGAGCCCACCGCACGTTTCCACCTCTGTCGCAGTAGGAGCATCGTTCTAGAGACGTCGAAGGGTTCCTAGAAGCGGCTCCCCGAGAGTAGACTTTCTCGTCATCTGCGCTCGCCAATAACGACAACGAGAGGAGAGCATCATGAGCACGCGAGCCAGATATCAATTTGGGTGCTTGACAAGAAGAAAACGTTTTCGAGGTGAGGATGTGTGGCAATTTCGCTTCAGCGAGACGACCACGGACGACAGGCGATGCCGACGGTCACGCTTGATCGGGACCCTAGCTCAATATCCAACACGGGCGGATATCTTGCGGGTCGTGGAGCGATTTCGGTTGCGGATCAATCTTAAACACCGGTTTGCCATGCCTGTTACGCTCGATGCCGTGGTGGATCACTATGTAGAGCAAGAATTACCAATCTTGCGTTATGGAACCCAGCAATCACACCTATGTACGCTTAACCGCTGGATTCTCCCTCGCTGGGGGCGTTATCTGCTGGAGCAAGTCAAACCGGTACATGTTGAGGAGTGGCTACGTTCTCTTCCCTTGGCACCCAAGAGCAAGGCCAATATTCGGAGCCTGTTTCACCTTATCTATGTGCACGCCAGGCGCTGGGAATTGACGGACAGCAATCCGATTGATCTGGTGCGTCAGTCTGCGGGCCGTAAGACCATACCGCGCACCCTTAGTACTCGGGAGATCGGTCTACTCCTCCCACAACTGGCGGAACCGTATCGCACGATGGTTCTCGTGGCCGCCTGTCTCGGGCTGCGCGTTAGTGAGATCATCGGGCTCCAGTGGGACGACTTCAATTGGGAGGACCTCACACTCTTGGTGAAACGCAGCGTGGTGCATGGTCGGGTTGGAGATACGAAAACTGAGGCTTCGCAGCTTCCACTGCCCGTGGACCCACGCCTTGCCCGCATCTTGCAGGAACACTGGAAGCGAAGCTTGCACCGAGGTCCGCAAGACTGGGTATTCGGAAATCGGGACGGCAGGCCACGGTGGCAGGAGAGTATCCTACATCGGCAATTGAAGCCGGCCGCGCTGCGTGCCGGGTTGGGCAGGATTGGCTGGCACACGTTCCGACATTCCTATTCGACCCTGCTGAGGGGTGCGCACGTCGATCTCAAAGTACAGCAAGAACTGCTCCGACACTCCACAATTCAGAGCACAATCAACATCTATACTCGGGCCGTGCCGAAAGAGAAACGCGCCGCGAACCGACTGGTCGTAGGCAGCCTGCTTCGCGCGCAGAATCGGAAATCCATGTTCGTGACTGTTGCTGCTCCGTAAACGGGACCCAAAGGGTACTTGTTGCGACTGGCTTCCAACTAGCAATAGGCGCTAAAGCAATGGAGGAGATGAGCTTAGGATGGTTGCGGGGGGTGGATTTGAACCACCGACCTTTGGGTTATGAGCCCAACGAGCTACCAGACTGCTCCACCCCGCGTAATGATCATAACAACCTGCCATAAGGGCGTCAAACTGAGCACGTCGGCGACGTCGGCGACGCGCTTCAGTTTTTCAGCTTGTGGCGTTCGCACGCTGCAACGATTTTGGTAGGGTCGATGGCCTCCCGATCAATCTGTTCTTCCAGTACCTTGCCGTCCTTGCCAATCAGGAAATTCACTCGCCGCGCCGCTTTGTATTTTTCAAAGTAAATGCTGTACTGCCGTGTGACCTCTCCCCCCCAATCGCTCAATAGGGGAAACGTCACTCCAATCTGGTCGGCGAAGGCCTTGTTGGCAAAGGGACTATCCATGCTCACACCCAGGACCTGGGTGTCTGCAGCTTCCAGCTTTTGCAGGTTTTGCTGGAAGTTTTTCATTTGCTGGGTTCAACCTCCCGTGAATGCGAAAATATAGAACGCCAGCACGACGTTTTTCTTGCCGTGATATTCGCTGAGATGGACATCTTTCAAGTCATGTCCGTCGAAATACTGCAGCTTAAATTCAGGCGCAACATCACCGACTCGCAGCTTCAGCTGTTCCGGTTCGGCGGTCTGCCCGTGCGCCAAACGTGCAAACGGAACCGTGAGCATTCCGCCGATCAAGAGACCTTGAAGCACTTTGTTCCGAATCTGATTCTTCATTTCACCCTCCTTTCCCGTGGCAGTCGAGCCTATCGGGACGCAACAGAGATGACAACACAAATCCGCGTTTGACGTTGCGCAAACGTGGCCATACCCGTTACATTCGTTGCAACGAGTCTAAATCGTATTTGCCATGACCTGCCGTCCGCTGAACGTGCGCGTTGCGGTCTTCCGCCGCCCGGCCTGCCACCAACCGCAACCTGCACTCACGGGACAGCCGGAAGCCTCCGGAGACCAGCATCGAGGATGAGCCTCACCACCCTCAACGACATTTTCTACAGAATCGTGGAGCGCCGCCACGAGCGGGTGATGTTGCATCGGCAGGCTGTTCAGTGGATCCCCGTCTCTTCTCAGGAATTGTATCGGAACGTCTGCGGAGTAGCCCGCACGATGGCGGGCTGGGGTCTATCGAAGGGCGACCGAGTTGCCATTCTGAGTGAGAATCGTCCCGAGTGGTCCATCACGGATTTCGCGTGTCAGGTTCTGGGCCTGGTCTCGGTTCCGATCTATTCAACCCTCACCGCAGAACAGACCGCTTTTATCCTTCAAGACTCCGGCTCCCGGGTCGTTTTTGTTTCCTCGGAGCAGCAACTGCGCAAGGTGGAGGCGACTCGAGCTCAAACGCCGGTAGAGAAAATCGTCGTCATGGACCCGGTGGGGACCGCGCGCGCCTTCCATATGGATCGTCTCATGCGCGAGGGCCCGACTGCACGGGATCCGGAGCTGGATGCGCACGCCAGGAGCGTTGCCGCCGACGACCTCGCTACCATAATCTATACCTCGGGTACGACGGGTGCTTCCAAGGGCGTGATGCTCACGCACTCAAACCTCGCGTCCAATATCGAATTCTCCCTCAAAGGCTTTGATCTCAGCGGAGAGCAGATCAGTATTTCGTTTTTGCCGCTGTCGCACGTAACCGCCCGGCACGTGGATTTCGCGATGCTCTATAACGGGGTCACACTCGCTTATTGCCCGTTCATGGAGCGATTGCCCCAGGCTCTTCGGGAAGTACGGCCTACCCTGTTTGTCGCGGTTCCGCGAGTCTATGAAAAGATTCACGCCCAGGCTGATCTGAAGGCCAAAGATTTTCCAAAAAACCTCATCTTTCGCTGGGCGCTTTCGGTTGGGCGAGCCCAGGAGTCTCAAGTCCTTGCTGGAAAGATTCCAGGTTCGGCCAGCTGGAAGGTCGCGAACAAGCTGGTTTACTCGAAGATCCGCGACGGGATGGGTGGCCGAGTGCAGACCTTCATTTCCGGTGGCGCCCCGCTGGGACGACAACTTGCCGAGTGGTATGCCCGGATCGGAATTCGCATCCACGAAGGCTATGGGCTCACGGAGACTTCCCCGGTCATTGCCGTGAATACGCCGCGGGATCACCGGATTGGCACCGTGGGCAAACCGCTGGGCAACGTCGAAGTGAAAATCGCCGACGATGGTGAAATTCTGGTGCGCGGTCCTTCCGTCTTCAAAAGCTATTGGAAGCGCCTGGAAGAAACCGCCAACGCATTCATCGACGGATGGTTCAAGACCGGCGATATCGGAAACCTCGACGCCGATGGCTTTCTCTCGGTGACCGATCGCAAAAAGGATCTGATCAAGACTTCGGGCGGTAAATTCATCGCGCCCCAACCCATCGAGAATTCCCTCAAACACAATGCACTGGTTGCCGAAGCCGTCGTCCTGGGAGACAAGCGCAGATTTCCGGCGGTCCTGATTTCTCCCTACTTCCCGCTGCTCGAAGACTGGGCTCGGAACAATGAGGTTTCTTTTGCCTCGCGCGCCGATCTGGTGTCCAACTCCAAGGTGCAGGCGCTGTACGAGGGCATCGTGGAGGATCTCAATCGCAACCTCGCCCGCTTCGAAAAACTCAAAAAGACCATCCTCATCCCGGACGAATTCTCGGCCCTCGACGGCACCTTGACGCATACGATGAAGGTCCGTCGCCGCGCCATCGAAGAGCGCTACCGTAAGCTCATCGACGAAACCTACGCCCAGGCTGAACCCGTCCCGGTCAGCGGTCACATCCCCGGGTGAAGCTTCGGTGCCGTCGGCGGCGGGTTTCATTACAATAGAGTTATGTCGGACCCACTGATCATCGCTGGACGCCAGCTGCGCTCGCGCCTTATCGTCGGCACGGGCAAATACAAGTCTTTGCAGGAAACCGCCCGCGCGCTCGAGGCCAGTGGCGCAGACATGGTGACGGTTGCGGTGCGCCGCGTGAACCTGGACCGCAGCAAGGAATCGCTGCTCGACTACATCGACCCGAAGAAGTATTTCCTGCTCCCGAATACCGCCGGCTGTTACACAGCAGACGAAGCCATTCGTGCCTCCCGCCTGGCGCGGGAGGTCGGCCTGTCGGACTGGGTCAAGCTCGAGGTCATTGGGGATCAGGCGACACTCTACCCCGACGTGCAGGCGACCCTTGAAGCAACCAAGGTTCTGGTGAAAGAAGGCTTCACGGTGCTTCCCTATACTTCCGACGACATCGTTTTTGCCAGGCGCCTGCTCGATGCGGGTGCGGCGGCCATTATGCCGCTCGGAGCGCCGATCGGCAGCGGCCTGGGCATCCAGAATCAGGCTAACATTCGTATCTTGCGGGAACTCATCACAGGTGTTCCCCTGATCGTTGACGCGGGTGTGGGAACCGCGTCCGATGCGGCGATTGCGATGGAGTTGGGCGCAGACGCAGTCCTGATGAACACCGGCATCGCCAATGCGCAAGACCCGGTTCTCATGGCCGAAGCCATGAAGAACGCCGTGCTCTCCGGACGCCAAGCTTACCTCGCGGGGCGTATGCCGAAAAAGCTTTATGCCACTGCCAGTTCTCCGCTGGAGGGGGTCGTTCGATAAGGCAACTGGATCCTTCTTGCTGGTAAAGGATGGGGCGGCCTCACGGCCGCCCCAATCCTTCATAACAATCGAAAGTCCACTTTCACATCATTTTTACGCTCGTCACGTGAATCGAGTCTCCCGTGACCTGTCCGCTGAGGGCCACATGATGGCCTTCATGCCCTTTCAGAGCATCCGGATTATCTACTGACAGAATCTTCTGGTCGTCGTCGGTGACCACTACCATCTTCTCACCGGCAGCGAGGCACTTCTTGGTGCAGCCCGCAGCACCCGCGTTGGCACCCTTCACGCCACACTTAGCATCACTGACCCAGCCTTTCACCGTAGGGGCCTTGTCGTCCCCAGCGGCGGCAAACGACACCAGGAAGCACACCATGCACAACAGAAGACATAGCGAAATTACTTTCCTCATGCTCATCCTCCTTGAAATTCGATAACCAGAGATTTCGAGCGTTACCGGTACTACCCCGAGCCCGCACAACTTTCCGCTCAGTTGAGGGTGGAAAATTGCGGGAAGAGTCTGTCAGACGTGGCGATGCCGCAATGCTACCACACCTCGCTCGACTCGATGAGGCCGGAGGGTCATCCCTGGTCATCCCGGCAGTTTACTTGCGGGCAGCGTTGGTTGCGGGTTTCTGGGGCTCGGGCTGCACATAAACAACCTCACCTGGACGTGTATAGTGCAGCTGTTCCCGGGCCTCTTTTTCAATCGCCTTGGGATCGTTCTGCAAGGCCTTGATTTGGCCGGTATAGCCGTCATTTTCCCGCTGCAGCCGGTCGATCTCAGCCTGAAGCTTCTGATATTCCACACGCTTTGAGCGGTAGATGACCATCCCGTTCGCCCCAAACATCACGTGCAGAAACAGCCATGCCGTCAGCAGGAGCACGGCCCCGGTGGCCAATCGGCGTCGGGCCGCGTAGACCGCCGCGCGAAACGGACGCGACTTCTCCAGGCAGCGTTCCGCCCAAGCCTCGGCCTGCGGAGCCCGGTCCACGACCGCACGCAGCCCATCTTCCGGCCGGGGAAACGTCCGAACTCTGGAAAACTTCCCTACTCGAAAATCCATTGCTTGGCGGTGGCGCTCAATTTCACCAGTTCACTCGCATTTGCGGCTTCCGAATAGACACGCACCACCGGCTCGGTTCCCGATACCCGGTAGCAAATCCACGATCCGTCCTCGAAAACCAGCTTGAGCCCGTCTTTACGCACCACTTCCCCGACCTTCCGGCCGAAGAATTCGCGCGGTTCGGACTGCAGCTTTCCAGTGAACTTCTCCTTCACCTCCGCCGTCAAGCGGAAGTTCTCCCGCTGGGGACAGAAGGAACCAACTTTGGCAAATAGCTCCTGCAATTGTTGGCCGAGCGTCTTGCGGCGGCGCGCGACCATTTCGCAGCACAGCAACCCCGCCAGCACTCCGTCCTTTTCCGGAACGTGGTGCCGAATCGAGAGACCCGCGCTCTCTTCTCCACCAATGCAGATTTTGTCTTCCTTGATCAGTTCACCGATGTATTTGAAGCCTACCGGCGTTTCGTGCAATTCCACCTTGTGATGTTTTGCCAGAGCGTTGATCAGGTTGGTGGTCGCCACCGACTTGCCAACTCCGTTCTTCCATCCCCGGCTCTGCACCAGGTAGTCAAAAAGCAGCGCAATGATGTAGTTCGGCTGGAAGAAGGTTCCATCTTCGTCGACGATCCCGAAACGGTCGGCGTCGCCGTCGGTCGCGATCCCGATGTTCGCCTTCATCTCCCGCATCTTCATCCGCAGGTCTTCGAGCAGATGGTCATCGGGTTCGGGGGCGTGCCCGCCGAACAAGACATCGCGCACATCGTGAACGGTTCCCACTTCGACGCCCGCCTCGCGCAGAAGCGCGTCTGAATATCCCCGCGCCGCGCCCCACATGGGATCAAATGCCACGCGCAGACCGGCTTTCTCGATCACCTCCAGGTCCACAATCTCGTGCAATCGGGAAAGATACATGCGCCGGGGATCGAGCGGCTGGGCCTCCGGTGGACTCGCCACGCTACGCCCGCCGCCCTCGGCATCGGCGGCCATGATCTCGGCCTCGACCCTCTGGGTCACCTCCGGCAGCGCCGGAGCCCCGTCGGGCGTCGAAAACTTGATCCCGTTGTATTCCGGAGGATTGTGCGAGGCTGTGAAGTTGATCGCGCCATCCGCCTTGGCCTGCATCACCGCGTAGGAGATCGCCGGAGTCGGAGCGGGGTCGCCAATCACCAGGGGCGTAACTCCGTGGGCTGCCAGGATCTCGGCTGCCATCGAGCAGAGTGTTTCGCCCAGGAAGCGGGGATCGCGTCCCACAATCACCTTGGCTCCCCTGGATTTCTGCGAAACGACGTAACGCGCAATGCCCGTGACGGCGCGCCGCACGTTGACAAACGTGAACTCCTCCGCTATCACGGCTCGCCACCCGGACGTTCCGAACTTGATTTGTGTCGACATGGTTTGAGTCCTGTAGCCGCTCCTCAAGGTCCTCGTTTTGCTGGAGCGAACGGCGTTGCTTATTATGAACTCGCGCCCCGCGCTTGTGCAGTCGCCAATCGCACCGGATCCGCGGCGGTCGCGAACCCTTACCCCCGAGCCGAGGCCGATTTTATATGACTGACAAGAGAGTCGTCCTGACCACAGCGGGCTCAGTGGACGAAGCCCGCACGATCGCACGCGGCCTCGTCGAACGCCGCCTGGCGGCCTGCGTCAACATCATTTCAGGAATCGAGTCGGTTTACCGGTGGGAAGGCAAGGTTGACGAGGCGGAGGAATTCCTGCTGATCATCAAGACGACCGAAGCCGCTCTTCCAGCGCTCCGGGACGCCATCCAGGAAACACATTCCTACGCGGTCCCTGAGTGCATCGCGCTCGCGGTCGAGGATGGCAGTCTGCCCTACCTGAACTGGATCACCGAGTCAGTCGGATAGACCGTGCGGGAGGACCTGGCCTGCCCAAGCCTTAGGTCTTGCGCAAAAATAACTCCGCATTCTTTGGTTAAACTATCCCAATCGAAATAGTGCCATAAATGGCCGCGGCGTCAGAGATGGCCATTGTATGCCCCTTCTGCAGGAAATCGTAAGGCTAGCTGTGGTATAG
>WNFO01006732.1_pt1 | contig 22692 bp, 21 predicted proteins | sample 5400251 | NCBI WGS metagenome assembly WNFO01 (sample SAMN13153354, study PRJNA577476) | soil metagenome | isolation source: 100 cm saprolite under Madrone tree | place: USA:California | collected 2016-06-14
ATTCCGTGATTTCCCTTGCACTTCCCAACAGAATATCTTCCTACCACCTTGTCCGTTTCAGGATCAATGATGGCAAAGATGTTCTGGTCTTGCAGGTTCACGTATAGCTTGCGGGCGATCGAATCGTATTGTGGCATCCCGGTTTCACTGTCGAAATGCAACGTGCCTACAATTTCATCCTTTTGCACGTCAACGATGGCTTCCGCTTTGCCTCGTTCATCGGAAACGTAGAGCTTATGGAAGGGAGCCGCGTACGTGCTGCCGTCCGGCTTGGACTCCGTCTTCAGTTTCTTGATGACCTTCATCTGCTTCAGGTCAACGACACCGATCGTGTTGTCCCCTGCGTTGGATGTGTAGAACTTCTTCAGTTCCGGAACATATTCCACGCCTTCGACGCCGGGTGTGTCCGTTATCACCGCGACGACTTTGTTCGCCCGTACGTCGATGACGTAGGTCTGCCCCGCCGCAAGGTGCGCGGATATCAAGTAGTGATCGTCCTGATCAATGGTCAGGTAGTCAAATCGCTTTCCGGCTGGGCCGGGCAAATCGAACGCGGTGATTTTCTTCAACGTTGGTGCCGTCTGACCGAGTCCGGTTGTGCTATTTCCCAGCAGGAAAGCCATGAAAAACAACAGAGTCCGTGGCATCACACACCTCGTCAGTGCACGCATCTATTTCACGGCCACATGGCTCAATGCCGCTTTGATTCCGGCCGCCACCGATTCCGTGCTGCCCACTGTCCAGAAGTGCATGAAGAACAGCCGAGGCTGCTCGGTCAACATGTGGCTATGCAGGGCCGTGACCTGTATGTCGTGTTCTTCCAGGGCGGAGATCACAGGATCCACTTCCTCCGCCGTCAACACGAAATCGCCGGTCGTCGCAACTTTGCCCGCGCCGGCTTCCTGGAAGTTGATGGCCTCAGCTACGCCTTGCGCACCGGTCAGTGTCATTCCATGATCGGTGATCGCCCCTGCGCGAGGAATACCGAAGGAGAGTACGCCGCCAGCAAAGCGCCCCTTCGTGCCCAATGTGTCTTCAATAGTTTTTACAAATGCTGGAGGTTCTGCAGCTGGTGCCGGCGGCGCCGGCTTATCGAGCGGCGTCTTCGACTCCGCCAGCGCAGCGTGGAGGGACTTCGCCAGCTCAACGGACTTTCCGTGTCCCATGTAATGCAAGTAGATGACACGTGGCGTCTCGTTCAGAACATGATTGTGGACCGCGGTGATGTCGAATCCCGCGGCGCGCAATTTCTTCATGACCGGCGTGAGCTCGTTCTCCAGGAGAACCAGATCGCCCATGACTGCGGCATCGTTGTCATTCCCACTGAACGCGGCCCATGAGCCGAGTGCAAGCCCGGGCTTAACCTCGACGCCGGCAATCGAGACATGGAGGTCCGTGCGGGGAAAGCCCAACCGGTAGACATCGCCCGTCTTTTGGCCGGAGCGGCCGAGCGCTTCATCAATTTTTGCCGTATCCATGCCCTGCGCCAGCAGCATGACGGGACATGACAAGACAATCGACAGAATCAGAATTCGTGCTTTCACAAATGCCACCTTTCTTCGCGTCTCTATTGCAATTGGGCCGAAAGGCCTATCGCTCTCGTTTAAATCAGAGTAGCGATCACTAAAGGCTTGAGCAAGCCGCATTCCTGAAATCGAGCAGTTTGTGGTTCCTGGATCGCCGACGGTCGATGGGCAAAGATTTCAGGTGGCCAGCAAGATTGAAAAGAATCCGACTTTCACAGTGAACACATTCAATGCCGAATCTAAGGAAGGATTGTTGCGGAGAATGTTCCATCAAACGTATTGATCCATGAGCAAGACAAATCGTCCCATCCGTGACTCGAACCTTAGAGCAAGTCGATTGGTGCTGCCAAGACGGCCCCTTCAACGCCACGACCAACGGTGCTGCTCGGTTACGGCGAATTGCAGTCATTCTCAGCCACAGGTGCGGAAGGTTTAGCTCGAAGAACTCATGGGTTGCTCGTCATTAGACACCTCCCACTTTGTGGGATTTGAAATTTCGGAGCCGCAAGGACACTCGGGGGGGGAAGATGTCGGAACCGAATTCTCCTCCGGCGCGACACGAGAGCCAAGTGATGCTATACGAGGACAAGGTTGACATAGCCTCAATCAATCTGGGAATGGGTTCCGGTAACCTACCATGCGCCCTGCAGAGTATGAAACTACCAAAAGTGGAGAGTGCACGTAACAGCTTGCGAAACCGACAACCCTATCTTCCCAGGCATGTGTTCAGAACATTGCGGAGGATCAATTGCACCTTTTCGTCGACGGGAACTGAACCCGCAAAATTCATCGATCCAACCGAGAAAACCCAACCCCCTCCAGGGTGATTGTAGGTAACCATGTGCGCGTCGTAGTCACCTCCATTGTCGGTGTTCATGCCGAGCGCGAGTAGCTGAAGAGGTCCGTCGGGCACTTCTGGTGGCGAGTTCTCATCGATAATATCAACTTCCCACCCAGCAGCCCCGCAGCCTCCTCCGTAATGCGCCGGATCCGGATCGTAGCCCCACCCGTTAACTCCAATCAGATCATCGCTGGAAATGCCTTGCATGAAAGGATGATCAACATTCTTCGCTTTATAGGCCACTCGGATGTTGCGGCAGTTTCCAACGTCGCCCTTGATAGAGGACCACGGAAAAGCGACTCCTAGCACCGAACTCTCCGGTTGTCCAATGCGCCGAAAAAGGTTAGTACGGCCTTCTTGCTGGTGTCCGTAAACAGTAATCCGCGTGAAATCAGATGCAACATCCACCGCGTCGTAAAGTCCATTCCCTCCTAGATTGATGAAACATCCTCCAACGTCCAGGTAAGATTTGAGATACCCCATCATTTGCGTCGACCAGTATTCGGGATGGCTCGTCACCATGATCGCTGCGTATTCACCCAGGCGGTCGATGCCATCGTGGAAATCCAGATCAGTCCACAAATCCACCTTGTACTTGTTTTGCCGTAGCCAATTGAGGACCCAAAGCTCCGAGCGAAGCAAATGGCGGCAGTAGTATGGATAATTGACGCTGTTTGTCTCAAACAGCCAAAAATTAGGCCGCTTTACGCTAAGCTCAGCGGGCCCGGAGCCGGCGAGATAATAACGATCGTAGCCTCCCCAATCGTTGTAAGCAGCCCAAGTATTAGTGTTTACGACGAGACAGAGATCCCCGCTTTTTCCATTGCGTGGATTTACAACAAACGGTATGGAGTGTTGCTCACCACTAGGAGTTTGGCACCTCATGGCGAAAATGCCTGACCTCCAGGCATCGGGAACCTGAAACTGGAAGCTTTCGTTCCACTGCTCGCAGCCTTCCGCTGGGCTGAAATCCGTAAACTGATATTCCCCTGCTTGCTCTTCGCCTTCTCCTACAGCAACTTCGATGAGGTCCCGGTTGTCATCGATCTCATCCGATGTCAGCGAGCCGCTCGTATTCTTGAACCGAACGCAAGTCGAGATGTAGTTGCTCGCAGCCGTACTCACGCTGAATGCAACTTCTTCTCCCGGACGAACACTTGGCGGCCATGCAAAGCCCTGAAGCGCATCCCAGCGTGAGCGGAGTTTGCTGGATGAAAGGCTAACGACATGTGTCCAACCGGACGCAAACTCGCCTGCGGCATAAGGTGTGATCGTGGCGAAACCACCGGGAACAATTCTCCCCACCACTCCCGAACCGTCCTTTGCGTTATAAAAAATCACCCCGTCATTATTACCAGCCAGGTGAGTCCATCCGGTCGTGAATTGCCCAGCCTCGAGGTTGTCAACCGTAATGAGTTCGTTCCCCTCGACCAGCGCAACCGCCCCACTGCCGTCCATGATGTTGTAGAACAGGAAACGGTCGCCACTGCAGATTAAGTGCGTCCACCCTGACGAAAAGGATCCTCTTTCATAGGTGTGCAACATTCGGAAAGCGCCGTTATCAATGAGGCCCAGAGCGCCGGCTCCCCTCGCAAAATTGTAAAAGAGAAGTGTTTGCCCCATTGCTGCGACGTGCGTCCATCCGGAAGAGAACGCACCGGGAGGATAACTGTTGATGGTGGTGATTCCGCGAGCATCCAATACCGACACTGCTGCCGAACCAGAGCTCGCATTGTAGAAAAATAGGAATGAGCCGGCCTCGACGACGTGTGTCCAAAACTTGGATAGCCCGTCCGGACCGTATTCAGCTAGCTTGGTGAATCCGGATGCGCCCATTGAAAAGATGGGCGCCTCACCGCTGAAGGGGTTGTAGAAGAGCATCCTGTCAAGACTTCCGACGACCCGGTTGTAAGAACCAAAGGCGTTTATGTCTGTGTTGATCGACCATTGCTGTTTGAATGCGCCACCCGCGATCGATCCCGCGGCTAGGTAGATTCCATCCGCGATTCCCCTATTATCGTAGAAAAGCACGCTGTCCATGGGTCGCCCCTCTTCCCCGCCACGATGGCTGGGCTAACTCGACCGCGGAAAGGATTAATCCCGCTTGATTTTCTAGCTGTGGGAAGATTGTGGTTATACGACTGAAATTTGATTGCCTGGAAAACCGGCAACTCACCTTATCTTCTAGAACGACAACGGGACGCAATTCCCTTCGGTGCAGCACGCCGTGTGGGGCTCTTGCATCGATGAACGAAGTCTCCGTCAGAGATGCTGCCACCGAAAACGGGAGTAGACTGACGGCGACAGCGGGCCCGAGCCAGCCGCTGCCAGTGGGGGAGCCCAGCGAGCAACAAAGCGGTTGCCCCTTCGTCAGAATCGGTCTATCGAGTCAGCCTAAACAAAAGTTAAGCCTCAAAGGAGAAAGTGATATGAAAGACCTCGTCCAGAACGTGAAGTCGTATGGCGCCAAGGGCGATGGGAGCACCGACGACACAGCGGCCACCCAGGGGGCGATCGACGCATGTGCGGCTGCGGGAGGAGGCATCGTGTGGTTCCCACCCGGCCGGTATAAGACGACACTCTCACTCAGCCCGGCAGCCTTCTCGCGGGCACTCCGCCTGGCTAACTGTTGCCACTCTGGGAAAAGCCTTGGATCCAACGATACAGCCGCGGCTTGGCGGATAAGTGTTGCGCTGCAAGGATAGCCCTCGGGACGGTATTGAATCTCGCCACCAACCGCCTTCCCGGGATCATAGTAGAAGATTTGCTGGCTCACGATTACGTCGCCCAGCTTCACGTCCTTGTCGAAAGTTCCCGCGATCCCCACGAGGATGATGTATGCCGGATCCCAGCGCCGCACCAAACTTGCGGTCAACGCATGCGCTCCGAGAGGACCCTTTTGCGTTTGAAATGAAGCGACGATCTCGTAGGCGACGCCACCTTCAGAAAGCACTCGTCCTCGGTACCACTCTTCGCCGTTGCTGTTGTCCGGATCTTCCGCCAGTTCCGGGAAGAGTTTGCGCAAAATCGCGAACTCTTCCGTGAGGCCGGTCAGGATGGCGAAGTCAACAATTGGCATCTGCGTTCTTTTGTGCGGCGCGTGGGCAGCTATTTCGGATCACGTAGACAGTCGGTTCAGGCGGTGCCCTTCATCTTCTCATTGGTTTTGTCCATGTAATTCGTGAACACAGAGACCAACTTGTGCAAACCGTCCGCCCCGCCGGCGAGCAGGGCACCAGTGAGCAGTACATCTAGGGCGTTAAAAACAGCTGTCTGTCCCCCCGACAGCTTTGAAAATGCCTGTGGCTCCACGAGGAACCGTAATCCGCGGACACCCACCGCGCTGGTTAACATTCCGAGAGCAAGGCCCACCAGGAAAGCTAGTTGCCGCGTCTGTCCCTTGTATTCCACAAGCTGCTCTTTTGCCTCTAACACTGCCTCCGCCGGCCCGGCTTGTGCGGCTTGCGCTCCCTGTTGGGCGTCTTTAACCTGCTCGCGCATCTTTTCCGCTTCAACATCGCGCCATGGCGTGAGTAGGACTTCTAGGGATCTTTCAATGAACAAAGCGATCACGATCAACTGGGTAAACAGTCGTACGATGTCTTCTTTCGTAAACTCCCAGAACGAAACCACATTAGGCTTCATCCAGAGTGCCACCACAATTCCAATAGTCGCGATAACTATGGCAACAATCTTGACCGATCGTTCGGTCCGGCGTGCAATTAACATGTTTTGAGCAATTTGGTGCATAGGCACTCCTTTAGCCATTTAGCGTCCGGGTTCAATATCTGGGTTTCAGTCATTTGTGTCCGGTTGCCCATACACGATTATTTGCAGCGCATTTTGTACGGGCATCTGTTTGCCATGGCTATCTTTTGCCGCTTTGTAAAGAGCCTCCGGATTCAGGCTAAAGAGGACCAAAGCGTCGAACGTAGTTTTTCGGTGTCGCTTGCTTTTGCCAAATTGGTCTATTGTCTTGTCAGCCTCTGAGCCTTCAATTGTGAGTAGCCGCACGGGAATCCGCTGCGTCCGGCTCAGCACCACCGCACCGTCGGCGCGATGGCCTCCGCTGAGTTTTTCGACCGAGTCGCCATCTACTGAGATCTCGAGGGTGGTGAAGTTGCCTATACGTCCTGAAGCGAAATCGACTTCGACCATCCCGTCGTTTTCGGTTACCTCGACCTCTGTGTCTGTCAGTATTTTTTGAGCAGTACCTTCGCTGACTCCACCGGGGAAGCCCTCGGGTGCGTAAACAAAGGTTGCAAAGTCGTAGATCTTGTTTCCGCGTTGCAGTTTCACGACAGGATGGATTTCTATTGCATGGTTTGGATTCGAGGGGCCGCCGCCAACCAAATGCTCGGGCCATATCCGGGGTACGCCGTCGACACGAACTCGAGCACCGGTCAGCGAAGTCCCGAAGTCCTCCCAATCCCTGTTTGAGTGGCCTGATTTACCAGGAAAACTCTCCAGACATAGATTCATTGGTTCTAGTACCCAGCCGTCGGGTTCCCCTCGATAGCTCGGAACATGGGCTCCGAAGTGCATTTCGCAATCCGCATCAACATTGTGCACCTTCGAATGGCCGAGAATTTCAACATTTACGGAAATCGTGACCTTCTGCGACCAATCCTTCAGATCATCGAGAGGTATGGAGAAAATTCGGTCCTTCTGGCACTGGGCGGGACCGCACAAGAATAAGCAAAGAAGGGGAACGATCACTGACCTGTCGAAGATTGACATGTAATCAGCTCCTGCTCGATAGTCTTAACGCAGGCCACAACCTGACTGCCAATTGGCACTCGCGTTGCGTCACGCAAGATGAAAACGCGAACAGCTTCCGGTCAGCGAAACAGGTCTGTGTTCTTGCCACAACGTCGGATCAGAACTGACCCCCATTGCTTTCTAAGCGGGGATTACGAAGGATCCTATTCGCCTCAGGGAGTGTGCGGTTCCTGCCCCCTCGGTGGGAATTGCTCTTTCGGAGAGGCGAATTCGGGCAAATTCTGATCCTGTACTGCCGAAAAGTCAAGAAGAAACTGGAAACTGCCCGACGGCCTTGAAATGCAGAGACCGCTCATTGGCGGTCTTGTTGGGGTCGTGATCCCGCGGAGCAGGAGGGATATTGACGGACCTCACAGCACCAGACCGTCCTTGTGGTGCCAGCTCTGAGCAATGTAGATCAAACTTGTCCTGGAAACTGAACAGAGCAACACGAGTGCGCACGGTCGGCCTATTTCCAACATTCTCATCCACCAAACACCATGATCCTGGGACGGCCAGTGTCGAGGGGTGGTGTCCGTGGTTCGGGCTGGTCAAAATGAGGCAACGGCCCTCTGCAGCACTAGTGCATTGACGAATTTTCCGAATCGGTTACGCTGGAGTTGATGTCGAATTCACGAGCAGCAACACAACACGGACTCATTCCGTTGGAGATTATCGGGCGGCGAATTTACTTTATCCGGACTCACAAGATGATGCTGGACAGCGATCTCGCTGAGCTATACGGCGTGACAACAAAACGCCTGAATGAGCAGGTGAAACGAAATATCGACCGATTTCCCACCGATTTTATGTTCCGATTGAACCAAGAAGAATCGGATCGTTTGAGGTCGCAATTTGCGACCACAAAACATGGCCGCGGCGGTCGCCGTTATCAGCCATATGTATTTACGGAACACGGGGCCCTGATGCTGGCTAGCGTTCTCAATAGCGAGAAGGCTATTCAAGCAAGCATCCAGATTGTGCGTGCGTTTGTCAGGCTTCGCGAACTGTTGGCGACCCACCAGGAATTGGCACGAAAACTAGCGGAGATGGAGAAGAAATACAACGCAGAGTTCAAAGCGATTTTCGAGGTCATTCAGCAACTCACGGAACCGCCTGAAGAGCCTGAACGCAAGCCCATCGGATTTACTCCCTAGTGATTTGGATTTCAGCCTGCTGTGACTGGCCGCCCTTTGGCGGCTTTTCGCGTTCATCGAAATGGCGCACCGCTGCAGAAGCATGATGCAAAAGAAAACAGCCTTCAGTACGAGCACCCAAGGCATTAAAAGCTTTTCCAGACTACTTGCGGGTGGCGGCGGCCGTTGCCCGTCTTTGAAACGATGAGTTTGGTGGACGAGGTATCGGATCATGGCCGCGGAGTCGTGGGGCCAAAACAAGAAGAAATGCTATCGCCCAAAGACGAACTACATATCCTTTTTGTTTAGGTCTTGTTTCTTCGCTTCCTTTTCTTGCAGCAACTGCCAAACCTTCCACCACATAGCGTCCAACTGGAAACTAATCGTGCACGCGTCTAAGGTACCGATAGATTCTTGAAAGGAAATAGTGGACACGCCATTTTGCCAGAACTTTAAATCTGCGCCTCCAAGGTGGGCAGGTGTCATTTCTTTGCCATCTACAATTTCAGTGCTCTTCGGTTGTCCAAACTTTTGCTTCAACGAGCTGAGCACATCAAACTGTTTGCACTCGCTTGTGGGTGCGAGAAGACTAACTCCGTATAAGCGACCCTGGTAAAAATCTACCGTTCTACCAATCACGGGCATTCCCGCATATGTGGTTTGCATGACCGTGCATGTTTGCGTGTTGTCAATGGTGATGTTCTCAGAATCGAAAGAAGACCCTGGTCGTGGTTTGCAGCTAGGGTTATTCGCTACGAACGATGCCACTGATTCACCGAGCACATCTCGTTGGATGGTGTACGGCGTCGCGGACTCTTTGTTTTGTCCGCCAGCTAGGCATGAAAGTGCAAGCATCGCAATAATCGTTTCTTTCATTGCATTCACCGCTTGGTGCTTCCGGGCTTTGCCGCTTCAAGCTCAAGCCCAATCTGAAGAAAGTACATGTCCATCAACTTCATCACCGGATAGCGCATAGCCCCTCAGCCGGGCATTATCTCATGGGTGCGATTCCGACAGGCAGGCCTCGAATAGGGGAACATGCCGTGATCTTTGGCTCCCTGGGTTACGGAGATGTCATCATCTATCATTTTCTCCGTCTCAAGTCGTCTACGCAACAGCGAGTTTGTCACCCAACCGTATTGATCCCTAGACACAACGCTCAGTGTCTATGGATCGATCAGTGTTCATTAAGAATGATGTCCGACACTCCTCAGGTCCATATGCGTTTTGCCTAAATTAAATGGCCTTTTTCCAAAAGGTGAGTATTCAGCAGTCTGATGTAAGAGACGCTCCTGGTCTTCTAGAAACGTGCCACGACGATCACTAACAAAGCATGGCTCTCATAGTTACTTGTTAGCTCGAACGTTTCTGGATGTTGTGATAGCCAGGGTCTGAATGATGGATGTGTCGGTCCCTGTTTCAATAGACATGGTTGAACCGGCGGGCACCGTAAAAAACTCATCAACGTAGCGCTGCTGGCGGTGGCCGTCGATCACGGTAACCAACGGAATAGTTTATGTTGGCACGGACCTGGGCCACCTGGTCGTGATCGCGGATCCAAGCCTTGTGCCAGCCGCAGGATTTCGGTGTAGCAACCCCGATGTCACCAATGCTAACTGCATAGCTTCCGGCTACGAAGGATTTTGGCCAAGTGAGGCCAGTACGATAACAGTCTCAGCGATTGCAAGGCTGATACCGATTTTAATGAAGCGCTTCATGATAATTCTCCCTTTGTCGGTTTAAGGCGAAAGCATGTACACATTGTTTCCCTCGGTCGCGACGTAGACGCGACCATTGGCTAGAGCTGGCTCGTTGTAGACCATCCGGCCTGAGAGCGGGATGTCCTTAAGTACTGCCGGCTGAGGCACGAATTTGTAGCCGGAAGCTATGCAGTTAGCATTGGTGACATCGGGGTTGCTACACCGAAATCCTGCGGCTGGCACAAGGCTTGGATCCGCGATCACGACCAGGTGGCCCAGGTCCGTGCCAACATAAACTATTCCGTTGGTTACCGTAGGTGACGTACCCGGTACATCGATTAGCCAGCGGAGTCGGTCTGCTTCCGCAGCGCAGACATTGAACGCATGCAATCGTCTATATCCCCCGAGGACGCCGGAAACTGTGAGATTCAAACCGCCATTCATCGTGATGTAGACATCTCCCCAGGAGGCGCCCCCCCGCATGTAACGAGTATCACCATGGGTCGTTCCATCGCCCGGTGTAAAGGGGATCGTCGCCGGAGGAAAAGTCCACCTTCGCGACGGCGGGCCGGGCACGGTTGGGCCATCATCGAGGGCGTGGGTCCAGCCATCCTTCATCGTGGAGATAACCACGGCGCCACAACTCGCTGACATTATGGTAGCGCCCGCAGACCAGTCAGGGTCACCATCGAGCACCCAGGGAACCGGCTGGAATTTCCAAATAATGGCTCCCGAGTTTTGATCCAGCTTGATCATGCTCAGGCCGTTGTTCGGGGATGGCTCAGCCGGAGCGCCCGCCTTGGTATTTCCGGTCGTCATGTAGACACTCTGACCTGCTCCGGACACTGGGCTCCAGACACCGCCACCGCGAGTGGAATCACCACATGTACCGGTGCTGCAGTAGCTGAAAGCGGCGTCAATTGCGCCCGTATCAAGATGTACCGCAACGACTCGGCCTTTTTGAATCGGGTTATCGCATTGATCACCTATTCCAACGTAGACGTGATGGTTGAAAACCACCGGCGAAGAGTATCCAATGTTCTCGTGAAACTCAGTCTTGCTGCCCGAAGTTAGTCCGGTTAGTCTCGCGATCACCGGCGACTTCCAGATTTCCGCTCCCGTCTTGGCATTTAGAGCGAAGAGGCGGCTGTCACCGAGGTGCATGCCAATCGACTGATCGGGCGCGGCGAAGATCACTGCGTCGGTGCCATTAATGTCGGTTATGGTTGCGCTCGAGGCAATTCCGTAGCTTGAGGGGTTGCACTGAAACTGGGTCACAAGAGCCGGGGAAGAGGCTGGCGGGTACTGCCACCGGAGCGCGCCCGTGTCGCCGTTGAGAGCATAGAAGTAGCCATTCCCGTTACCTATGTAGACGATATTATCGTTGACGACCGGTGAAGCGCGGAACCCGGCATTACCGCCTGGTCCGGGTGGCGGCGCAGTCCAAGTCCAACGCACAGCCAGACTGGGGACCCTCGCCGGATCAGACAGGGCTGTGCTGTTGGGCTGGCTCGACGTCCGCATTGAGTTGTAATGAAAAGAGTGCCACTCCTGCTCTTTTTTGCACGCCGTGAAACACACCACGGAAAGAAAGATGGCAATCCTTAGCGGGGTCGATTGAAGGAGATGATCTTGTTGCATGGTTACCTCCGCATCCGTCGTCACGCGAGTTACGGAACCTTGACAACGTAAGCTCTCAACGTAATGGGCCCGTCGCGTCTGGCCTCCATCTTGAGCACCTCTCCGTCACTAACCGAGAATGTCGAACCGACGCTCAGCTCCTGTGACTTCTGACCGATGGTCGCCATCCCGCTTCCCGTACGGACTTCAAAGACTCCGGCCCCCGACAGCGGTACTTGCACAGCCTGCTGGTCTGGCGCTATCAGGATGTCCAGCACGTCCACGTGATACGGATTCTTCGCCGTCGGCTCGACGACAAAGACAGTACGCGTCGATAAGCCGGGCGAGATTTCAGCAAAAGAGTTCTGAGGCTGATAATCGGAAGCTTTGATCTGTTCCGAAGGTGATGGTGATGGAAGCGGGCCTCCAGCATTGCTCCCTGATCCTCGGCATCCTGCTTGAAAGCCAACCGTTGAAAGAATCGTAAGAATGCTGATGTGCATAAGGCGCGCGTTAACGATAGTCATAGGATTGATCCCTTCTTCCAATCAGAGCCGGGCATGCCCGGTATTGCCCTGGATGATGTGTCTCCTTGTAATTTTCGTCCTAGGAATTAGGCCCGATCGCCTCAGGGAGTGTGCGGTTCCTGCCCCCTCGGTGGGAATTGCTCTTCGGAGAGGCGAAGTCGGCTGGATTTTGATCCGGTACTGCCGAGAAGTCAAGAACAAATTTCAAGTTCATTGAGTTTGGGCGCGGGCCTACATGGTGTCCGCCTAGTCGCGGGATACTGACAATTCTCCTGGTCCTCGCCGCGGACGCAAGTTATAGCGGAGGGCGCAGAAGCCTCCACCATCGGCGATCCTGCGACACGTTCGGTCTCACCGAGCATACAAACGCCATGATCCATCGACGACACCCCAACCGCCTCTCAGCGCCCCGGCCTTCTTAGGCCATAACCGTCGCACGAGGGTGTCATTGACGTTTCGTATCCTCGAGAGCGATACAGGTACATCAAGAATCGTTGCGGAGCCGGAACTCCTTTGCTTCCTCGTTTTTCGGCTTCCACATACCCTTTTTTTAATGTCCGAGGCAAATAAATCGGTCTTTGACTAAGGATAGAACGGTGAAGCGATGATGGGAGTCGGCGTACTCTACCATGCGTTTAGGAAAAGCCTGAGGGAGAATCGCGCGAAGATAGCTCCGCTGCAGGTAGTGAGCCGCCTTGAGGAGTATCTTACGAAAGAGTTCTGCTCCCTGATCATTACCAAGTCCGGTATGAAAATCCTCCCTCTCACCAGCCCCGGACTCAGCAAGGACAAGAGGAGAATCGATCTTGCGCTCATGGAGGGCGATCTGTCGAAAGCGCGGAACCTGGAGACGGCGAAGAGATTTCGCAGCAAACTGCTCATTCGGGGTTTTCTTGAAGTGAAATATCTGCGCAACAGACACAGGTTTGGATACTCAGACGCGCAAGACGAGATCCGGCCAACCCTTAAGGATCTGCACCGACAGCTTGGACAATTCAATCTGGCGGAATACGCCGGCTATCGCGTCCACCTCCGGGGACGCAGGAAAGACATCTACGGCCTTGTTTTTGCTTCTCACGCACGGCGAGAGGACGAGCTTCGTGCAGCGGACGAACCTACCATTGCAGATGATCGGAAGTCGTTCCTTGAGAAAATCAAAAAGTGCGCGAGGAAAGAAGGGCTGAGATACTACGACCTGTCAAAACCGCAGCTCGATGTCGTATACGCGGACGAGCCGGTGACAATCTTAAAGGGCAAGTTTAGGACATCGCTTTACCTTGGGTTGTGGCGCCTAGGAGACTGAAGTAAAACCCGCCTGGGGATCTTGCCGTTCGGCTCGATTTTCTCGATCCGATACTCGCTCTGGAGGTACATCAGCCGGTCTCGCTGGTGCAAGAGAGTGTCTGCGTAGCGCAGGTGTCCCCTCTTGCGTAAGTCTTGGCTGATCAAATCGAGTACGGTAGCGAGCGTACCAAAATAGTCGTTTTCCTCGATATGGAATTGCAGATCTGCCTGGTTCATGGCCGAAGTATGGCGCAGAGGGGTTAAAGGATTTCTAAAATAAAGTTCAAATCTTTATGAAGCAAATTCAGCTGACCATTGCTTCGGCGGGAGTGGTCACGCGATCATATGAAACACCATGATCCTCCGACTGTCGGGGCAAAACATTCGATTCGATCACCCATGGATTAGAGATTTCTCGACCTAGTAACGTCGTCAGCGAAATCCATCCAGAGCTAAGGCAAATCATTCCAATTGAAAATCGCCTTGACAGGTTTTCCATTGCGCATGGGCATGTTCATGATGAACCCGGTGGAATCTGGAGATACGTCATACGGCGACATCGATCTGAAGCCTTGGTCTTTGATGGCCAGTGTACCTTGCCCGGGGTCGAATCGAGAACCCAACCTGTGAATTGAGGTCGTCATCAGCCTGCCATCGAGGCTAAGGTAGAAGAGTTTAGTGCCGTCGCGGCTCCATTTCGGAATTGTGCCACCATCTCGAGATACACGCACCCTTTCTTCAGAGTATGCAAAGGATGCGACGTACACATCATATCCGGCGCCAGCCTCGTCTGACGCATAAGCTATCCATCGCCCGTCGGGCGAAACTTCTCCTCCACGTTGGTTTTTCTCCGTTTGGCGAAAGACGGACACAGTGGATCGATGTCTTAAATCTAGCAAGTATATCCCCCAGCTTGAAGAACTCGCTTTTTGATCGAAGACCAAGAACCGACCGTCTGGCGATATGCTCGTTGGCCTTTGATCCGCTTCGGAAGACAACAACTGCCTTGCACTACGACTTCCGTCAGAAGGAACCTCATACAAGTTGAAGTGCCGAGTGCGATTCGAGGCGAAGATGATCGTCCTTCCATCTGGGGACCAGACGGGCAGAAGATTTTGCGATTCACCATACTTTACAAGAGGTACTTTGGTTCTATGAGCAAAGTCATATACCCAAAGATCAGCTGCAGTGCCTGCACGGTCTGCGATATCCAAAGCCAGTTTTGTTCCGTCAGGTGAAATCCTGGGTGTGTAGCTGGTAAAGCGTTCTCTAAATAGCTCCGTTGCCTTGCCGGTGAGGCTAACAGAGACGAGGCGCGGGAAAGATTCAGGGTCAACCTTTTGAAAGGTGAGTATCCTGTTCTGAGACACCGAGAACATGCCGCGCCCGATCCGGGAATCGCACTCCACATCATCCGCAATTTCTCTGGGTTTCCCACGGAATTCCAGTCTGTCACTATCGAACTTGCGGGCCCACAACTTATGCTGAGTCAGGAATAGCAGAAACCCGTTTCCATTGATTACATTAGACGTTGTTGAAAGGTTAACGGCGGTCGTCGTGTCAGACTGCAAAGAGCCGATCTTGAGCCTGAACTGTTCGGCTTCCTCAGCGTTGCCAGACGACACGGGGCTCTGAGCCAGAAATGTAAAATGAGTGCCATCGGACATAAATGAAGGCCACCTGTGGCTCATTTCCCCGCGAGCGGAATCCAGCTTTGACACGGGCTTAAAATTGGTCCCATCGACGCCTATTTCGTATAGGGGACTATCGTGGGTGATTGCAAAAATGATAGTGTCGTTTCCACTCCAAGCTCCCCCGTGCGGACTGGGTACGTTGCGGTAGAGTACTCGTACGCGGCGATCGGATAGAGCCACAACTTTCAATTGACCATCCGCAAAGAATCCTATGCTCTGGCTGTTCGGGGCCCAGAATGGCTGTGTTGCCCCTTCTGTGCCAGTAAAGATCTGCGGAACGTCTGACTTTAGCGGGCGGATCCAAAGGGAATCCTCCCCTCCAGCATCAGGAGCTACATAGGCCAACTGTTCACCATTCGGAGAGATAGCTACAAATCCCTCAGCAATTCCTGACACTGTGAGACCTCTACTCGCGGGCAGCTCAAAGCTCGCGTAGGTCGGGTACCGGGTCGAAACACCGCGAACGTATCGGATGTATCCGAATATCAGCAGGGCTATAAATACTACTACGGCAGTGAGCGTGATCCAATGCCTCCTCCAAGTGCCAGGCGTTTCCCCTGAGGGTCTTGGAGTGCTCTCTATGCGATCCCGGTCAATACGCGAGATTTCCAGGTTTAGAGCATCCAACGTATCACTTGCAGAGACGATGATCGCATCCTTGACGATCGGATCGCATGTGTAGTACTCGTCGTCAAGTAGATAGGCTAGATTCCAACACAATAGAAAGTAAAGATACTCTACTTTCGACGAAGTAGAACTGCTCTCCGCACGCTGATAATACTGTTGTCGGATCTCTGAAATACTCTCTACACATAAAGCGGTCTGCGAAAACGCCCAGTTCTGTCGCGTATCTGACTCCGCCAAGAACGCATTTACTTCCTTCAGCCTTGCTGCGAAAGCTGCCGGCGTCGGAACACATTTTTGCAGCAGCTTTAGCTTCAAGTCTCTTTCCAATTTAGCCCAATCGCGAGCCGGGCATTGATCCTTTTCAATACTTGCAAAATCGATGACGCGTAGCTCATTCGCGCCGGAAGCCTGCTTGGTATATAGGACATTGGTGAAATTAAGGTCCCCATGGCACAAGCCAGCACTCCACTGCGAGAGTGTCAAGCTGTCCCAATCTTTTTTCCCGCTGATAATTGCCCTAAGCTCACATGTGCTCTTGCGCTTCCTATTCTCATAGGCCACTAGTTCTTGGACAGCCTTGTCTCTATTGTTTCCGAACCAACGAAAGCGTCCGGCGAGTGATTGAACTGATTTCGAAGGACTGCTCCAGTCGAACATCGCTCCAGCCAATGTAACGATACATTTGCGCAAATCGGGCGCAGGAATTTTGGCATTTTCCACACACGAACGTAGTGTTTCTACTGGCGACCATTCGCCCACCCACGAAAACCGCATAGATGAAAAGTCGCCTATTGCTGGCGGACATCCCGTGTCGATCGGACGTATGCTTCCTGACATGTGGCCGTTGATAAATTTCTCATAGTTCAGAGATTCCTTGCGAATCAGATCGGCCCTCGCCAATTTGACGACCGTCGGAAGAGAGCCGGACTGCAGTAATAAGAGAACCTTCGCGCCAGAACGTCCAGGGGCCAGATATCGGACATCGAAGTCATCATGCGTGATGTGTTGAGCAAGGAGAGAACACGAGATCTCTAAATCTGGTTCGCCCTCTGTCATGAGTTTGACAACGCGCTCGTCATGATGGGCGAGCAGTTTGCTTGTCACGGTTTCCGGCAACATAAGGGGCTGAGTTGAAGGGTGTCATTTTACTGCTTTTTTGGTGCACCCGATGCCAGGCTTGACATTCGCTTTTTATTCGCTATCATGGAGAGGGGCAGCTCCAGAGTCCGGGGCTGTCACGGCGGCTCCCTACCACATCTGCTGCTCTGACAAGGAGTTACCATGATAGGGGGCAACGTGCTAGTTAGGGCTCGATTTGACGGCCAGTCCATTCCAGCGGGTGGAAGTGAGGAAATATATGAATTCAAGGCTGGCGACATTGGCCTACTCACATGGGAATGTTACGCGTATGAGGAATGCTTGTGGATTTCGAAAGTAAAGTGGTCGGCAGATCGTTTACAGAAACCCCGAAAGGTTTTGCTTGGAAGTGTCGTTGTAGTCGGATGTTTGCTAAGTCCCGAGTTGCCGAAAGAGGCCGCGGAACACGACGGATAACGTCTATTGAGCCGGTTTTTCTTAGGAGTAGTCGATGGTCAAATTGGCTTCGCAACGATGAAGCGAACGGGAGAGCCTCTGGCTCTCTTTTTCTTTACTTGTTTTCCTTGCGGTGGGTCGTCTGCGGTGAACATCGACGGATAACCGAGCCGGTCTCTGGGCTCGTCCTCCGGTGTTCCTCGGGTCGAGTCCCCCGACATTTGAGTTCTGTCATGCGCAATCCCAACCGTCGCATCCCCCGGTCTTGCTGCTGGAACGGGATGCCATCCTTTAGGCAGCTCAAGATCGCCATGATCCATCGACGCCATAAGGCCACGAAGGCCTCGCGGCTGGTTTTGCGCAATTCCTCAGTCATGGGCCTACTCGAAAGGGACTCGACCTCATCTTCGTGTTAACCCTTGTTTCGGTTCTGCCTGAGTGTCTCGATGACGCGTTTTCTTTGCACACAGATGCAAGTAGATTTTCGGGCATGCGCCTTTTTTATGCCATTTTGCGGACCAACGAGGACATCGAACTGATACCCGGTCTCGAGAACCGGTGCCCACCCAGTAAGGTGTCGGATTAGCTCCGTCACAATCATGCTTGCACTGAGGCATGCAACAAAGGGCACGGACGGTTCGAATCCCTCCTCATGTTCTTCCTGAGCGATCTTTTCCAACTCGGCTTCGGAAATAATCGAACATTTCTGAATCCCGATCCGCTTTTGTAGCCATTCTCTCTTTTCGGGTACAGCGCTGGACACGTCTTCCTTCGTCAATGGCGCCAACAAATCTGCCAGCCTTTCCTCTGGTATGCCCGTCAGTGCACTCTCCTTCTTAGCTGCTGACTCCGCCGGAAGTTCGAAGTCGCACATCAAACACGAGAGGTCCGGACCCCATGGGTGCAGTGACACTTCGCACGAAAAAGCTCCTATCGCGCCATCTATTGCCAAATCCGGCCAAATCGTTTGCACGTGTCTCCGTGCTTCAATATCGTCCAGGCCATTGAGGACCACATCCGGAGACGGGATTTCTGTTCCCAATCGTTTAGTAATGAACGTCTGCACATCCTCATCAAATCCCCGCGCGGAAGCCTTTCTAAATAGTGCCGCCATGGTCTTTGCCTTGGGCTTAAACAGATCATCACGACCGATCAGCAGACACGTCCCTAGGTTCTCTTCTCGGTAGATCTGGCGATCAACGATAGAAACCCGTCCTTCGGTTGGCAATTCCTGGAGAAGATGTGCAATGCCATTCCCGATTGCCCCAGCCCCAACGACCAAAAGGTCCCCCTTGAGTGTCTCAGGTAGTGGCGGACCTGGATCGTCTGCAACCTCGTACCGGTAAAACGAAAAGCACAGTCCATCCTGAAGCTCACCTCGTTCCGAACGTAGACCCACGAGGCGTTTAAAGATTTCTGTGACTGCTAAACAGGCAGCAGCAAGCGCTGTGATGGGATTATCTTGTGAGCAATTGTCGGATAACGAAGTTGTGCTAGAAGAGACTCGCGCAGTCCATCCATTTGAATTAACGACCGTCCACGGCAGCTCGGGACGGGTCCGAGTACCCACTGACAAAATCGCCTCGAACTGAGCCAAATCCAATTCTGGCTCGGTAGTGAAAGTGATCTTTTTGAGTCGAGCTTTCTGGATAACTCCTTCGATGGAAACTTGTAAACCCGGACTGCCCACAAGCTGAATAGTCAGGTTTTCTGTCATTCTGGCAAGCAGCCGAATCAAATTAATGAAACAGCCTCGGCCGTTCTTTGTAGCCAAGATCTCGGGCTCACCGGTGAGTAGCACCGGCTTTTCGAAAAAGTGAAGAACGTCCCCAGCCTTATCCGAGAGAGTCGCGGCGGTGGCCAGCTGCCGGCTAAATTCAAGATCGATCGGATTCGACATCGTTACCAATGGTTATTTCTGAAACTTCGGCGTGCTGGTCTATAAGGATGCGCTTCGGAATTTTTGTTTTACTAAGGCGGACATAGCCCCTCCCGGGTAGGAAAATGTGTACGCCGCAATCGCCCCATGGAGTCTGAGGGCTCATTGCATATTCGGGAGCGACAATGGACAAAAAATAGGGCACCGATATCCCGTAGCGAAGGTCGACGGGAGAGAGATCTACGCCGTAATACTTGGCGTGCGAGTGGATTTGAGCAACGAGCACCGATCCAAGTTCCTGCGCGGCTTGATGTACGTCTCGCATCAACTCCGCTTCAATTTGAATGTTTGCGGGACTCTTATGAATCCGGGGACCGCGGAGCTTTACAAGCGTCTTTATGCGCGCGATATTGTCTTCGCGGGTACCAAGCCAGAGGCAAATTCCTTCGTTCCCGCGTGCTCCGTCTTGAGACATTTCTGCCAACGACGCTGGCAGTAAGGCTTCAGGCACAGACCAGGTTTCAACTTTAGGGAAGAAATTCATTGAACAACTCGTTTTACAAATTTTTCATCGAGATCACGTTGGAGCAGTCTCAAGACTTTTAGCAGAACATTTCCGCTAGGCGTCCACCGTATATTGGGATCATTCTTCCATTCAGGATGGGTCGTAAATCCCTCTGCCGACCAGTTCACGCAGGCGTCAAAAACATCCGTTCGGTATCCGGGCACCTCTGGCCAGGCCGTCTTTAAATCTAGGCGGCCAGTGTCGGGATCGCGGAATCTAAAGGAGGGGGGATCTGTGGGATAGGAGGTCCAGCAAAAACGAGCCTGGAAGACTTCGCTGGGAACTTTATCTGGTGAGACGGTCACATATATTTCCAGATCAGCGGCCCGTTCTATTTTCCAGCGTTGAGCCTCGGCCAAAGCCAAAACCTCCTCAAGATCCTGATCGAAGGCCATCTTTGAGAAGTCGTCTGCCATTACTTGCCCTGGGTTATGAACTCCTCGAGATCAAACTTCAGCTCGTTCTTATCGCCCGCAAGCTGTCCAACCGTCTGATTCAAATCGGACAACTCCTGCTTATGGAGAAACAGCTTGTAGGACTTATTCCCCTGCTCGACCAAGCCAAACGCGGTGAGAGCAGCTGCTTTCAGCTGGCCGACCGTATCGGACGGAGCAACCTCTGACTTATAGGGCTTGACGGCAGCAATGTAATGCACGTTGACTCTGATGTTCGAATCCTTGCTCATATAAACCTCGATAATTAGTTGTTACTAGCCGGGGACTAACCTCAGGAGAAACTTAATTCTGTATACCAGCAATATCCTACACATGCAAGCGATCGCTTCCGCTGGGTAGTGGCTTAATTCAGTGTTACTGACGTAAAAGCTGGGCTAGTACACCTTCACCCACGAAATCACATGGTTTTCTCTGAGTTCGGCAATGAGCACAGAAAGGCATTCAGACAAAGGCTTCTGGCTGGCCTCTCCCTTGCAGTCGAGTTTAGCGCAAAACATGTCATGCAGAAGTTCGCTGCCTTTTCGCTTCAGTTTGGACGGATAGCCGAAGCGCACGCGGAGCGTCATGTCTGAATCGTTTACTGGCGAAATCGCGAAGACAGCAGTCTCCCAATATGCGGTCACAAACAAACAGCGTGACGTGCTGACGAAGCACGTGAAGGCGGGACAGCAGACTGTCGTAGCTACTGAACCAAACAGGCGTGACGGTGGGAGCCGTGATGTAATCACAGCGCCCCGTCCCGTTCCGTTTGAGGTTGCGGGATCAAGTATCCGCTGGGGCAGCGAAGTTCGTCCCACTCCCAGGTGGAAACGTCCGCTTCTCGCTCTTCGCGAGTCATGGTGTCAGTCCTTGGGGCAAGTACTCGTAGCGGAGTTGGGCAGTTTTGTTTGTCGCATTGGAGTGAGAACCAAAAACCATATGCGGGGCGTTCGGGCTGTAATTCCACCGTGGCCTCCGTGCCTACGCGAACAGGAAGGCTTTCGATGGTGTGACTTTCTACGCGCTTGCAGGTTGAACACGACACAGCTACAGACAGAGCACCCTTGGATGGGTCTGCTAGATGTTCAAACGGCGGTTCAATCGTGGATTGCGGGAATTGAGTACGGTGTCCGCGTTTGCAGTGAGTTACGATATAGGGAATCTCCAACTTTATCTCCAATCGGCGGCGGCCATTCTATGCCGCCCGAAGTAGTTCAGCAATCGGCCATACGTGGTCCGCTAGGCCAGATTCCATTGCAGGCGTCACGCGCAGACTGCCGTGGACCCGACAGAAGTTCTGATACGCAAAGTGAATCGCCAACGCAAACTTGAGATTATCCAGTTTCTTGCTAAACGCATTGGTCAGACGCGTGAATCGGCGAAGCTGCATCCGCATGGTCAGATTTTGCCGTTCCACAAAACTAGTGGAGATGTCCCTAAGACTCGGATTGCCGATTCGCACCTTGGATATAACCTCGATGATTGGTCCTGGGGAGTAACGCTCATTCCCGTGCTGGCCGTAATCGCCGTACAGCTTCACAAGCTGCGCGAAGTCCACGTCCAGCCCGAATGTGTCTGCAACAGCATTTTGATAGAAGGGGAATCCATCCGTAGTCAGTTGGATCTGATTCGCCAAACGCTGTTGCAGATCAAATACGAAGCTGCGCGTGCTGGCCATCGTAGCCCGTGGGTCGAGGGTTGGTCCCAGGACAACTTGGCGAGTGACGGGCAATCCGCAAGTAGCGCCTCTGGATTGGTCCCGATAACGGGCTTCGAGGAAATCTGGGCTGTCTCAGCATTCGCCGCCGCCACACTTCCCCCATGCCGACTTCTGGCCCGGAATTACTTCCTGTTGGCCCGTTACTTGGGAACAATTACCCAGGTGCCAGGGATGTCCACATCTGGGTTTGGCGACTTGTCATCAAAGAATTTGTTTCGTGTTTCGGACAAAAAAGACAATCCGCGGCTAGTTCGAGGCGGGCTTGCCAACTAGGAGCTGGAATTCGGGATCATCGCGCAAGCAGGCGAGGTCAGGATCGCGTAATGCCCACTCGAGATTACTGTACCCAGCCTCTCGAGCCCGTCTGAGTAGCGCCAATGCTTCCAATTTTTGTCCCAGGATGCCGTACGTACAGGCGGCATTGTAGAGAATGTTGGAGTCTTTGGGCCGCATCGTAACGGCCAACTCCAACTCGCGCACGGCTTGGTCAATGGCCTTATGGCCGGCATAGAGGTTGGCGAGGAAGATGCGCGCACGGACGTCTTCCGGAACCAGTTCCAGCTGTCGTTGGAGCACATGAACCCACCGATCCTCGTGAACGCTGGCCTCTGCCGTTCGTCCCATGGTACGCAATGAGTTGAGATAGGGCGGGAAGATGTTGTAATCGTCTCCGTTAACGGCCACGGCACGGTCGGCCAGATCAGCTGCCTTACGGCTCTGCCCAGAAGCGAACAGCGCCCGGCCAAGCACGTCGTAGACGCCTTCGCAATCTGGCTTGAGCTTAATGGCTTCCTCTGCGTAGCGGCAGGCTTCCTCATACTTCTTTTCCGTGTAGGCAAGGCGAG
>WNFO01004492.1_pt1 | contig 22691 bp, 21 predicted proteins | sample 5400251 | NCBI WGS metagenome assembly WNFO01 (sample SAMN13153354, study PRJNA577476) | soil metagenome | isolation source: 100 cm saprolite under Madrone tree | place: USA:California | collected 2016-06-14
ACTGGGTACCGCCACCAAAAGCAAAACCGTCAAAATCGCGACCGCGATGATGATCTCAATCAATGTAAATGCCCGGCAACGCTGCACCAACGAAGTTACGCTCCCTGCGCGAAATCACAAGACACCGAGACCGAGGCAAACCTCAAGATAACGTGGCTTCCTAAATTGCCTTGCAAGTTTGGCCAACGAGTCTGAATGTTGTGACTTAGATATGAGCGTGCTCGCCAGCTTCATGAACCTCGGCGGCCCCGATTTGATCATCATTCTGTTGATCATTCTCGTTCTATTCGGCGCCAAGAAATTACCAGAACTCGCCCGCGGCCTTGGCCAGGCAATCAAGGAATTCCAAAAGGCCAAAGACGAATTCAGTGACGAGCTGCACAAGGCCGGCAAAACCGACACCGCAGCTAAGGGAAATTTGCCACCGTCATCGACCGTCCCGCGAACTGACGCCACAGCTAGCACCGCAGCTAGGCCCGATCAAAATCAAGCGGTTACTCCCGGCGATAAAGCCGATCAGGTGTGAGCTTGCAGGGCGTCGCGCTGTCGACGCCGGCTTTCATTAATGGACACGACGGCTCGTGTCCCTCCAATCACTCGAGTGTTGACCGGCAGGGCCGATTACGACAACTTCGGCGCCGCTGACTTATGTCTGATGCTGACCTACGCGCGCGCATCAAAGAAATGCTGGTCAAAAATTTGATGCTGCAAACCACTCCCGACCAAATCGGGGACGATCTGCCGCTTTTCGGGCCAAACGGCCTCGGATTGGACTCGATCGACGCCTTGGAACTGGTGGTCAGCATGGAAAAAACCTTCGGCGTGGGCGTGCCGAACTCGGAGGTGGCCGGCAAGGCCCTCCGGACGGTTAATACGATCTACGATTATATTCTCGAAAAACGCGGAGAAGTCAGTCACACTGGCGAAAAGGTCGATAAACCCGCGTGAATTTACTTCATCTTGAGAGCAGTGGCAGTTGGGGCGGACAGGAATATCGCACCTGTCTCGAAATCAATTGGCTGAATGCAAACGGCCACCGCGCCTGGCTGATCTGCGACCCCACCAGCGAAGTGCTCACCAAAGCGCGCGAGCTCGGCACGCCGGTAATTCCGATGTCGCTCAAGCATCGAATCAATCCACTCGTTTCATTGCGCATCTGGCTTTTCTGCCGCCGCAATCGTGTTGACCTAATCAAGAGTTACAGCTCAAAAGACCATTGGCTCTGTCTGCCGCTCTTTCTTTGCGGTTGGCCGGTGACGCGCGCCCGCTGCATCACTGATCCGCTCGGCCAAAAGAACCGCGCGTTCATTTACCGACATGGTTGCGCGAAAATTGTCGCTGACGCGCAGGTGATCAAAAAGGAATTCATCGAGCAATACGGGATCGCGCCCGAAAAAATCGAAGTTATCGGATCGGCGGTCGATCTCGAAAAATTCTCGCCGAAACGCGACCCGATGAAATTCCGGCGAGAAGTCGGCCTTTCGGCGGAAACACCGATCATCGCGAACATCGGCATGATTCGGCCGGACAAGGGACAGTTCAATTTAGTCGAAGCCGCGCGAATCGTGCGTCACCAGCGGCCGGATGCGCATTTTGTTTTTGTCGGCGAAGCAACTGGCGGCCGGAGCAGGGAAAAATGGGTGCGAAAGGCGATCGATCGCGCTGGCCTGAACGGCAACGTCCTGATGATGGGATATCGCTGGGACATACCGGACATTCTTGCGGCCGCGAATATGGTCGTAATCGCGTCGCGCCACACCGAAGCGTCGCCCATTGTTTTGCGCGAAGCGTTTGCCAGCGGTCGGCCGGTCGTAGCGACGCGCGTCGGGGACGTGCCGGAAATCATCGTTCACGGTGAAAACGGATTGATCGTTCAACCGAACGACAGCAACGCTTTGGCTACGGCGATCCTGCTCTTTCTCTCCGACGAGAATTTGGCCGCACGCTGCGCCGACAAAGGTCTCCGCTACGCGCGCGAACATTTCTGTTTCGATCGCATGATGCGCGCGAAGCTCGATGTCGATCTTGCCTTGGTCGTAGCGAACAAGAAGCGCCGTGTTCGAACCAATGATCGCGCCGAAACTGCGCCGCTTACATCAATCGCAAGTCCCGAGCCGATTTTACCCGACTGACGCGAGATTGATCGCGTCGATCAACTGGCGTAAGCGGCCGAAGTTGTTGCGATACGGCGTCAAAATAAGCCGCGGCATCGTCGACATCGTGCACGATCTTGAAGAAAGAAAAATCGTCGGATGAAACCAGACCGAGTCTAAACAAATGCTCGGTCAGAAATTTCATCCACGTCTGCCAATAAGTGCCGTTGGGCCGGTCGAGCAGCACGACTGGGATAATGCGCGCCTTGCCAGTCTGCATCAGCGTCAGGACTTCAAAGGTTTCATCCATGGTTCCGAAGCCGCCCGGAAAAAGAGCAAACGCGTCCGATTCCTTAACGAAGTTGAGTTTGCGATCAAAAAAGTAATTGAAATTGATCAACTTCGGATCGCCTTCGATCACTTCGTTCGCCTGCTGCTCGAAAGGCAAACGAATGTTCAAACCAAAGCTACGCTCCCGGCCAGCGCCGCGCTGGGCCGCGCCCATGATCCCTTCCCCACCGCCGGTAATGAGCATGTAATCGTGGGACACCATCGTTCGCGCGAAATCTTCGGCGACCTTCGATTCTGGCGCGTCTGGCGTGGTGCGAGCCGATCCAAACACGACGACTTTGCGGAACTGCGAGTAGCGCGCGAAAACTTTTGCGGCATAACGCATTTCTTTGAGTGAACGGTTGATGAGCTTGAGATCGGCCACGCCCATCTCGTCCCGCGCCATCTTCAGCGCAGTCACGATCATCTCCTCAATCAGTTCGGGATTCCTGTTCGCGCCCCAATCGCGGACCAGATCTTTTACGCGCTGGTCGAACGGCGGATCAACTGTCCACAGTCGTCGTGTGGGCTGATCGTGAATTGCTCCCCCAGTAAAATCTTCCACGCGGAACATTTAACGCGCGCGGCAATGAGCGCACGGGATTTCTGTCTTGGAGGGAGACGGTCGCCGCGGCGACTCGTGTCCCAAAATTAATGGACGCCGATAGCCCGGCGCCCTCCACCGACTGTGATCAAATCTGCCAAGATTTCGCGCATGTGCCGGATCGGAAGCGAATAGTGACCTTCACCTTCCACGTAGCGCGCTTTGCAATCAGGAAGTCGCGCCGCGACGTACTCGGCCACGCGCGTAGAAAAGGCACGATCTTTCGTTCCATGCCAGAGACGCACCGGAACATTGACATCTTCTAGACGAAATCCCCACGGCGCGGCAAAGATTTCCGCGTCGGCGGTCAGCCCTTTAACCGATGCTCGCCAGGCGCGGCGTTGACTTTCGAAACACGCCTCAAACGCGACCGAATCTTCCAGGGACGCGGCGTCGCACGCTTGTAATTGCAAAAGCTTCAACATGAGCGGACGAAAACGAACTGGGGGACGAATCCTCGCAATTGCGCCGGTCAGAAAAAAAAGCGCCCGCAGCGTTTGTGGCGATCGGCCATAGAGCCAGAGCAGTCGGCGGTAAAGCGAAAGCAACCCCGAATGATCGCCAAGATCGACAATCGGCGGAGCGCCACTTGCGATCCCGATTGCCCGGACTCGCTCCGGAATTTTCCACGCGGCGACGTAGGCGTAGGGCGCGCCGCCCGAGATCGCCAAGATTCGAAATTGTTGGATCCGCAAATGATCCGCCAACTGCTCAACGATTTGCGGCCAATCGACCAATTTGCGATTCGGCTGAAAACTGGAATCGCGAATGCCGGGGCGATCAGCTGAAATAATTCTCACGCCTAGTTGGCTAGCGGCCGGGTCGGTCAGCTGCGCCATCGTGCGCGAGCTCGGCCAACCGTGAAAAAAGAAAACCGGCGTGCCCGCAGCGCAGCCATATTCGGCGTAGGCGAGCTCGGCGCCGCTTTTCAACGAGAGTAATTTGCAGTCGTCCATGAAATTCCACCTATTTTCCGCTATCGCGGCCCGAAGCAAAATCCTCTTTCCCGCCCGACCTTCGCGCTGTAACTTTTTGCACGTAGACCTGATTCGGTTTTCGTAATTCAAGTGTATGAAGGAAAAGAAACCGAGTAGTGGAAAAATCGAGCTTCATGGCAACGGAATGGGAGTTCCCTCCCCCGAAGACATCGAGCGACGTGCGCGCGAGATTGCGATGATCGACGAGCGCAATCCGGACGAATTTACCGATGCCGATTGGAGCCACGCGCGCCAGGAATTGATGGGTGCTGAAAATAATGACCCGCCCGAAGAAACGCCGGATAATTCGGAAGTGACCGCAGAGTGGCAAGTAACTCCGGACGACCGCGGTCATCGTGTGCCCCGTTCCGGGATTGACGACGAAGAAGAGACGGTCGGTGAACATCTCGTCAGTGACGGACGGGAAGAAGCGGCCCACGATCAAATGCTGGGTGGAATTACTTGATCCAAGCCGCGGTCGCAACAGCAAATCGAGAAGCGACCGCGCAAAAGCGTTCGCGGGCGGAGTCGTCTCCAGCTGGAAAACTTCTCGCGCGTTTTAGCGAGGTCCGAAATTTCACCGCCAAATTGGCGGAGAATCTCGCTCCCGAAGATTGCGTTGTGCAATCGATGCCGGAAGTCAGCCCGACAAAGTGGCATCTCGCGCATACGACCTGGTTTTTCGAGACCTTCATTTTGAAAAAATGGGTGCCGGGCTATCGCGATGCTGTTCCCGAGTACGCATATCTCTTCAATTCTTACTACAACGCCGCAGGCGCGATGCATCGGCGCGACCTGCGTGGGCTGATTTCGCGGCCGACAGTGGACGAAACGAAAAAATATCGCGCTTCCATTGATTCGGACATCGAAGCTCTTATTGCCGGTGCCGACGAGAAATTGTTTCGTGAGATCAAACCGATCCTTACGCTCGGAATTCATCACGAACGGCAACATCAGGAGTTGCTCATCACCGATATCAAACACGTTTTCGCGCAAAACCCGCTCTTCCCGGTTTTTCGCCAAGCCCAGCCTTCGCCAGGCTACGGCTCGGCAAGCAAGATCGATCCGCCAAAAGACGGATTCGTCGCGGGGAATATCGGCCAGTTGAAGTTTGTCGAGTTCGACGAAGCGATAATTGAGATCGGTCACGATGGCAGCGGCTTTGCCTACGACAACGAAAGTCCGCGCCATCGTGCGCTGGTTCTGCCTTTTTCGCTCGCAAACCGCTTGGTCACCAACGCCGAGTATCTCGCGTTTGTCGCCGACAACGGTTATTCGCGTTCGGAGTTTTGGCTTTCGTTAGGCTGGACCACGGTCAACGAACAGAATTGGCGCGCGCCGCTTTACTGGATCGAGCGCGATGGTCAGTGGCGGAATTTTACTTTGTCTGGCCTGCGGCAGATCGATCCGAACGAACCGGTGACACATCTTAGTTATTTTGAAGCCGACGCCTACGCGAACTGGGCCGGCGCGCGGTTGCCGACTGAATTTGAATGGGAACGCGCGGCCGCGAAGATGGACATCGACGGCAATTTCGTTGAGCGCGAGCGGTTTCATCCCGCGGTGCTAAACAAATCGCCGAAAGATCGAGAACTCGCACAAATGTTTGGCGACGTTTGGGAGTGGACGCGGAGCGCTTATTCCCCCTATCCCGGCTACCGCGCAGGCCCCGGCGCGCTCGGCGAATACAACGGCAAATTCATGTGCAATCAATACGTTTTGCGCGGCGGGTCCTGTGCCACGTCACAGACTCATATTCGCAAAACTTACCGGAACTTCTTTCAACCCGATAAACGGTGGCAATTCACGGGGATCCGTTTGACGCACGATCTCTCGTGAAAGAGCAAATCACTTCTGCTGTTGCCGCCGCTGCGATCGAAAACTTTCGCGAGGAAGTCCTGGCTGGGCTTTCAAAATCGCCCAGACAATTGCCGTGTAAGTTTTTCTACGACGAGCGCGGCGCTCAGTTGTTTCAACAAATCTGCGATCTGCCTGAGTACTACATCACCCGAACCGAGATCGAGACTCTTCGTTTGCACGGAGCGGACATGGCAAAGGCGCTCGGTCCACAAATCGAGCTGATCGGTCTCGGCACTGGTGCGGGGACGAAGACGCGAATTCTGCTCGAAGAATTGCGCGACCCGCTAGTTTACGTTCCGATCGATATTTCGAAGGAACAGCTGGAGAAATCCTCCGCCCGGTTTCGAGAAATGTTCCCGGGTCTGCAGATCCTGCCAGTCTGCGCCGATTATCTCGAGCCATTCGAGCTGCCGCTGCCGCGTCGCCTTTCCTCGCGAAGCGTGATTTATTTTCCGGGATCGACCATTGGCAACTTCGAACCGGAAGCGGCCAGCGAGTTCCTCGCCCGCCTGGTTGAGCTCGCCGGCGACGGCGGCGGTTTGCTGATCGGCGTTGATCTTCAGAAGGATCGACATGTTCTAGAGCGTGCTTACAACGACAGCGCCGGAGTGACCGCGCAGTTCAACAAGAACCTTCTCGCACGCATCAATCGCGAGCTTGGCGCCGACTTCGATTTAAACCGCTGGCGGCATCACGCGATTTACAACTCAACCGAGGGTCGAATCGAAATTTACCTGATCAGCAATAACGAACAGGCGGTTCACATCGGCGCGCGCGAATTTCAATTTCGTGCCGGCGAAGAGGTTCTCACCGAATACTCCTACAAACACACGGTCCCCGGACTCATCGAGCTCGCGCGCGACGCCGGATTTCAATTCGTGCAAGTCTGGACCGACGATGCACGCTGGTTTGGCGTTTTTTATTTCACGGTACTGTAGCCGCCGCCTTTTGACGCGGCCGCCGCGGCGACCGACTGCAATAAAATGAGCGCGTTGGTTCAACTGGTCGGCGTTTCAAAAACATTCGGCGACGCTGCCGCGGTCCACGCAGTCGATCTTTCGGTCGAGCGTGGCAAAACGACGGTGCTGATCGGACCGAGCGGTTGCGGCAAATCAACCCTTCTGCGTCTGATCATTGGTCTGCTCGGACCGGATAGTGGCGAAATCCAGTTCGATGGAACGCAACTTCGCCCCGATAAGATCGACATCGTTCGTCATCGCGCCGGTTACGTGATTCAGGAAGGCGGACTCTTTCCACATCTGACCGCGCGCGGAAATATCTTGCTCATGGCGCGTCATCTTGGTCGCCCCGAAAATGAAATTCGCGCGAGGCTTTCCGAACTCCGCGCGCTCACCCGGTTCCCCGAGAATCTTCTCGATCGCTATCCACTCGAGCTTTCCGGCGGCCAGCGTCAACGCGTGAGTTTGATGCGCGCGCTGATGCTTTCGCCGGAACTGTTGCTGCTAGACGAGCCGCTGGGCGCGCTCGACCCGCTGGTGCGCGTGGCGTTGCAAAAAGATTTGAAAGAAATTTTCGCGCGGCTCCGCCAAACCGCGCTCTTGGTCACACACGATCTGGCCGAAGCCGCTTATCTCGGGGATGAGATAGTGCTCATGAATGAAGGCCGCATCGTTCAGCAAGGTTCGCTCTCTGATCTTCGCGATAAACCGACCAGCAACTTTGTTTCCGAATTTATCAACGCGCAACGGAGCCTCGCCGTTCTATGAGGAGAATCAGGAAAACAGGAAAACAAGAAACGTTCATTCGTATCGTTCTTTTTATCTGCGTTCCCGCGTTCCTAATTTTCTTTTCGGGTTCGTTGCGTGCAGCTCCTGTCGTCATTGGTTCCAAGAAATTCACTGAGTCGTATGTGCTGGGCGAAATTGCGAAACGCAGTTTGATCGATGCCGGAATTTCGGTTGAGCATCGGCAAGGGATGGGTGGCACCATCATTCTTTGGGAAGCGCTCCGCAGCGGACAGATCGATGTTTATCCGGAGTACACGGGAACTATCACGCAGGAGATTTTGAAACGGGGCGATCAACTAACTTTCGAACAAATCGCCAGCGAGCTCGGTAAGATCGGAATCGGCATGACCGAACCGCTCGGGTTCAATAATACCTACGCGCTTGTAATGTTGCGAAGCCGTGCCCAGAAGCTCGGTCTTCGCACAGTCAGCGATCTTCGAAATCATCCGGAATTGAAGTTTGGGCTGACTCACGAATTTTTGGATCGACAAGATGGCTGGCGACCGTTGGCGCAACAATACCAATTGAATCCGCACAGCCTCATCGGAATCGATCACGCGCTTGGTTACGCCGCGCTCGCGAACAGATCGATCGACGTCAAAGACGCGTACTCGACCGACGCGAAGATCGCTGAATACGATCTCGTAACACTGGAAGACGATCAGCAATTTTTTTCAAAGTATCAGGCGGTCTTTTTGTTTCGATTGTCGCTTCCGACCAAAGCGATCACGGCTTTGCGCAAACTCGAGGGAACAATCGACGAGCAAAAAATCATTCGGCTCAACGCCGAAGCGGAGCGCACGAAAAATTATACACACGCAGCCAGTTTGTATTTTGAAAGCTCCGCAAAATCAACAGCGTCATTTGGCGAAACTTTTTCGCACAAACTCGCGCGCTGGACGCTTCGCCATCTCGAGCTGGCTGGGTTTTCCCTGCTGCTTTCAGTGCTGGTTGGAATTCCGCTTGGCATTTGGGCGAGTCGCGGCGGCGCTGTCGGACACGTCATTCTTGGTTTTGCCGGCGTCGTGCAAACGATTCCGTCGCTGGCATTGCTCGCGCTGCTTGTTCCGCTGCCGTTTTTCGGAATCAGCGTGCGGACTGCAATCGCGGCGCTCTTTCTCTATGGTTTGCTACCGATTGTCCGCAACACCGCGACTGGCCTGCAGGACATTCCGCGCGCGTTGCGCGAATCTGCGGTTGCGCTGGGCCTGAGCTCGACAGCGCGGCTTTGGCAAATTCATTTGCCGATGGCGTCGCGTTCAATTCTCGGCGGAATTAAGACAAGCGCCGTGATCAGTGTCGGCACCGCGACACTGGCGGCCTTGATCGGCGCCGGCGGTCTGGGCGAGCCAATCTTGAGCGGGCTCAATCTGAACGATCACGCGACGATTCTTCAAGGCGCAGTTCCGGCCGCGGTCCTGGCGTTGCTCGTGCAATGGCTGTTCGATTTGCTCGATCGCGTTTTGATTCCAAAAGGACTGCGTTTATAGGATCGAGATGGCGATCGCGTCGATCAATCCGGCCACGGGCGAAAAGCTGAAAGGATTCACCGCGTTTAACGACGCTGAGATCGAGAGGCGGTTGAAGCGCGCCGAACACGCATTTCAGCAGCACCGCCGCGAATCTTTTCCTAAACGCGCACAATTGCTCGTAAGCGTGGCGACACTGCTCGAACGCGAAAAAAAGGAACTCGCCCGTACGATGACGCTCGAAATGGGGAAATTATTTCGCGCCTCTGTTGAGGAAATCGAAAAATGTGCCCGTGGCTGCCGTTACTACGCCGAGAACGCCGAACGTTTCCTGGAAGACGAACCGGCGCAAACCGATGCGCGTCGCAGTTATCTTCATTACGAGCCGATCGGCCCGATTCTGGCGATCATGCCCTGGAATTTTCCGTTCTGGCAGGTGTTTCGATTTGCTGCGCCCGCGTTGATGGCCGGCAACGTCGGCATTCTCAAACACGCCGCGAACGTTCCGCAGTGCGCCCTCGCTATTGAACAATTGTTCTGTCGCGCCGGATTCGACGAAGGAGCTTTTCAAACGCTGCTCATCGAAGCGAAGCAGGTAGAAAAGCTGATTGTCGATCCACGGATCAAAGCGGTCACCCTGACTGGCAGCGAAAAAGCCGGGAGCGCAGTGGGTAGCACGGCGGCGCGTGAAATCAAAAAGACCGTGCTCGAGCTCGGCGGCAGCGATCCGTTCATCGTCATGCCCAGCGCCGATTTCGGACTTGCCGTCAGCACCGCCGTCAAAGCGCGCACGATCAACACCGGTCAATCGTGCATCGCGGCGAAACGATTTTTCATCGCCGACAAAATTTACGACAATTTTTTGGAGAAGTTCGTCGAGCAAATGCGCACGCTGAAAGTGGGCGATCCGTTCGATGAAACGACCGAGATCGGGCCGCTCGCGACCGAACAGATTCTGAAGGGCGTGGACGAGCAGGTGCAGAAATCGATCGCGGCCGGAGCGAAATTATTGACTGGTGGAAATCGAATCGCAGGTCCCGGATTTTTCTACGAACCAACCGTGCTTGTCGATGTACCGAAAGATTCGCCGGCTTTTCGCGAAGAAGTTTTCGGACCAGTGGCCGCGGTTTTCCGCGTGCGCGATCCTGAGGAGGCGATCGAGATGGCAAACGACAGCCGATTCGGGTTGGCGGCGAGTGCGTGGACCAACGATCCGGTCGAGCAGGAACTTTTCGCTTCCGAATTGGAATCGGGAATGGTTTTCATCAACGCGATGTCGGCATCGGATCCGCGATTACCGTTCGGCGGCGTGAAACGTTCCGGCGTCGGGCGCGAGCTCGGCGCGCACGGCATCCGCGAATTCATGAACGCAAAGACGATCTGGGTCGCCTAGACTAAGGCGCGCTGCGGATCGGTTGGTTCAAACGATAAGCCGCGATATTTCTTTCAAGATCGGCGGCCAGACCTTCGTTACCAGTCGTTTTCGCGATTGCGATTGCTTGCTGCGCAGTTTCAATCGCGTCGCTGTATCGTCCCGTTTCTGCATAAGCCGAGGCCAACGTACGTAGCACAATCGCATTTGGATGACCGGCGCGGCGCGCGACATCTTCCGCGAGCTGGACCGCTCTCGCACCGTTGCGCATTGACTCATTCGACGAAGTCGCCAAAACCCACGCGAGATTTACTTCCGCGTTCATGTGACCCGAATCGATCTCCAGCGCTTTCTCCAAATGCGCCACCGCGCGTTGCGTGTCGCCGGTCTGTAACAATGCGAGCCCGAGATTATTTTGCGCGTCCGCGTCACCGGGGCGGATGCGCAACGCTTCCTCGGAATGTTCGATTGCTTCGTTCACGCGGCCGCGCCGCATCAGAAGATCGGCCAGGCTGGCGTGCGCGAAATAATTGTCCTTCGTCACCGCGATCGTATGTGTCCAGAGCGCTTCGCTGTCGCGCCAGTAAGAGGCTTGGACGCGCGCGGCGAATGCAAACGCGAGAACGACAACAACCGCCGCCGCGCTCGCAATTTGAGTTCGATAACGCCAACTCGCCAATAGATCGGCCACACCCCAGGCAATGATTAAATAAAGACCGATTTGGGGAAGATACGTATAACGATCGGCGTGCGCCTGAAGGTTGACCTGAATAATTCCAATCACCGGCAGCAACATGATCAAATACCAAAACCAGCCGACGAACAGATACGGGCGGGACTTTCGGACCGCGAAAATTGCGATCGTGATCACGACCAAGATTGCTGCGGCGACTATCGATTGCCAGATCGGCAAACCATTTTGTGGATAGGGATAAAAGACGCCGAGGTTTGTCGGCCAAATGATTTGCCAGACGTAAACGAGATAACTGACAAAGGCGTTGCCGATGCGCGCGAGAAACGGGAGTTGATCGGCGGCGCTATGTGCGGGCGCAATCCCGCGCGATGTAAGAAATGCGACGATCAGCGAGAGCACAAACAGCGGCGCTTTCTCGAGGATTAATTTTGGCCAGCTGCTACTATTTTGTGATTTCTGACTTCCGATCTCTGACCCCTGATCTTTGTTCAACGGCCAGTAATCGAGCAACAAGAGGATGATCGGCGTCGTTACGAGCATCGCCTTCGAAAGCAACCCGGCCGCGAATACGATCGAGATCGTGAGATAGCGGGCGACCGCTGGTTTGCGCGTGTAATAAAAATATGCCGCGAGCGTGAGCATGAAGAAGATTCCGCTCAAAACGTCTTTGCGTTCCTCGATCCAAACGACCGATTCCGCCCGCAATGGATGAATTGCAAAGATCGCGGCGACAAACGCACTTCGCCAGATCGATCCAGTGAATTTCCGCAGCACGAGAACAAGCAAGACGACAGTTGCGGCATGAAGAACAACGTTCGTCAGATGAAACAAGCCCGGATTGAATCCGTAGAACTGGAACTCGAGCATGTGCGAGACGTTCTTGAGCGGAAACCAGTTCGTGGCCGGCCAATGGGTGAAGGCCCATTTGATCCCGTGCAACGTGAGGCCGGGATTTATCTCCGGAACTTCGTAGACGTATTCCGGGTCATCGAAGTTGATGAAGGGAAATTTGATTGCCTGCCCGAACACGAACCAAACGAGCGCGACCAGACCGACGCAAATGCCGGCGACTAGCGAGCGTTCGGAAATTTTATCGCGCATTTCGCAGGTTGGGATGCCGCAGCGGGGTGCGACGCCGATAAAGATCGACATCTTCCTGGATCTGAAGGGCGAGGTCCCGCACACCCTGAGCATTCGCCTGCTCCGATGCGCGTCGCGCAGTCTTGATCGCGTCCTCAAATTGTCCGGCTTCGGCATAAGCCGCGGCCAGAGTTCGAGTGAAGACGGGATTATTCTCGCCGGACAGCCGATTTGCTTTTTCCGCGAGCTCGACCGCTCTTGCGCCGTTTCTCAGCGCGTCATCCGGAGTGGTCGATAGGATCCAGGCAAGATTGTTCAACGAGAGAACTGAGTCCGGCTCGAGTTGGAGCGCGTTTTCGTAATGCTGCATTGCCTCGCGCAAATGTCCTTTTTGGACCAAAGCATTCCCTAAATTTGCGTGAGTACCGGCGTCGTTCGGGTGGATCGACAACGTCGTTCGATATTCCCCAATCGCGTCGTCCAATTGGCCCTTCCAAAAAAGGGCGGTAGCGAGATTGTAATGCGCGTCGGCGTAATTGGGTTGAAACTCGATCGCCTGGCGCAAATGGCCGATGGCTTCGTCGAGGCGACCCTTGCGCACGAGGACGTTGCCGATGGCGCCATGAATAAGCGCGAAACTCAAATCGTAATGTGCATGTGCGCTGCCGGAGCGAACGTCGAGCGCGGTTTGAAAATGGGAGAGCGCATTGTCCAATTCACCGCGGTCCATCAACAACATCCCGAAGTTTGTGTGGGCAACATCATTTTCTTTTGTCACCGCGAGCGTGTGTTTCCAAAGCGTTTCGCTGTCGCGCCAATAGGTCGTTTGTTTCCAGGCACAGGCGCTGAGAAGCAGCACGACGAGTATTGCCGACGCCACGAAAATTTTCCTTCGCAAGATCGATGTAGTCGCGGTCTCGGCAATCAGCCACGTCACCGCGAGATACAATCCGACTGCCGGCAAATACGTGTAGCGATCGGCGTGGCCTTGCAGACCGACTTCCACAATGCCGATGACTGGCAGCAGCATCACGAGATACCAAAGCCAGCCGACAAAGAGATAAGGACGCGTCCGCCGAAAAAGAAAAACGAACAATGTGATTGCCAAAAGAAACGCCGCGCTGCTTGCCACCTGCCAAAGTGCGAGATGATTTTCCCGATGCGGATAAAACACCGCGAGATCCGCCGGCCAGATCGTTTGCCAGATGTAGGTGACGTAACTGACAAACGCGTTTTGGAGTCGCCAGCCGAAAGGTAATTGCGCGATCGAACCGGTGGAGCGCTCTTGCAGAACGAATGTGTTGATCGACGACGCCACGGAAAGCGTCAAGAGCGGAAGTTTCTCGACAATTAATTGCCAGAATGATTTTGAATCTGGCATGCGCTGGAGCGGCCAGTAATCGAGCAAAAGCAGGATGACCGGTGTTGTGACCAGCATTGGTTTCGACATCAACCCGCACACGAACAAGATCGACATCGTCAGATAATGGCCGAGTGAGCGCGCGCGTGTGTAACGCACGTAGGTAATAAGAGTCAGAAAGAAGAAGAGCGCGCTGAGGACATCTTTGCGTTCCGCGATCCACGCGACCGATTCGACGCGAAGCGGATGGATTGCGAAAAGCGCAGTGACGAAAGCGCTGCTCCAAATACTGGAAGTCCGGCCGGGACCGGTGGCGTTACGAAAGAAAAAGAAAAGCAAAACTGCGGCGATCGTGTGAAGCAGAACATTTGTGAAATGATGACCACCAGCTTTGAGATCGAAGAGCTGACAATCGATCATGTGTGAGATGATCGTGAACGGATGCCAGTTGCCGGTTTGAGTGTCGACGAACGCCTGCGTTAAGCCATGCCAACTCAGGCCAGCGGCGACCAACGAATTTCCATAAACATAAGTTTTGTCGTCGTAGTTTACGAAATCGTGGGCCAACGTTTGTCCGAAAACGATCCAAACCAGAACAACGATGATGCCGGAAACGGCAAGTAGCGCTAAACGCGACGTCGAGCGTGTTTTGACTGTTCGGGCACGAACCTTCATGCGAGATACGGCGGGCGACTCTTTGAGCTTACTGCGGCGGCGATTCACGATAAGGCGTTCGGGCCTGATAAAGTTCGATTTCATGCCGCAATGTGGCCGCCAATGAAGTGTTGTTTTGTCCGGTCGCCAAATCCAAGGCGTGTTGTGCGGTGTTGACGGCGTTGGAAAAATCGCCTGCCTCGGCGTAGCCCGCCGCCAACGTCCGAAGAACAATGGGCGCTTCGCCGCCCGGAAGAACTGCGGCTTTCTCCGCCAATTCAACTGCTCTCTTGCCGTCGCGGATTGTGTCCGCGGGATAGGTCGCCAGCACCCACGCAAGATTATTCAGCGCGTTCCCGTCATCCGGGTCGATTTGTAAACTTATTTCCCATTGCTCGATCCCGGCGCGGACATCCCGATTTTGAACGAGGAGCACTCCGAGATCATCATGTGTCGGGACATCGAATGGATAATCCTTAAGCGTCGTCCGGGCGTGGGCGATGGCAGCAGCGCGCGAATGCATGCGCGCATCGGTCGTTTTACCTTTCGACCACAACGCTGCCGCTAGATTTTGATGGGCGGTTTGATTGTTCGGAGTCACTGCCAGGGCATGCTCCCAAAGTGAAATGCTGTCGTGCCAATAAGTTGTTTGTTGATGGGCCAGAATGATCGAGGCCGCGATTGCGCACGCAGCCATTGAAGTCAGAACGACCCGACGATTTCGCCACTGTTGCGTCAAATCCGCGCACGTCCATGTCAGCAACATTGTGATTCCAATATGCGGTAAATAAGTGAATCGATCGGCCCGCGCCTGCAGACCGGCTTGAACGATGCCAAGCACTGGGACGAGCAGAAGTAAATACCAGAACCACCCGACGAAGACGTAAGGATGTTTTTGGCGAACGAAGATCGCGACGAGCGTAATCGCGATGACCAACGCCGCAGCCGTGACGACGATCCAAATGTTTAATTGATCGTGCGGATGGGGATAGAACACGGCCAGGTCCGTGGGCCAGAAGATTTGCCGGATATACGCGATCAAACCGACGACCGCGTTTTTGAGCCGGGGCAAAACCGGCAACTGATCCAGCGAAGCCATCGTGACCGTCTGCGCGAACAGGGTTGCGAGCGACGCGGCAGCCGAAAGAACAAATAATGGAATTTTCTCGATCGCGAGTCCTTGCCACGCACGAAAATTGTTCGCGCGCTGCAACGGCCAGTAATCCAGTAACAACAGCACGAACGGCACAGTCACAAAAGTCGCCTTCGACATTAATCCGCACGCGAGAAAGATCGACATCGTCACGTAGCGCGAGAGACTCGGCACGCGTGTGTAATGCAGGTACGCGCCGAGCGTCAGCATAAAGAAAACACCGCTGAGCACATCTTTGCGCTCCGCAACCCATGCGACGGATTCCACCCGCATGGGATGAATCGCAAAAATCGCCGCGATAAATGCGCTTCGCCAAATGCAGCCGGTCATTCCTCGGAAAACCAAAAAGAGGAGGACCGCTCCGATATTATGCAAAACGACGTTGGTGAAATGATGGCCGCCAGCCTTCAATCCATAAATCTGGCAATCCGTCATGTGACTCAGGGTCGTGAGCGGATGCCAGAGACTGGCGTGACTATGAGTTAGAAGCCATTTCAATCCGTCGATAGTGAGTCCACGACTGACCTCTGGGTTTTCGTAAACATACCGGTCGTCATCGAAATTGACGAAATCGTGACCGAGTGTTTGGCCGAAGACGACCCAGACGATCGCGGTCAGAAAAATGCAGACCGCGATCGTGATTCGGCGATCGTTTTGCGAGTTGGCTTGCGCCAGCACGGTCGGCATCGTTAAACCGGCGGCGGGAGAAGCCGCCAGCGAGCCAGCCGGAAACGCAACGCCGTCCCAAGACAACCGAGGCCGTAACGCACGCTGCGGCGAAAGTTAATCGAAGATCCTTCGGGCAAATATTTCGCCGGGCAGGTGACCTCTCCAATTTTGCAGCCGAGCCAGACGACTTGGGCGAGCATCTGATTGTCGAATACGAAATCATCGGAGTTTTGTTCGATTGGCACGCGCTCGAGCAAACTCCTCGCGAACGGAAAGCTTCGCGCCGATCAAAAAATTTTCGACGAAAGTGAGGAAGCGGTTCGCGATATATTTCCACCACGGCATCCCGCCATCGAGCGCGCCGCCGCCGAGGATGCGCGAGGCGAGAACGCATGGATAAAGACCGTTCCCCACCAGCGACGCCATCGCGGGAAGAAGTTGCGGAGTGTACTGATAATCCGGGTGAATCATCACCACGATGTCGGCGCCCGCGGCGAGCGCGAGCCGATAACAGGTCTTTTGGTTGCCGCCGTAACCGCGATTTTCCGGATGCACTTCCACCTGCACGTCCTTGAGCGTGCGCGCAATCGCAACCGTTTCGTCGTGACTGGCGTCATCCTTCGTCGTAGGTCCGCTGCAAGGTGCGGGCAGCATTATATGCCGGCATCACCACGACGATCTTCTGGCCGCTTAGCATTTTAGTCGGTTGACCGAACGACGCGCACCATCCGCATTTGCGTTCCGTTCATCAAGTCCGAATCGCAGCAAAAAAATCGCCGCTTCGAATCGCTCCGAAGCGGCCACCAGACTTCCTTGGGCGGCGATTAGTCGCCGAACAGGCGCATGTTACAAGTGATGCTTGCATCGCTCACCAATTTCGCCGCGCCGGAAATATCCAATCGAACCGTCATCGGTCCGGTAAATAATGCATCAACCGTCGCTGCCGAAAGGCCGAAAGAGTCCCGGAACTGCTGTCTCGTGAGACCGGTGTTCCCGGCTCGGACCAGCGTCTCACGTAAGCGCTGGCGGTCGCCGTCATGCATGTTACGGTCATCGCGATAGTTGTAGTCGAAGAGGAGAGTCAACGTGCCGCCACATGGCAAACCTGTGTTTTGATCGACGCAACTCGGATCATTCAAGGCATCGCTCTCGATCGTAATGCCAGCTGTGAAACGAAGCAGTCCTGTTTGATCCACACCGGTGGAGTTCTGCAACTGGTAGCTGAGGAAGATGTTCAAGACCGGGTAAATCACGTTCCTTGTTGCTTTTTTCGGCAATTTGATCCGGCAAATATTGTCGTGGCTGAAGCCTGTCTGCCCCGGCGCAGCGTTCAGTTGATCACAAAAGCTGTCGCCATTTGGCACTGGCGACGGCGTTGGTGTCGGTGCCGGACACGGATCGGAGGACAGTGTGACGAAGCCGCTGGCCGCGCCCATGTAAAGTGCGGGGTGGCCGAATGTCTCGGCATCACCCACGTCATCTGCGCTTGAACCGGCTCGCAGTCCACTAGCAACGGCAAACCCCGACAAAATCACAACAGCAATTTTTGCAATGTAATGTTTCATTTTAATCTCCGGTGGATTCAATGTTGGAAATGCAGCAACCACCATGCCGAAGTAGGGTTGCGTCCACCAATTCCCCAATTTTTTGATGAACATTTTTCACGATCCACATTGCGTCGATTATTCCAGTCCGGGCCATCCCGAGCGACCAGAGCGCATTATCCAAACGGTGCCGATATTGAAAGATCGACATCTACCCTGGCAGTGGCGCGAGCCGCGAGTAGCCACAATCGATGAACTGCTACGCGCGCATTCACGCGAACATATCGAGCATGTGAAAAATCCGACCGGCGATTTCGATCTCGATACCCCGGCGATTCCAAAAATTTACGATTACGCACTCAAATCTGCCGGCGCCAGCATCGAAGCCGCATGCGCTGCCCTTGCCGGCGAGCGCTCTTTTGTCTTAATGCGGCCGCCGGGACATCACGCCACGCGCGATCGCGCGATGGGTTTTTGTTACTTTAGCAATGTGGCCATCGCGGCGCTTGACGCGCTCGAGCACGGCGCTGAGCGCGTGGCGATTTGGGATTTCGATGCGCATCACGGGAACGGGACTGAAGCCATTGTCGCGAACAATCCCCGGATCCAATTCGCATCGATCCATCAATTCCCCGCGTACCCCGGAACCGGAGCGAAATCGTTTGCTAACATCGACAATTATCCGGTCGCGCCCGAAACGCCGCGGAAAGAACATGTCGATGTTGTAAAACGCGCGCTCGATAAATTGTTTTGCTTCAAACCAGAATTAATTCTCGTCTCCGCAGGATTCGACGCTTACGCGCGCGATCCGCTCGTGCAGATGACCCTTGAACAAGAAGACTTCGCGAGCTTCGGTCAGTGGTTGCACAAGATCGACATCCCGACAGCCGCCGTTCTCGAAGGCGGCTACAGCGACGATTTGCCGGAATTAATCGATGCGTTTCTCAGCGCGTGGGTTGCCTGATTTCAATCCGACTCAATAACTGGTCCGCAGCAGCTTCGATCTCGGCATAGCCAGACTGATGCGCGCGAGCCTTGGCCGCGAGCAAGCCACAACGGTGGAGCGCCGCGAAATCGCCAAACGGGAACTTGTAATGCGTTTTGCTTTGAGACGAGTGACGACTGTCGATGCCCAAGTGTCATTTCGCGTATTCAGCAAAACCATGGTTGTGGATAAATTTGTTTTCCTCCGAGCGTGAAGGGTGATGTGCGCGCCAGCTACCTTTCTTATCGGCAACCACGCGACCACCTGCGATCAGTTCGCAGGCGTAATCGAAAGCAGCACGATTGAATGTGATCGGATGGCCTTCTGCCGGAGCTCTGGCGAAGGCGATGCTCCCACCGCAGGAGATCAAAGCCGCAATGAGGATAGCAATTCGGCGCTCGTTCATTCTGGGAGGTCAAAATTCTGATCTCGGGCTGGCGGGATTTGAACCCACGACCTCTTGAACCCCATTCAAGCGTTCTACCAAGCTGAACTACAGCCCGTTCTAAGAGTGTAACTCTTTACCAGAAGCGGCCAAATCTCCACCCTTTGGAGATACATTTTGCGACCGTCTTAGACCGCCGCTAAAAGAAAGGATGCTCAGCGCCGGAATTGTTGGACTGCCGAACGTCGGAAAATCGACGTTATTCAATGCCGTCACGCGAACGCACAAAGCGCCGGCGGAAAATTACCCTTTCTGCACCATTGATCCCAACGTCGGCGTCGTTTTCGTGCCTGATCCACGCCTCGAAAAAATTGCGCAGATCTCTCACTCGAAGAAAATTACCCCAACTGCCATCGAGTTCGTCGACATCGCCGGCCTGGTGAAAGGCGCGAGCGCAGGCGAAGGTCTCGGTAATCAATTTCTCCATCACATTCGCGAAGCGGACGCGATCGTTCAGGTGGTCCGCTGCTTTGCGGATCCGGACGTTCATCACGTCAGCGCCACGATCGATCCGATTCGCGACATCGAAGTCATCAACACCGAGCTGGTGCTGGCGGATCTCGCGACCCTCCAGAAGCGGCACGACCGGTTGCGAAAAGAAGTTCGCGCTGGCGAGAAGAGCGCGAAAATCGAAAGTACAGTGATTGAAAAGCTCTTGCAGCATTTGGATTCTGGGAGACCGGCGATTACCGCTCCGCTTGAACCCGAGGAAAAAATCGTCGCGCGGAATTTCTTTCTGCTGACTTCAAAGCCAACCCTGTTTGCGTGCAACGTTGCCGAGACCGATCTCGCCGCTGTTGCAAAGGGCGATCGAACAAAGGCCGCCGCGAAGGATGTCGATCTTGTTAAGGATTACGCCCAATATCATTTCGGAACGGAAGCGTTCGTGATCAGTGCCCGCATCGAAAGCGAACTTGTCGATCTTAGCGAGGAAGAAACGTTCGAATACTTGCGCGGCCTCGGCGTCGAAGACAGCGGCGTTCACGCGCTGATTCGCGCGGTTTATCATTTGCTAGGTTTGCGCACTTTTTTGACGACTGGCGAAAAAGAAACGCGCGCCTGGACCATTCACGCCGGTGAAAAGGCGCCGGCCGCAGCGGGTGCAATCCATTCCGACTTTGAACGCGGTTTTATCGCCGCCGAAACAATTGCCTATGACGATTTGGTCGCGCTCGGTTCTTTCGCGAAAGCGCGCGAAGCCGGCAAACTTCGGATCGAAGGAAAGGATTACGAAGTTCGCGACGGTGACGTAATCACTTTTCGCTTCAATGTGTGAGCTGTAGGGGCGGCCGTGTCGGCCGCGATTCTAAAACCTGCAGGCGAGACGCCTGCTGCCACAGCAATTTATCGCTTTACGCGGGCACGTAGAGAATTCGCCCGCACTGTTCGCAGCTGACAATTTCCTTGCCAGCTTCCGCGTCCTTCACGGTCGCGGTCGTCAGCTTCATATGGCAACCCGTGCAAACGCCATGTTCGACCGCGACAATGGCTGAGTCGCCTTTGCTCGTGAACAGTCGTTCGAAGCGATTCAACAAATCCTCGTCCATTTTTTCAGCCAATTCTTTTCGCTCCTTCGCTAACTCCTGCAGCCGCGTTTCCAGCGTTTTCGATTTCTCGCCGAGATCGTTCATTTGTCGCGCGATCGAATCCTTGGTCGCGGTTGCTTTCTTTTCCTCGGCGGTGACTTCGACTTTCAGTTTGTCCCCCTGCTCCATTAGCTCGAGTTCCTGGTCTTCGAGCTTGGTAATTTCGTTTTCGTAACGTTGGATTTCGTGACCCATCGCCTGGAATTCGTCGTTCTTGCGCGTTTGATATTGCTGGGTCTTGAGGCGCGAAATGCTTTCATTGCGAGTGCCAACATCGAGCTCGAGCTTTTTGCGTTGAATCTCAACTTGTCGCGCTTTTTGCTTGAGGGCTTCCAGACTGGCAGCGCTTTCCGCCAGTTGCAATTCGAGATGCTTTCGTTGCAACGGAAGATTTTTTATCTCGTTCTCGATCTGCCTGATCTTTTGTTGTCGATCTTGAAGGATGAGTAGTTGTTCCAGTTCCGCCTGCACGTGCGCTGAAGTTATTAAGTCGGCGAAGCGGCGTCAATCGCGCCGGCCACCATTGGCCGAATCGATCGCGCTCAGCGCTTGTTCCGGCCGCGCGCGCACTGCGATGTTCTCGGTCAAGTTGACCCACTGAACCGTCCCGTTCGCATCGACATAGAATTCAGCTGGTCGAGCAATGTCGTTGTTTTTCGGTCCGGCGCCGCGATGAAGCACGTCGTAACGACGGATCACACTTGCGTCGGCGTCCGACAGAAGCGGAAAAGTGAAACCCATCTTCCGCGCGTGCCCATGGTTAGTTTCGACAGAATCAACGCTGATAGCGGCAAGATGAACACCGCGCGCCGTAAATTCGGAAAGGCGTTTCTGGAAACTCCGCAACTCGGAGTTGCAGAGTGGTCACCAATGTCCGCGATAAAAGATCAGGACCGCGCCGTTGGGTGAAAGCAGATCGGCCAATACCACTAACTTGCCATTTTGGTCGGGTAATGAAAACTCCGGCGCTTTTTCCCCGACGCGCGGGGCCTGTGCCGAGATCGGAACCTGTCGAAGAACGTAAAAAACTTCATAAGCAAAAAAAGCAAAGAAAAGAACGCTGATTACAGCGAAGATCGAACCGAAAACTTTGCCGCGATAAACTTGCGGCCGCCCGAAGGCACGGAATAGACCGACCAGCAGCAGAGTGGCGCCGATGCCGAACAACAAAAGATTCGCCCACGGAAAATCGCGCGTGAAGGGGAACTGGGCGAAGAACTCGTATGCGAACAAGCCGCCGACGGCGACCACGAACCCAACCCAGAGCGGCCAATTCCACTTCCGTTTCATGTCGATCTTGCCGAACCCACGCGCAAGACCCACCGGTAAAGTACCACTGCGGTAGCGGCGAAGGCAACGCCGCCGATGATGATCGCGGCGGTTTCAAAACCCGGCCCGACGAGCGCCAGCGGCGCGGACACGCCGGAAAACACGACGATCGCGGAGATCACGACACCGATGGTGCTCTCGCCGACAATCAAGCCCGACGCGAGCAGCACGCCCAGCTGTTTGGTCGCTTCCGGCTTTGGAGTGCGATTCGCCCGCTGATCGAAGAGCCAGCCGACGATTGCACCCACGACAATCATCAATGTGCTCTGCGTCGGCAGATAAATCCCGAGACCCACGGCCAGCGGTGGAACGCGCATGTGTTTCGTCGTGCGCGCGAGAATTTCGTCCAACAAAATGATGCCGATGCCGATCAATCCGCCGATTCGGATCAGGCTCCAATCGATGTCGGCAGCGATGACCCCTTGGGCCAGGGAGGAAATCAGACCGGCTTGAGGCGCTGGCAGCGGATGTGGGCGCAGCTCGGCGCCCGGAGCGCCGACGAATCCATACGCATGATTAACCAGATCGAGCACCGGCGGAATAACGAACGCACCTGCGATCACGCCGAAAATCAGCGCGACCTGCTGCTTCCATGGCGTCGCATCAACGAGCTGACCGGTTTTGAGGTCCTGCAGGTTGTTATTCGCGATCGCGGCGACATTGAAAATTACCGCCGTCGTAAAAAGCGCGAACGCCATTAACGCTTTGCTGGCATCGGGACCAACGTACGGTTTCACGC
>WNFO01000888.1_pt1 | contig 22685 bp, 19 predicted proteins | sample 5400251 | NCBI WGS metagenome assembly WNFO01 (sample SAMN13153354, study PRJNA577476) | soil metagenome | isolation source: 100 cm saprolite under Madrone tree | place: USA:California | collected 2016-06-14
CTTTGCGGATAGGTGAAACTATCGTACCGATTGCGTCCTTTGAACCGAGGGAAGCCAGCTTTCTGCCCATGCTGCACACGAGCAAAGAACGCTTGGTAGGTTTTGTCCAAACGGCGCAGCGTATCTTGCAGTACTTGACTGAATACGCCAGCCAGGTCTGGTCGAACTGCTTTGATTTCGGGCAATTGGTTGATTTGGTCAAATACTCGAACCGGGGTACGGCACTTCCACGCTTCGATTCGCTCTTGCCGACCAGCGTTGTACAGTTCACGGCATACATCTAGCGTTGCTGTCAATCGCTCTCTCTGAGAGCGATTGGGATACAGTCGGAATTTTACAGTCTTTCTTGCCATTTTCCTGAACCTATTATACTTGGTCTGTGCTTTTGTCAATTGAAATTCAACACGGTAGACATTGCGTTTTCCAACTTCACGTTCACTTGGTATTCGTCACAAAGTATCGACATCGGGTGTTGCACGGAGATGCTATCAACCGACTCGCGCCATCTTTTCCAAGGTCTGCGCCGATTTCGCGGCAGAACTTGTTGAGATGGACGGCGAAGCCAACCACGTTCACCTGCTTGTGAACTATCCAGCAAAACACTCGATAGCTACTTTGCTGAACAGCTTGAAAGGCGTTTCGAGCAGCATGCTTGGCCGCGAACGACCAGACCTGAGGCCTCGCTATTGGCAAGGCGTACATCGAGCAGCAAAAGAAACCGCTTTAACAATTTAACCGGGGCTTATATCCCCGCCCTGCAGGGCGAGGTTTTACGCCCCCACGGATAAGTAGCCGGGCTCGCCGTTTGCAAGACAACGCGCACTCTCAAATTTAAGCGCGTGCCGGGAAGCGGCGTTCTGCCATCCGCAAAGTGTTTTTTAGGTCAAGAGCGGAGGACGAGGCAGCTGGCGATGATGTCGTGGAGGGCCTGCTTTTTTTCGGTGATGCCTGCGAGGACGAAGCCGATGCCGAGAGGGATGAGTTTGGTGATGAATCTGGCGAAGTAGCGGCCCGAGGCGCGTCCGAAGGTGACACGATTGCCTTCAAGATCGGTCACGACAAGATTCATTACTTTTTTTCCGACTGTGCCTTGCCACTCGGAGCTTTCAAAGTACGCGTAATAGAGCCAACCGGCCAATACGCTTGCGCCGACGAACAATGCGATCGAGGATGCAAAGGCGACGATGGCGGCTGGGTCGGGTTGGCGATTGCGAGCCATGGCTTGCAAGGCGGCGCCGAAGCCGCCGAGCAAAAAGGTGGGAACGAAAATTGCGCCTAAGACCGCGCCGAGTAGAACGCTGTCAATCAAGCAAGCTACAACGCGCAGCCAGAAACCGGCGTACACCCGAGTGCCGGGAGGAAGCCAGTGCGGAGAGACTGCGGTTGCGGCACTCATCGAACCAACCGCGAGGGCAGGAGCCGCGGCGGCAGTTGCGGCTGCAGTGCCGCAAACCTGGCAGAAGGCGGAACCTGGGGAAAGGTTGCTGCCGCACTTTGAGCAGAACATGGAGACTCCATGGTTGAAAAGGATGGTTTCAGGGGAGATGTTACAGGAAGCGGTGAAATGAAGGAAGGGATTAGCGGCAAGAGATTAGGGATCGGAGCTAGGGAACAGAATAGAAAATTAATGCAGCAATAAAGTCGAGAATTTGCGAAACGGTTACAGAATGGGAGCGGCGACGAGTTTGCGGAGGGTGCGGGCTTTGCGTCCGAAATAGAGTGCGTTGAGCGTCTTCCAGGGAATCAGCAAGAGATAGAGAGCGGTTGAGTACAGCGCCCATGGGGAGGGCAGGACGAGAGCGGCAAGGCAAGCGATTAATCCGATGGCGGCGAGACCGAGCGCGTCCACGATGGAAGAAACAGTGAGCAGGCGCTCGATGCCATTGAGGCCCAACGATTCTCTGCGACGCCATGCGTTCCAATAAAGTGCGGCGATCAGAAAAAAAACGGTGGTGAATCCCAAGGCGTAGACAGCGAGCATTCCCATAACTTGCACGGCGGCGGCGAAGCGCGCCGAGAAATCGTAGCGGATCAAATATCCGAAGATGGTGGAGTAGAGAAACTTCAGGGGATAGACACAGAAGAGAATCAAAAAAAGCAGACAAGAGTTCAAGACAATCGTGACGCGATCATGTAGTCCGTAGCGGCGAAAAAAGACGTAATGGGAAAACCATCCCCCCAGAATCATGGCAAAGCAAATGGCGAAGGTGACAAAACCGAGCGCGTGATCGTGGATGGCCTGGAAATTCTTTGGAACTGTGAGTGAGATTGCAAGAAGGACGAAGGAAAAGGCGAAAACAACGTCGCTGAAAACATCAATGCGCGACATGCCAGCGCCGCGCATGCGAAAGCCGTGTTCCACGGGAAATTGCTCTTGGGAGTCCACGCAAACTCTCCGAAAGAAATGAGGTCTATATCTCAGGGCTTGCAAGGACAAACCCTGATCCGTATCAACGCGCAGTGATGCTCTCTGGACGCGGCTTGGCGACGGCAGGCGTGTCCACATTTAGAACGGAGGTTACGAAATCGCTTAGCGTCATACCGAGATGGCCGACTACGCGTTGCTTGAGCGAGGTGTAGTCCTGCGTGCCGCTGAAAATATCCGCCATGATCTGGCGGAAAATGGTGCTGCGACGGAGGAACTGTACCATGCGCGTGGTGACGGCGGTGCCGAGGAAAGAGCCACGATAAAAGCGGCGCACGATTTTTGCAGCGAATTCCAATTCGCAGGAGAAGGATGCGCGGACCCAGTCGGTGTACATCTGAGGGTTGCCCTCGGCGATGGCCTTGCCAAGGAGTTCGCCGGACCGCATTGCGTAAAAAAGGCCTTCACCGGTAAGAGGATCAACGAACGCGGCCGCGTCGCCCACCAGTGCCCAATTTTTGCCGACGACGGTACGTTGGGAAAGTGTTGGAACTTGCGGCGATGGAAGGACGTGGCTGTAGAAGCGCGCGGCTTCGGTGGAAAGTTTTTGCTTGCCGATGAAAGTTTGCAGATGCGTGCGGAGTTCGGTTTGGTTATGTGACGCCATGCTGCCGCAGATGCCGACGGATAAATGATCGCAGCGCGGGAAGGACCAGATGTAGCCGTCAAAGTGGGGAAGGAATTTGATGATGATGGAGTCGGCGGCTTGCGGGATGAAGTAGCCTTGCGTGATTTCGAGTTCGTCTTTCTGAAGAGGACGCGTTTCGGGGAGAAGCTGATTGCGGGCTCCGGCAGCGAGAACCAGAAAGTCTGTGGTATGCCACTCGCCTTCGATGGAGTAGCGCGGCTTTTCACCGGAGGTGTCCACGGCAACGACGTGCGAGCGATGCACTTGGCAGCCGGCATTCTGGGCGCGTTCCAGGAGCAAGCCATTTAGCACCATGCGCGAATAAATGACGATGGGATTGCACATTTCGAGCCGGGCACGCAGCTCGTTGCTGGCAATAAGATCGATTGAGTGAATCAGCTTCTTAGGATAAGGATTGTCGAGCAGAAAAGGAAAGCGCTGGATGGCTTTATGAGTGAGGCCGCCGCCGCAGGGTTTCTCCCAGGCGAGATGCTCGTCAAAAATATGAACCGTGTTGCCGGAGCGGGCGAGTTGTTCGCCACACATTGCGCCGGACGGACCGCCGCCTATGATTACGATTTCAGCCATCAGGTTTCTCTCGCTAGGGTGAGACCGTGTTCGAGCACGAAGTCCTTAAGCGATGGGGAGAATCGCCAGGACAAAACCAGCCAGGAGTATAGCACCGAAAATCGCGGCTGCAGGGATAGAGCGTGTCTGGACGCGTATTACATCGGTTGCCAGCCGTTGGAAAATTGAAAACAAAGCAAAATAGAGGATCAAAAGAACGAAAGCGAATTGCGCGGAGTGTAGATAGAAGATGGCGCCGACCAGAATGAGCCAGAGAATTCCGCGGGACGCAAAAAATTGAACGAAGCGGCGGAGGCGCGATGATGCCGCGGGGCCGCCGAGAAGGAGCTCTTCGGCAAGATGCCATGGGAGGAAAGCGAAAAAGAGAATCGGGAAGCGGAGCCAGCGGGTGGGAGTTAGCCAGGCTTCGTAGAAAGTCAGTTCGAACCACGCGCCGAACAGAAGGATGATGAGAAGAGCGGCAGCCGTGCCAGACGCTGTGATTTTTGTGAAAAAGAACGTTAGGCGAGGAAGGGATTTCTGATGGATCGCGAGCATGGCTATGCCGACAATGAATAAAAACGAGGCGAGATAGTCGCCCTGGAAAATGTGAAGGAAGCGCAAAGGCACAAAGAAATGAAGCAGAGTCACGCCAAGCACGGAAAAAATCGCCAGCGAGAACGCGGTGCGAACGAATGAATAGGGCGGATTCGAATCGGGAAGAGATTCGTTCGAAGGCGACGCGGTCATTTCGCGAAGAAAAGGCGGCGCCAGGGTGACCAGGCCGATTACGCCGAGGATGCAGCCCAGTTCGGGCATATTTCTTGGAAACGGCGCTGTAGGGTCCGTACCGAGAATTTGCGAAGTCCAGGAACGAATTGCGTCGAAAGTTGCAGGCGCGAACAGAATGCTGACGTGAGTGGTGCGCGGGATGACGCCGTACCTGACCGGCGAGTTGGTTGATTTGGTGACCAGATCTTGAGCGATTTGGCGAATCGAAGCAGGTTCCCAGGCAGCGCTAAGGACCAGAGAATGCGCTGCGAGGACGGGTGGTTTTGGAAACAGAAGGAGTTCGGCAGCGACGTCGGGAGCGGGATGCATGGGCGCGGGCGAAATGGCGATGACGCCAGCGACGGAAAAGTTTGCGGCGACGCGAGTGGCTATGGCGCCACCCATCGAGTGTCCAGCGAGAATAGTGCGCTCGGGAATAATGGCTTTGCGCGCGGCTAGATCGCGAACCAGAGCGTCGGCGCAAGTCTCGACGCGCATTGGAGAAAAAGGTCCGGGAGATTTTCCGTGGCCCGGGAGATCGGGGACGAAAACGCGCAATTCCTGATTGGCGAACTGCTGTGCGCTGAAAGCCATCACTTTTTTGTTGGCGGAAAGGCCGTGAAAGAGAACGACCGAGCCGACGGGCGTGACCGAGCGAGCTTCATAGATGTCGGTGAGCATGTTGCAGCCACCTGCAGTGGCGAGGACCGTGTGCATTTCATAGGGTTCTCTGCGCGGCAGGGAAAAACCAATAGCGCAGAGAAGAAGGCCAACCGCGGCGTGACGTAGTGCACGGCGATTTGTTTTGGGTATGGCGAGAGGGGCGCTCACGAATGCACTCGAGCCGGTATGTTCGCTGAAAACTGGTCGTTTGCGAGCGCGTGATAAACTGTACTGTAGCGCGTGGATAGCCGATCGCCGATGAAAATGGTGTGGAATTGGGCGCAGAGATTTTGAGTTTGCACGAAGCGATTTTGCAATTTGGCCCTGCGAAACGCAATGGGCGGCGTGTGGTGTTTACGAACGGCTGCTTTGACCTGCTGCATCCGGGACATATTGAGACGCTGGAAAAGGCGCGGAGTCTGGGCGATGCGCTGGTAGTTGGCGTGAACAGCGATCGCAGTGTACGTGAAATGAAAGGCGCTGGCCGGCCGATTATGCCGGAGCGCGAACGCGCGGAAATTCTGGCGGCGTTGGAATGTGTGGATGGAGTGGTGATTTTTGATGGGCCCACGCCACGGGCGATTATTGCGGCGCTGTTGCCGGACGTGTTGGTGAAAGGCGGCGATTGGGCGAGCGATCAAATTGTAGGCCGCGAAGAAGTAGAAGCCGCGGGCGGCAGGGTGGTTTCGATTCCGCTGGTGGCGGGATATTCGACTACGGCAATTCTTGAAAAGATCCGCAAGCTGGATGTTTCCGGCGGAACGGATCGCCCGTAAGTATTCATGATCCTACCTGTTGTTCGTGAACGATTCGAAGCGTTGTTGCGGCAGCCTGCGCTGGAGGCCGTGGTGTCTGCTTTGCAGGGCGGAGCGAAGGCAGCGGGGTGTGTCGGGCTTACGGACCTGGCGAAGGCCATCGCCGTGGCGTACATCACTTCGCAATTGCGACGTCCCGCGTTTTTGATCGTCGATTCGAATAAGAAAGCGGAAGCAATTGCGGAGACATTGCGCTTTTGTTTCTCGGTTTTTCCGGGAGCTACGGGCGGCGTGGCAGTGCTTCCAGCGTTCGATACGTATCCGTGGGAGTCACGCAGTCCGCACGCGGATATTTTGGAGCGGCGTGCGGCGACACTGTACCGCCTTGCGGCAGGCGAGACTTCGCTGGTGATTGCACCGGTGGCATCGGTGCTGTGGCGCTATCGCGATGGAACAGACTATGCGGAGCTGGCGCGAATCCTGGAAAAAGACAAGGAAGTGCCGCTGCAGGATTTTCTGGCGCATCTTGGCGCTACGGGATATGCACGCACGGAAATGGTGGAGTTGCCTGGGCAATTCGCGGTGCGCGGAGGAATCGTGGATATTTTTTCGCCGGAGGCCCCGCGGCCGGTGCGCGTGGAATTGCTCGGCGACACGGTGGAATCGGTGCGGGAATTTGATCCACGGACGCAGCGATCGATTGCGCCTGTGAACTGGACGACGGTGTTGCCGTTGACGGAGTGGGCAATCGCGCAGGGTGACGGAGCTGAGGCGTGGGCGCTGCCGACGTATTGGGGGCCGGCGGGCGTGCTGTCTACGCGGAGTCTATTTGAGTTAACGCCAAGTTCGCTGGAGCCGGTCGTTTTCCTGGATGAACCTGCGACGCTGCGTCCTGTCGTGGATGCACTGCTTGCAGAAGCCACGGAAGCCTACGAAAAAGTGGGCATGGCGAATGCCCCCGACGCGGGGAATTTTTATTGGCAAGCGGAAGAATTTGATTTGGCGCTGCAACTGGCGACGCGAGTGGAGCTGGAACAGCTTGGGATGAGCTTAAGCGAGGCGACGCGATTCCACTTGTCATCGCGGCCGAGCGCACGCTTTCACGGAGATGTAGTCGCGTGCGTTGGCGACCTGAAGTCGCAACTGAGGTCGGGCGGGACAGTTTTTCTGACCGCGGCGAGTACAGGCGAGTTGGAACGTTACGCGGATATATGCCGCGAGTATGAAGTGCCGTACGTGCTGGGCGAATCGGAAAGCGCGGCGGCGGGATTTACCGCGGAAGGGGCGTCGGAGTCCGCGGGGCTGGTGCTCGTGCGGGCGCCGTTCGGAGAGGGCACGTCGTTCCCTGATGCGAAGCTGACGATTTTTGGCAATGCGGATTTGTTCGATGTAGCGCCGTCGGTAGAGCGGCCGACGCGGAAGATTCGCACTTCGGGATTTTTCAGCGATTTTGCCGACCTCAAGCCGGGCGATTTTGTGGTGCACGTGGATCATGGCATCGGGCAGTTCGAAGGACTGCGGCAGATTGAATCGGACGGACGGCGGGGCGAGTTCATGCTGCTTCGTTATGCAGAAGATTCGCGATTGTACGTACCGCTGGAACGCATGGATCTGGTGCAAAGCTACCGCGTGGTGGAGGGAGCGCCACCTCCGCTGGACAAGCTTGGCGGAACGGGATGGACCACGCGCAAAGCGAAAGTCCGCAAATCGCTGGAAGACATGGCGGAGAAATTACTGGAGCTGTACGCGGCGAGAAAGACGGCAACAGGTTTTGCATTTTCGGCGGACGGAAACTGGCAACGCGAGTTTGAAGATGCGTTCGAATTCGAGGAGACGCAGGACCAGAACCTGGCGATTGCGGACATCAAGCGCGACATGGAAAAGGCCGTACCGATGGACCGGCTGCTGTGTGGTGACGTCGGCTATGGGAAGACAGAAGTGGCGATGCGGGCTGCGTTTAAAGTCATTGCAGATAACAAGCAGGTGGCGGTGCTTTCGCCAACTACGGTGCTGGCGTTCCAGCACTATGAAACGTTCAAGAAAAGATTTGCGGCATTCCCAACGAAGATCGAGATGTTGAGCAGGTTTCGAACCGCGGCCGAGCAGAAGAAAATTTTGGCGGAGCTCGAAGCAGGGAAAGTGGACGTAGTGATTGGAACGCACCGGCTGCTGTCGAAAGACGTGCAATTTCAGGATTTGGGACTGCTGGTGATTGATGAAGAACAACGGTTTGGCGTGGCTCACAAAGAGCGATTGAAGGAAATGCGCAAGGATGTGGATGCGCTTTCGTTGTCGGCGACTCCGATTCCGCGAACGCTGCACATGTCACTGGTCGGCTTGCGGGACATGTCGATTATCGAGACGCCTCCGCGCGATCGCCTCGCAATTCAAACCGTGGTTACGCCGTTCCAGGAAGAACTGATTCGAAAGGCTGTGGAAACGGAACTGCAGCGCGACGGCCAGGTCTATTTCATCCATAACCGCGTCGAGTCGATCTACTCGCTGGCCACGCTGGTGACGAAGCTTGTCCCTCGCGCTCGCGTGGTTGTGGCGCATGGTCAGATGGGAGAAAAGGAACTCGAGAAGGTGATGCTGAAATTCATTCGCGACGAAGCGGATGTGCTGGTGGCCACCACGATCGTCGAGAACGGGCTAGACATTCCTAAAGCCAACACGATTTTGATCAATCGTGCCGATCGGCTGGGACTTTCTGAGTTGTACCAATTGCGCGGGAGAGTTGGCCGTTCGAACCAGCGCGCTTACGCGTATTTGTTGGTGCCACCGGAAACGGTTTTGTCGGAAGTGGCGCGTAAACGGCTCTCGGCAATGAAGGAGTTCAGCGAGTTGGGCGCAGGATTCCGCATCGCGGCTCTCGACCTGGAACTACGCGGCGCCGGAAATATGCTTGGCCGGCAGCAACACGGGCACATTGAGGCGGTGGGATTTGATATTTACACTCAGATGCTGGAGCGCGCGGTATCGAAGCTGAAAGGCGAAGAATCCGCGCCGGAAATGCGCACCACGTTAAGCTTAGGACTCGACGTGCGTATTCCCCAGGACTACATTCCAAGCGAGAATTTGCGATTGCGGACGTACAAGCGAATTTCCTCCATCAAGACCGACGACGAAAAAGCGGATGTAGCGAAAGAACTTGCGGACCGGTTTGGGCCGCTTCCCGCATCAGTGGGAAACCTTTTGGAATATGCTGCCCTCAAATCGATCTGCGAGCGATTGCGAATTTCGACGGTCGAGCGGCAAGGGAACAGGGTGGCTGTAAGGTTCCATCCGGAAACGCCGCTTGACCCGGCGACGCTGGTGCAGGTGGTGCGGTCGCGAGAGGGGATCCGGCTGGACCCTTCCGGAGTGTTGTGGATGGAGACATCGCGCGGAGAGCCGGTCGTGGAGTCTCTGAGAAACGTATTGCTCGGCCTACAAGGGCAGGGATAAACTGAAGTGACGAGGTAATGGATGAAAAACATTGTTATCGGCGCGTTGCTGCTGGCGGCCATGCCATTGATGGCGCAAGAACCGACTCCGGCGCCTGCGCCGGCACCGACTCTGGAAAAGCCCGGAATGGCCCCGGCGACCGAAGAGCAGAAGCCGGCCGCCAAGCCAAAGCCGCCCACGGCACCGGCAAAGGCGAATACCGAGAGCGGAAAAGTGGTCGAAGAGATTATCGCGCGTGTGAACAACGAGATTATTACGCGCTCGGAGTATGACAAGGCTTTGGCCACGGCGGACGAAGAAGTACGGCAGGATTGTGGGGCCAAGTGCACTCCGGAGCAATTGCAAGCAGCGCTGGAAGACCGGAAAAAGAACACGCTGAGAGATTTGATTGACCAAAGCTTATTGGCGCAGCGTGGCAAAGACATGGGAATCAGCGTGGAAACGGATCTTGTGAAGCAGTTGGATCAAATCCGGCAAGGAAATAAGTTGGCCAGCCTGGACGAACTGGAAAAAGCAGTCACCGGCCAGGGATTGAACTGGGAAGACTTCAAAAACAATATCCGCAATCACATTTTGACGCAGAAAGTAGTCAGCCAGGAAGTTGGTTCGCATATCTCGATCGGTGAGAGCGATGCGCGCAAATATTACGACGAACACAAAGATAGTTTCGTCCGTCCAGAACAGGTAGCCTTACGGGAAATTATCGTCAGCACCGAAGGGAAGAAGGACGCCGAACTGCCTGACTTGAAGAAAAAGGCGGAGACAGCGCTAAAACGCGTCAAGGATGGAGAAGACTTCGGCGAAATTGCGAAACGCACGTCCGACGGCAGCACAAAAGATCAGGGAGGCTACATCGGAACGTTCAAGCGCGGCGAACTTGCCAAGCAACTCGAGGACACGGTTTTCAAAATGAAGCGAAACGATCTTACCGACGTTCTGGAAACCAAGCAGGGCTTCCTGATCATGCAGGTGCTCGAGCACTATGACGAAGGCGAACAGTCATTCGAAAAGGTGAAGAACGAGATCATGGACCGGCTGTACAACGAGAAACTGGAGCCGGCGGCGCGCGAGTATTTGAAAACGTTGCGCGAGCAGAGCTACGTGGTGATCAAGCCGGGATTCGCTGAATTAGCCGGCGGAGGCAATTCTGAAATTCAGGAAGTAAGCGCCACGCCCGAGGCCAGCAAAAAGAAAAAGGCGCACAAGAAATATATCTTGTTCGGCAAGAAGACCTCAGCCTGATGAAAAAGCTGTTCGTTTCAGACATGACCTCCGAGCAATTGGTCACTGCTTTCTTCCTGGTGCATGCGAAAGAGATTCGCAACACGAAGGAAGGCAAGCAGTACCTCCGTATGGAATTGGGAGACCGTAGCGGCACCATCGAAGCGCGCATGTGGACCAAGTTCGAAGTGATGGTTCAGGACGTTTCGCGCGACGACTTCGTGAAAGTGGAAGGCCGCGTCGAATTGTATCGCGACAAGCCGCAGCTGGCTTTGCTGCAATTCCGTAAAGCCAGACCCGAAGAAATTGAACTGTCGGACTTTCTTCCGCACACCAAAGAAGATGTCGAGAAGATGTACACGCAGTTGCTTGGTTACGCGAAGGAGATTCGAAACACCTGGTTGCAGCAGTTGGTACTGAGCATCGTGAACGATCCAGCGATTGCGATGCGCTATAAGAAAGCGCCGGCGGCGAAGACGATGCATCACGCGTATTTGGGCGGATTGCTGGAGCACGTCGTAGGGCTATGCGGACTGGCGAAGCAGGTTGCCGGGCATTATCCGGAGCTTAATCTGGATTTGCTGCTTACTGTAGCGATTTTGCATGACGTAGGGAAGCTGGATGAGCTCTGCTACACGCGCGCGATTGGCTATACGACCAGCGGGCAGCTGTTGGGCCACATTGTGATGGAACTCGAAACAGTCGTGCATGCCATCGACAAAATTCCAGGTTTCCCGAACGAATTAAAAACGGTGGTGCAGCATCTCTTGATCAGTCATCACGGGCAGTATGAATTTGGCTCGCCAAAGCTGCCGATGATTCGCGAAGCCATGCTTTTTCACTATCTGGATGACATGGATTCAAAAATGGCGGCGGTGCGCGCGGCGTTGGCGACAGAGTCTGGCGACGAAGAATGGTCCGCCTACAGCGGAGCATTGCAGCGCAAGTTCTTGCGGCTCGACCGTTACTTGAAAGGAGCGAACCCGCCAACCGAAAAGGCCGAGCCGACCGCTCAAACTACGCTAGAGTTGAAGTGATGATTCCGGAAGAATTCCAAATCAGGGACCTGACGATTCGTCCGGCGGCAGTGCTTGCGCCCATGGCGGGCGTGACGGATACGCTGTTTCGGCGCGTGATTCGCGGCCTTGGAGGTTGCGGATTGCTGATGACGGAGTTCACGAGCTCCGAGGGAATCACGCGCAACGCGAAAAAAACACTGCGCTATCTCTACTTTCAGCCCGACGAGCATCCGATTACCGCACAACTTTTTGGAGCCAGTCCCAGCGTGATGGCGGAAGCCGCGAAAATGGTGGAGGACCACGGCTTCGACGCGGTGGACATCAACCTTGGGTGTCCCGCAAAGAAAGTGGTGAAGTGCGGCGGCTCAGGATTGCTGCGCGACCTGGAATTGCTGGGAGAGATTTTTCGCGCCGTCCGCGCCGCAGTGCGAATTCCTTTGACTATCAAATTGCGCGCCGGGTGGGATGAAAACTCCATCGTCGCGGTGGAAGTGGCAAAGATGGCCGAGTCGCTTGGCGTTGAGGCGGTTGCAGTGCATCCGCGCACCCGCCTGCAAGGCTACAGCGGCCAGGCGGACTGGAAAATTATCGCCGCGGTGAAACGGGCGGTGAAGATTCCGGTCATTGGAAACGGCGACGTGCAGAAGCCGGAAGACGCAGCTCGCATCGTCGAAGAAACCAAGTGCGATGCGGTGATGATCGGGCGCGCGGCGGCGACCAACCCGTGGATTTTTTCCCAGATGGCAGAATTTCGCATTAGCGGCGTTTATAAAGAGCCAACCGATGAAGACCGCCACCAGTTACTTTCTCGCTACTACAAAGAAATCAGGCTGGCCGATCAGCCCGACGCTGTGGGAAAAATGAAGCAGTTCGCTTGCTGGTTTACCCACGGCATTGGCAACGGAAGCGAGCTCAGAAGAAAGGTTCACGAAGCACGGACATCCGGTGAAGTGCTTGATGCGGTAGAACGTTTTTTTGCGCCCCGGGCGTTCGTGGATGATGAGCCGGAACCGGTTTTGCAGAGCGAGGAACCGTCCGATGACGCCAACGAGAATGCAAGTCTCCACGCAGCGAGCTGAACGCAGGATTTCCGTGCGCTTGCCGATGCAGGTGACCGGACGCGATTCGCGCGGCGTAGTATTCACTGAAGAAACCTCCAGCGAAAATCTATGCCGGGGTGGCGCGGCGTTTGTGACACGTTTTGAAGTGCCACTGGGCGCTGATCTTGATATTCGGATTCCGACTTCACATCAGGCATGGCGCCGGGAAGACGCCGACTTCGCAACGCGCGGCCAGGTCGTGCACGTAGCCGCAGCAAGCGGGCCCGGCGAACGTCTCGTCGGCGTGCGATTCACTGGACCCAGATTTCAGAAAGTATTTCGGTCAGAATCGGCTGCGTAATTAATAGCGGTCGGCGTGATTTGCCCTGATACAAATGTTATTCAGGCTGGTCTTATTCGGGTGAGCCGCCTGAGTCTTCCGTTTCCAGATGCAGTTCCTGATACGCGGCGCGCTTGGTGATGCCGCGTTCCTTCGCCGCCAATTTCAACGCTTCTTTGCGATCTAATTTCGCTTGTCGCATCAATTCTTCCACGCGGTCGGCGAGGCTCTGTGAGGTATCGCGATGCGCCAATTTTCCGTCCGCGGGAAGCGGGCCGATGAGTAGCGTAATTTCTCCGCGTGCCGGTTTATCCGCCAGAGAAGCAGCCAGTTCAGCGAGCGAACCACGCCGGAACTCTTCGTGGATTTTGGTGACTTCGCGCGCCAGGCAAGCCGGGCGATCGCCAAGGATTTCGTGCGCGTCGATGAGAGTTTCCTCGATGCGATGCGGCGCTTCATAAAAAATGATGGTGCGATCCTCGATTCGAAGCCGCTCGAGCGCACGTCGTCGTTCGCCGCTACGGGCCGGCAAGAATCCCGCGAAAAGGAATTCCTCGTTCGGCAAACCCGAAGCAGAGAGCGCTGCGAGCAGCGCGGAAGGCCCGGGAATCGGAATCACTGGAATGTGATGGCGTAGGCACAGTGCCACCAGCCGATAACCCGGGTCGCTCACCAGCGGAACTCCAGCATCGCTGACCAGCGCGATCTGCGCGCCTTGTTCCATGCCCACGACCAGTTCCGGCGCGCGCGTCAGTTCATTGTGCTCGTGGTAGCTGACCAGCGGTTTCTGAATGTTGTAGTGCTGCAAAAGTTTTTGCGTGTGGCGGGTGTCTTCGCAGGCAATCTGGTCGACTTCTTTCAGGATGCGCAGGGCGCGCAGCGTGATGTCTTCCAAATTTCCAATCGGCGTGGCCACCAGGTACAGGCAGGCTTCATGTGCGTTGGATTGCAGCTCCATGCAAGCAGTCTAGCACGCGGGTTGGCGTATGCCGCGCATGCTATACTGCGGTCTTCAAGACACAAGCGGAGGAAACTGCGTTGCCACTGTACGAGTATCAATGCCTGAAGTGCGGCAAAAAGACGGAAAAAATCGAGAGCGTGTCGGGGCCGCACCTGAAAAAGTGTCCGCACTGCAGCGGCAAAGTCGAGCGGCTGCAGTCCGCTCCAGCGATTCAGTTCAAAGGGTCGGGCTGGTACGTGACGGACTACGCGGGAAAATCAAGCGCGCGGGACAGCGGGTCATCGGATTCTCCCTCGGGTGAGGAGTCCGACAAGTCAGAAAAGGCAGATAAGCCAGCGAAGAAGGATTCGTCGGCGAAAGAATCTGGCACCAAGGAAAGTGGATCGAAGGAAACGAAAGAGAAGAAGCCAGCAAGCAAAAAATAGTTATCCGCAACTCTGTCGAGGAACTAGAGTTTTAAGTTCTTCAGATAATTTCGGAAGGGCTCGCCCAGTTTTTTGTTTTGCAGCGCCAGCTCGACGGTAGCGATCAGAAATCCCAGCTTGTCCCCCGCGTCATAGGAAATTCCTTCGTAGATGTAGGCCCACAGTCCCTGCTCCTTAGCGAGTATCTTCAGCGCGTCGGTGAGCTGTATTTCGCCGCCTGCGCCAGGCTTGGTGCGTTCCAGGCAATCAAAAATTGCCGAGGGAAGAACGTACCGCCCAGTGATGGAAAGATTTGAAGGAGCTTCTTCGGGCTTCGGCTTCTCGACCAGTTCGCGAATGCGTAGCAGCCGTTCGCCAAACGGCCCCTGTGGAGCTGCCTCGCAGCCCACGATACCGTACAAATGTGTTTTTTCCCGAGGGACCTCTTCCACCGCGATGGCGCCAACGCCGGTAGCTTCGTAAACTTTTACCAGTTGCCTGGTCGCGGGATTTTCTCCGGGAATCAAAACATCGCCGAGCAACACAGCAAACGGCTCATCTCCGACCAGATCTTTGGCAACTAGGACGGCGTGACCTAGTCCCAGGGGCTCTTTCTGGCGCGTATAACTGACTTGCACCATGTCGCTGATGTGGCGAACCATCTCGGCTTGATCCGGCCTACCTTTTTCTTCCAGATAGCGTTCAAGAGTGGGGTTGTAATCGAAATGATCTTCGATGGAGTTTTTGCCCTTACCGGTAACGATGATGATGTGCTCGATTCCGCTTGCGACGCATTCCTCGACTACGTACTGGATCTGCGGCTTGTCCACGACGTTCAACATCTCTTTCGGTTGCGCCTTGGTCGCGGGCAGAAAACGCGTGCCCAGCCCAGCGGCGGGAAGAACTGCTTTGCGAACTTTCTTGGTGCGTGAAGGATTTGCGTTGTAATCGCTCGTAGCGGTCATAACCCTCAGGTTAAAGAAGACTCGTGAATTTACAATCGGATTCTTAGTGTAGAGTGCATGGCCAGAAAACCCTGATTCCTGCCGCGTGTTAGCATAATCAGTGAGGAGTAAAAAAGCGAATGAGCGTTCGCATTCTTGGAATCGAGTCGTCGTGCGATGAAACGGCAGCCGCCGTTGTGACGGACGGCCGCGAGATTCTGTCCAGCGTTGTCGCATCGCAGATCGACATCCATCGCAAGTACGGCGGTGTAGTGCCGGAGCTCGCTTCGCGCGAACACTTGCGCAGAATCGTGCCGGTCGTGCGCGAAGCCATGGAACAGGCAAGAATGCGCCTTGAAGACTTGGACGCCATCGGTGTAACGCAAGGACCGGGGCTGGTCGGCTCGCTGCTTGTCGGCATCACCTATGGAAAAACGCTCGCCGAAAGTCTAGGCAAGCCATTGGTGCCGGTAAATCATCTGGATGGGCATATCCACGCGGTATTTCTGGAAGCTCACAAATCGGGAATGTCGCCCGCACTGCCGGCGGTTTGCCTGATCGTTTCCGGCGGCCACACCGTGCTATACGAAATACAGCCAAAGGATTCGTCCCGTACTGATGCCGGTGGCTTATGGTCCTATCGCAAAATCGGCCAGACCCGCGATGATGCGGCCGGCGAAGCGTACGACAAAGTTTCCAAGCTGCTTGGGCTTGGCTATCCTGGTGGCCCAATTCTGGATCGTCTTTCCGCCGCCGCTGGAAACATTCCCGCTCCAGTAAAATTCGGCCCGACAAAAATGCGCGGCAACACGTTTGACTTCAGTTTCAGCGGACTGAAGACGGCAGTGTTGTACCATGTGCGTGAAAACCCCGAATACTTGCCGGAAATCGCGCAGCGCGAAGCGGCGATAGCACGCGGCGAACGCAACTTTGAACAATTGTTGCCATTGTGCGGCCCGAAGATGTTAGGCCTGGTAAGAGAATTTCAGAATGCGGTGGTGCGCGACTTGGTCGAGCGCACCATGCGAGCCGCCGAAGAGTTAAACGTGCCGACCGTGCTGGTTTCTGGCGGAGTGGCGGCAAATCGCCAGTTGCGCGCCACCTTCGAAGATCGCGCGGGTAACCCCGGACGCAATGTGTATTTTCCCAGTCACGCTCTCTCGACCGATAATGCGGCGATGATTGCCGCTGCGGCGTATCCGCGCTTTCAAAATCACATCTTGGCGGATATTTCGTTGAATGCCTCGGCATCGTTGCCGATTGCCTAGATCTGCCTTCACTCGCATTCCGCGTGATTCTTCTTCGACGTGAATCTTTTCGCTCGCTCAAGGTAAAATGCCCGCGTCATGCGCATAGCCATGGACACCGGAGGCACGTTTACCGACTGCGTATTTCTGAACAACGGCAAGCTCGAAATTCTGAAAGTACCTTCGCAGCCGAAAAATCCCGCCGCCGCGATTGGCGCCGCACTCTCAGAAATGCGCGCAAGCCTTGGCGTCCAAACTGCCAACGACTTGGATTTGATCTGCGGAACCACTGTTGGTACCAATGCGCTGCTGGAGCGCCGCGGCGGACGAGTCCTGCTGATCACCACGGAGGGGTTCGAGGATGTGCTCGAAATCGGAAGACAGGCGCGCGCAAAACTGTACGATTTGCAATTTCACAAAGCGCCGCCAATTGTGCCGCGGGAACGTCGCATCGGCGCACGCGAACGTCTCGCCGCGGACGGCTCGATCATAAGAGCGTTGAGTCCGGCGGGCATTCATTCGCTGGTGCAAAAGGTCCGTCGCGCTCGTCCCGACGCCGTAGCTATCTGCCTGTTGTTTTCCTTTCGAAATTCGAAACACGAAGCATCGATTGCAAGAGCGTTGCGGCACGCGGGCTTTCTCGTTAGCGTCTCGCACGAAATCTTGCCGGAGTTTCGCGAGTTCGAACGTACCTCGACCACGGTCATTAACGCATACCTGGCTCCGGTGATGAGCTCGTACCTGAGCGAAACGCAAACGCACGCGAGCAATGTCTGGAGGGGCGCGCCGGATTCTAAATCGACTCGTTCAGCGCAAGTTCGTGTGATGCAGTCGAACGGCGGGATTATTTCCGCGGAAAGTGCCGCGGCGCAACCCGTTCGAACCGTTCTTTCCGGCCCTGCGGGTGGCGTGCTTGGCGCGGAATACGCGGCATCCGTTGCCGGCCTGGAAAAAGTAATTACATTCGACATGGGTGGAACTTCCACCGATGTCGCGTTGCTTTCCGAAGAAACGCAAATTACAACCGAGTCGCGCATCGCGGGATTTCCCATCTCGGTTCCGATGCTCGAAATTCATACCGTGGGAGCTGGCGGTGGTTCGATTGCGCGTTTCGATGTGGGCGCTGCGCTTCGAGTCGGACCAGAAAGCGCTGGCGCAGACCCGGGGCCAATTTGCTACGGCCGTGGGGATTTGCCGACAGTTACCGATGCCCACTCCGTGTTAGGTCATTTCGGCGGGCGCGGACTGCTGAATGGCGGATTTGTTTTGCAACCGGAACGAACTCGCCGTGAACTGGAAAAGCGTAAAGGAAGTTTCCGCTCGGTCGAAGAATTCGCACAGGGAATTCTCGGCGTTTCGAACTCGGTCATCGAAAGGGCTGTGCGGAAAATCTCCATCGAACGCGGCCACGACCCGCGGGATTACACGCTCGTAGCTTTTGGAGGAGCCGGCGGATTGCATGCTTGCGATTTGGCCGCCGCTCTCGAAATGCGTGGCGTGCTCTTACCCGTATTTCCTGGGGCTCTGTCAGCTCTCGGTATCCTCAGAGCCGCTGTCGTGCGCGATTTCTCTTGGACGGTCTTGCTCCCAGTTCGGGATCCCTCGGATGCGCGGCGCAAAGCCAACGGAGTGCTGCGCAAGGTGCAGCGCCACGCGGATCATTTTCTTCGCCGCGAGGGATTTGCGAAAGGCCAGCAGCGATTCGAATACCGTTTCGATCTGCGTTACGTTGGCCAGGCATACGATTTGAGCGTCCCCGCCAGCGCCGATTTCGTCGCCGCATTCCACCGGGCCCATGAACGCGCGTATGGCCATGCAGATCCGCACAGGCCGGTCGAAATAGTGAATGTTCGCTGCCGTGCGACAGGATCGTCGCGTCGAATTGAACTTCCACGCATTGGCCGCGTCGCGGCCGGCACGCATCCGCCTGCCGAACGCAAAATCAAATGTTACTTCGTCGGCCGCGCCGTTCAAGCTTCGTTATACGAACGAGATAAATTGCGCGCCGGACATCAGTTCAGCGGACCTGCAATAGTCGTCGAATACAGCGCGACATCGCTAATTCCGGCGGGGTGGTTGGCGCGTGTTGATGCCAACGGCCAGATTCGCCTCTTAAATTTCACGAAAAACACGAGGCGCCATGCCTAGTAAAAACAAAAAAAACGGTCGAGCTCCTGACGCCATGCGTCTCGAAATATTTAAAAATATTTTCCATTCCGTCTCAGAAGAAATGGGAGCAGCGCTTCGCCGGTCGGCGTTTTCGCCGAACATCAAGGAGCGGCGCGATTATTCCTGCGCCGTCTATGACGGCGACGGGCAGGTTCTGGCGATGGGCGATCACATGCCCGTGCACCTCGGCTCCATGCCCGCATCGGTTGCGGCAGCACGCGCTGCATTGACATTCGAGCCAGGCGACATCGCCCTCCTCAATGATCCCTTTGCCGGAGGCACGCATCTTCCCGACCTCACACTCGTTATGCCAGTTTTCGTCGCAACGAGACGATCTCCACAGTTCTTTGTCGCCAGCCGCGCCCATCACGCGGACATCGGCGGAGCGCTGGCAGGTTCGATGGGGCCTGCCCGCGAGATTTTTCAGGAAGGGCTACGCATCCCGCCGATAAAGATATTCCGCAAGGGACTGGTCAACAGAGAAGTGTTGAGCCTACTGCTCGCGAACGTTCGAACACCATCCGAGCGCGAAGGCGACCTGGCGGCGCAAATCGCGTCATGCCGTTTGGGCGAACGCCGCCTGCGTGAAGTGGCCGGAAAGTACGGAACCAGCGAAGTCTCGCGATACGCAAGTCACCTGCTTGATTATTCCGAGAGAGTGCTGCGATCCGTGCTTAATTCTCTGAAACCGGGAATTTATCGCGCCGATGATTTTCTGGATGGCGATGGGATTAGCGCCGACCCGTTGCGAATTCGAGTCAGTGTCCGGATCAATTCTGGGTCCGTCGTAGTGGACTTCACGGGTTCCGCACCGCAGTGCGCCGGCAATGTGAATGCCGTCGAAGCCATTGCGATTTCCGCCGTTTATTATGTTTTCCGCTCCTTGGTTCGCGAAGACGTTCCGGCAACTTCCGGACTTTTGCGGCCAATCAAAGTGCTTGCACCCAGCGGAACGATCGTCAATGCGTCGCCCCCCGCCGCCGTGGCCGGAGGCAACGTCGAAACATCCCAACGCATAGTGGACACGTTGCTTCTCGCATTGGCCAAAGCAGCTCCGGAACGAATTCCTGCCGCCAGCCAGGGCACTATGAATAATTTTACGTTTGGTGGTGTACATCCTTCGCGCGGCGCAGATCCATTTACATATTACGAAACAATTGCCGGCGGTTGCGGCGCTTCGAGCTACGGAGACGGGTCATCCGCCAGCCATTCGCACATGACCAACTCATGGAACACCCCCACAGAGGTGCTCGAGGAAACGTACCCCGTTCGCGTGAAGCGATACACGATACGCGGCGGCTCCGGCGGAATTGGAAAGCATCGTGGCGGCGATGGAATTGTCCGCGAAATCGAGTTCCTGTCAGCTGTTGAGGTTGGCTTGCTAACCGACCGCAGAGAAACCGCGCCGTACGGTTTGTTTGGAGGTCATAGCGGTAAACGCGGAAAGAATACGCTGATCCGAGGAGCAAAGAGCAAAGTATTGGCCGGGAAAACTTCCTTTATCGCTGACGCCGGCGATATTTTGCGAATCGAAACTCCGGGCGGGGGCGGCTGGGGGAAACCGACGAAATGACATGTGGCAAGCGCAAAGTGATCAAACCGAACAAACGACAGGCGCTATGTGATAAAGGAACCGTCTCTAGCCGCGTCGCAATACATCAATCGCCTTAGCACGAAAATGAAAAAGGGACAGGCATCGAGCCTGTCCCTGTAAATTTTGTGTTAAATAAATTCTACTGTTCGAAACCTTCCTGCATGATCGGAAATTGCAATTTAGCTTTTGCCAGCGATTTCAAAACCATCGCCTCAGCCGATTCGGAAGTAGTGCTCCGCGCAGTCGCCATCTCGCTCACCAGCAAGTACTTGGCACGTTCCAGCATCTTTTTCTCGCGGAAGGAAAGCGGCTTACTGCGGCTCAGCGAACAGAGACTCTTGAGTACCACTGCAACTTCAAGAAGGGAACCAGTGCGCATACGCTCTGAATTTTCTTTGAAGCGATGCTTCCAGTCGTGGTGGCAATTTAATTTCCCGCGCTCCAAAAAGCCTAACACTTTTGTCGTATCGTTCGAGCGCATCACCGAGCGCAGTCCAACACTTTCTGCATTCGTCTGGGGCACCATCACTCGCAAGTCGCTCGAAACAATACGAATCATGAAGTATCGTTCCGTTTTTCCGTTCAACACTCCGTAATTAATTTGCTCGATGACTCCAACGCCGTGGTTCGGGTACACAACCTTATCGCCGATTTTGTAGTCCATGGTTTCGGATGCCCCCTGAGGTACACTAAGCAGTGTAGAAGCTTGTGCTTGGAGAGTCAAGATATATCGTTTGAAATGAGAAGGTTAGCGGAGCTCACACTTTAATTTGGCCCTAAAATTGCCCTTAGGGTGGGTAACGGTACTGAACTCCAGGACCGTTCCAAGGTTCGGGCATTTCTTGCACAATAGCCAGTTCGCCTATACTGAGCTCATGCGATTTATCGTGGTGGATACGGCAGACGCGCGCGGCTGTGTGGCCCTTTTCGACAAGGCCGAGCTGGTCTGCCTTGAGGCGCACTCCACTGACGAAGACTATTCCAGCTGGCTTCTTCGCGCGGTCAATCGGGTGCTCGCAAGTTCGTCGCTAAGTCTCGCTGAACTAAATGGTTACGCAGTTTGCGCCGGCCCGGGTTCGTTCACCGGTCTGCGCGTCGGCCTGACCACGGTAAAGGCTTGGGCGGAGATTTACGGCAAGCCGATAGCGGCGGTTTCCCGGCTAGAGGCGCTTACTGTCGCCGATTCTCAGCCTCAGGAGCTATTTATAGCAGCGTACATTGACGCCAGGCGTCAGCAGGTGTTCGCAGCTCTGTATGTCCGGGGTGGCAACACAGTCGAACCGCTTGGCGAAGAGTCTGTTACTTCGCTGCCGGACTTTATGGCGAAGGTCAAGGAGAAAGCCGACGGCAAACCAGTGCGTTGGGTTACTCCGGATCCTAAAATGCTGGAATCGCTTCCGGCGTGGCCGTCGGTTGCCGCGAGTGGCCATACTGTCGAACTGGCGCAACCGCCTTTTGCCAGCCGCCTGGGATTCTTGGCTTATCGCAAGTTCCGCAGCGGAGACACAACTGACGCGCTCTCTCTCGATGCCAACTACGTTCGCCGTTCCGATGCCGAAGTGTTTTGGAAGGGGAACAAGTCCCCATTAAAGGCGTAATGGCATCCTCAAGGCGTACATCGAGCAGCAAAAGAAGCCGCTTTAACAATTTAACGGGGGCTTATATCCCCGCCCTGCAGGACGAGGTTTTACGTCCCCACGGATAAATAAATTGATGCCCGATCACCTCAAAAATCCCGGGGGAGATGAATACCGCAAGGAGCACAGCATCTTCCGCGAGAGCACTGCAGCGGACGAAACCGCAATCCGCGAAATCCTCCACGAAGCAAATCTTTCCTTCTACTCTTCCGCCGACCGTTCGAATGACCCTTCGAATAAACGGAGGAATAAATCGGGCAGCGCGGCATTGCCCGCGATTGGCTCGACATTCGTCTATCTTTGCGAACTCAATGACGAAGTCGTAGCCGTCCTTCAGTGGCGCCATCTGGGCGAGGAGACGGAAATACTGGACGTCGCGGTTTCCACCCGACATCGTCGCAAGGGTTATGCCCGTTTGCTTCTGAAGAAGTTTCTGGCTCTGGCGCAAAAGCGCGGTACGAGCGAAATTTTTCTCGAAGTCCGCGAATCAAACGTCGCAGCCCTCGCCCTTTATCGCGAATTCGGATTTGAAGCTGCCGGCCGCCGCCCAAACTACTACCGCGATCCCATGGAGGCAGCCCTCCTTCTACGTTTGAAAATCACAGGGTAGTACCAAAATACCCGTCGTACCCTATTGACGTCGCGTTCACACAGCGTTAACGTCGCCACAAGTCGAGCGTCTTTCCCTGTCCACGCGCGGCGAACACAAGCAGTCACAATTCAATTTGCAGTATGGAGGAGGAACGCATGGCAGCCATGCAGCGGAACCCTCGGGACATACTCCTCGTAACTGACGCCGATTATCAGCGTCTGTTCGAGCAGCATGAAAAGTACGAGTCAGAGTTGCAAAGAA